>Ga0187893_10000535_pt1 | contig 97942 bp, 74 predicted proteins | sample MA1701074metaG_FD_139574 | JGI IMG/M metagenome (GOLD analysis project Ga0187893, IMG submission 139574) | White microbial mat communities from a basaltic lava cave in the Kipuka Kanohina Cave System on the Island of Hawaii, USA - MA170107-4 metaG ...
ACCCGAGGAGCTCGACGCCGCGTGGACCGCGTTCTTCGACTGGTCGGCGAGCCAGTGTTGGGGCCCCAAGTGCGAAGACGCCGGCGCGGCCCAGTTCGAGCGCCTAACCGCGAAGCTGAAGGAACTCGGCCTGCCGGTGGAGGACCCGTTTTAACGAGAATCAGAGCGGTTCCCCGGTCGATGATTGATCCGAGGCATGATCTCTTGGCTTCGATCCAGGGACAAGCCGTGAGTGAGCTGGATCGAACGATCCATGCGTCGCCTCAACCGTTGACCCAGGAATTGCCTTATTCCACCGTGACCGATTTGGCCAGATTACGCGGCTTGTCCACGTCGCAGCCGCGCAAGACGGCCGCGTGATACGCCAGAAGCTGGAGCGGGATCACCGTCACCATCGGCTGCAAAGGCTCGGGCACATCCGGCACGTAGAAGACATGCTCGGCCAAGTTGGCGATGTCGCTGTCGCCTTCGGTGGCCACCGCGATCACGCGGCCCTTGCGTGCCCGAACCTCCTCGATGTTGGCGATCACCTTGTCGTACTGGCTGTTCTTGGTGGCGATGAACACGACCGGCATGTTCTTGGTGATGAGGGCGATGGGACCGTGTTTCATCTCCGCCGCGGGCATGCCCTCGGCATGGATATAGCTGATTTCCTTGAGCTTCAAAGCCCCTTCCAATGCGGTCGGATAGTTGTATCCGCGACCCAGGTAGAGCCAGTTTTCGGCATCCTTGAAGGCCTGGGCCACCCGGCGGATGTCGTCGCTCTGCTGGGTGATCCGGCGAATCTTTTCCGGCAGTCGGTCCAAGGCCTCGAGGTAGGAGGTCAATGCCGGCTGCGACAAGTCCTTCCGCCGGCCGAGATACAGGGCGATCATCGTCAGCACCAGCACCTGGCCGATGTACGCCTTGGTGCTGGCCACGCCGATCTCAGGACCCACGTGCAAGTAAACCCCAGCATCGGTCTCCCGGGCGATTGTCGAGCCCACGGTGTTGACCACGCCGAGTGCCAAGGCCCCTTTCTCACGGGCCTCTCGCAAGGCCGACTGGGTGTCGGCCGTCTCGCCGGACTGACTGATCGCCAAGACCACCGTGCCGGGCTCCAAGACCGGGTTGCGATAGCGGAACTCAGAGGCGTATTCGACCTCCGTCGGGATGCGGGCAAGGTCCTCCAATAGGTATTCGCCCACCAGACCCGCGTGCCAGGCGGTGCCGCACCCGGTCAGGATGAAGCGCCGTGTCCGGCCGAGTTCACGGGCGATGTTTGCCAGCCCGCCCAGGTGGATGCGGCCCTCAGCGACGTTCACCCGGCCGCGCATGCAATCTGCCATCGCGTCCGGCTGCTCCAGAATCTCCTTGAGCATGAAATGCTCGTGGCTGCCGAGCTCGATGTCCTCGAGCGACATCTCCAGCTCGGTGACCTCCTTGGTCACGGGCATCGCGTCCAAGGTCGTCGTGCGGAAGCCGTCATCCCAAACGGTGGCCACCTCGCCGTCGGAGAGATAGATCACCTGGGTCATGTGCTGCACGATCGCCGCCGCGTCCGAGGCCACCACGTACTCGCCATCGCCGATGCCGATGATCAGCGGGCTGCCTTTGCGGGCCGCAACGATCTTGCCCGGCTCGTCAGAGCAGATGACCGCGATGCCATACGTGCCGCGTACGTCGCGCAGGGCCGCACGAACAGCCGTCTCGAGATCGTCGTGATAGAAGTGTCCGATGAGCTGGACCAGCACCTCGGTGTCCGTCTCGCTGCGGAACTCCACCCCCCGGTGCTCCAGATAGGTCCGCAAGGCTTGATGGTTTTCGATGATCCCGTTGTGGATCAAGGCTATGCGGCCCGTGGCGTCCACGTGGGGATGGGCGTTCTCGTCGGTGGGGGCGCCGTGGGTCGCCCAGCGGGTATGGGCCAGGCCGCAGGTGCCCAGCATCGCATCCGGACCGATGTGGGATTCAAGCACGCTGATCCGCCCGGCGTACTTTTTGAATTCCATCCCGCGCTCGGTCACCACGGCGATGCCGGCCGAGTCATAGCCCCGGTACTCCAGCCGCTTCAGTCCTTCGAGGAGGATCGGGCGGGCCTGCCGAAAGCCTGTATAGGCGACAATTCCACACATAGACGGCTCCGACTGTCGGGTCGCGAGGGATTCAGCGGACAACCGAATGGCCCGCTTGGCCGACCTCAGGATTCTACTCTATTGGCCGGCACATGCGCCACTAGGGACCGCATACGGCAGAAGCCGAGACCCGCGGCGCAGATTCCCACTCCTCACCTGCCTACGTGTCCCCCCGCAGGCGGGTTCTACGCCCGATGACGGGGAATTATTGCCCCACGGCCCAGGTTGTCAGGGATGCCGGTAATGTTTGCCCCGATCGACACAGCCGCTAGCGGTTGTGCCCCATCCAGGACTGTATTCAGAATGGGTCGTCGCCCTTGTGAAGGCGCGGCGGACGGGTTAGTGTTCCTTCGGACACCATTTGTGTTGCTCGAGCGCCTGTAGCTCAATTGGATAGAGCATCTGACTTCGGATCAGAGGGTTGGGGGTTCGAGTCCCTCCGGGCGCGGTTTCCCAAGCTCCCACCTTTGGACCGGGTCCTGGAGCGGCGGACCAGCGCTTCGCTCCACCAGGGGCAGAATCCCTGCCGCATGCAAGGCCTCTGCGGGGAAATTACGGCCTTGCGAAGGTAAAAAAGGGCCATTGGGAACCAACCCCGTTGGGTGTTGACACGCCGCGCGGCCGGTCGCTAGACTCGCCGCTCCGGTCGGGTGAGGGACCCTCCGGCGAGTATCGGCGGAAGAGCCTTTCGCCATTTTTTTGTCCCCGACTTCGTACCTTTTGGCACAAAGTCAGATGGAGGAATCCCCGCCACCTCCGGATCAGAATGATGCGATCGGCTACCTGGCCGTGGGGATGAAATATGCCGGCGTGGCGATGCAGTTTGCCGTCACGCTCGGCCTCCTGGGCTACCTTGGGTACCGGATCGACGAGAGGTACGACAGCGACCCGTGGGGTGTCCTGTCGGGCATCCTCCTGGGAATGGGCATCGGCTTGTGGTCGATGCTGCGGCAGATCGAGAAGCTCGACAGGATGAAGTAATCAGGTGAGCAAGACGACCTCGTGAAGACCGTGGCCGCCTGCATATTGTGTCTCATCACGGCGACGCTGGCCGCCTCTGCCATCGGCTATCGTCCGACCATGGCGCGCTGGGGACAGGATGGGCTGCGCAGCCTGGCCGCGACCGGAACGATCTGTCTTGGCGCCGCGCTGGTGGCGATCGTGCCGCTGGCAGTGGTGTCGATCCGCAAGCCCTCCTACATCGGCCAGGCGGCGCTCGCGGCGACAACCCTGCGGCTCCTGCTGACGATGATCGCCGGCGGCATCTACCAGACCACGGCCAAGCCCGATTTGTCGTCGTTTCTTTTCTGGGCCGTGGTGTTCTATTTGCTGCTCCTGACAGTGGAGACCTGCTTCGGGGTCCTCCTGGTCAGGCGATACTACCGGCCGCCCGTGCAAACTCGGGGGAGACCCGCGTGAACGCCCTGCTTCTTGCTTCACACGACGCCCTCGATCACGTCTTGCCGCACCGCTTCGGCAAGTCCCTTTTTCATTGGAATGTCGACTGGACCTCACCGCTCAACATCGTCACCGTCACGCCGCACGACACCTATTTCACGAACCAGATGCTCATGACGCTTGTCGCGGCGGCGATCATGCTCGTCATCTTCCCGATGCTAGGCCGCCGCTATGCCGTCGTGCAGGCCGGCGGGGTTGAACGAAGCGTGCCCACCGGGCTCACAAACCTGGTCGAAGCGGTCCTGCAATTCATTCGCAACGATGTCGCCCGGCCGGTGCTCGGGCATCGGACCGATCGGTTCCTCCCGTTTCTGTGGACCGTCTTTTTCTACATCCTCATCTGCAACCTGCTCGGGATGATTCCCCTGGATTCGATCGTCTTCCTCATCAGCGGGGGAAAGCTCCGGCACATCGGCGGCACCGCCACCGGCAACATCATGATCACCGCCGGCCTGGCCCTCTGCTCCTTCATCATGATTCATTACTCCGGCACCCGCGAGGTCTTCGAGGCCCTCGTCGCCGGCACCTACGGTCAACACCACGACGAGGGACACGACCGCGGTGCGGAGGGCGGCCACGCCCACGACGATCGGCACCATGCGCCCGCCGGAATGGGGCCGGTCGGCGCGGCGATCGCCGCCCCGTTTCTTTACATCTGGAACTTCGCCCCGCACGTCTTCGCCCAACCCGACCACGACCGTCGCGTCTCGCTGCCCCAGCGGATCATCATGGTCCCGATCTATATGGTTTTCCTGGCCGTCGTCATGCGGTACGGCGCGCTGCTCTTCGGGGAGCAGGCCTCGCGCGTTGCACAATGGATGGGGGTCGTCTTCGGCTTCGTCGCCGGCACCTGCGCCGGCGGGCTGCACCCGACCGACCTGCTCGACTCGGTCATGTGGGTCATTCTGCTCATCCTGGAATTCGTCGGGGCCCTGATCAAGCCCTTCGCCTTGGCCATTCGTCTCTTCGCCAACATGGTCGCGGGGCACGTGGTCCTGGCCTCTATCCTGGCGCTGATCTTCGCCTTCCAGGGTTCGATCGCGATGAACTACGGACTCGGGGTGATCAGCTCGCTGGGCGCCGCGGCCCTCAGTTGCCTCGAGCTCTTCGTCTGTTTTTTACAGGCCTACGTGTTCACGTTCCTGACGACGCTGTTCATCGGCGCGTCGGTGGCGCCGGAGCACTAGGCCGACGGAGCCGCATGGAATCGCCCGACCATGCATCGGGCGTCAACCAAACAGAGGCTGGGGCAGCCGGCGCCCCGGTCGTTAATTGACCAGCCGGCGAGAGATTCATCCGCCGGCTCGGAGTCGGCCATTAAGGAGTCGCATCATGGTTGAATTGCTAGCACAGGGCACCCAGCTCATGGGAGAAAAGGGCCTCATCGCGCTCGGCGCGGGGCTCGGCGCGGGCCTCGTCACCATCGGCGCCGCCAAGGGAATCGGCCACCTGGCCGGCGAGGCCGTGGGCGGAATCGCCCGACAGCCGGAGGCCGGCGGCCGAATCTTCACCTCGCTGATCATCGCGGCGGCGCTCATTGAAGGCTTCACCTTCTTCGCCCTGGTGGTCTGCAACAGCATGGCCGGCAAGCTCTGAGCCGCTCGCCGATCTGGAGCAAGGAACCACGACATGCGATCTGCAACCGCTCTGGCTCCCCTGTTCATCGCGCTGCTGGCGCTCTTCAACGCGCCGACCGCTGCGCTCGCAGGCGACTCGCCGGACCCACAGACGGACGCCGGGCACGCCGCGGATGCCTCTCACGGTGGAGGCCATGATGAGCCGGCGGACGCTCACGGGGCTTCCAAGCCGGAACTTCTGGATTGGGATTTCGGCTCGGCCTTTTGGTCGGTAATCGTGTTCGTCATCCTCCTGGCCATCCTCAGGGCGACGGCGTGGAAGCCGATTCTCCAGGGGCTCGAGCAGCGAGAAAAGTTCATTCACGACTCGCTGGCCAGCGCCAAGCGCGATCGCGAGGAGAGCGAGCGGCTGCTCGCCGAGCACGCCGCAAAGCTGCAAAAGGCCCGCGAGGAGGCGACGGCCATCGTTGAACATGGTCGCAGGGACGCGGAGGAGGTCCGCAAACGTATCCATGTCGAGGCCAAGAGCGAGGCCGACGCCATCGTCGCCCGGGCCATGAAGGACATCCAGGTCGCTCGGGACGACGCGATCAAGAAACTGCACGACGAGACGATCCAACTGGCCTCCAGCATCGCCTCGAAGGTCGTGCGCCGGGAACTCTCGTCGGGCGATCACCAGCGGCTCCTCGATGAAGCCCTTGAAGAGCTGAGCGGCGTGGAGCCTCGATAGCACCGGTCTCACCGGACCGATCGACAAGCTGACAAAGGCTAGCGATGCCATCGGATTTCGACATCACCCAGGCCGCCGCCGCGATCTACGCCGAGAGCCTGCTTGCCCTGGCCAACGAGGCTGGACAGGCGGAGGCCGTCGGTCAGGAATTGGCCGATCTGCGCGAGACGTGGAACCGGACGCCGGCATTCAGGACCATGATGTGCTCGGCCGCGATCGACGAAGACGCCCGCCGGCAAAGTTTGAAGACCGTCTTCGGCGGGCGGGTCAGCAAGCTGGTGCTGAACCTGCTGTTGGTCCTGAACGACAAGCGGCGGGCGATGATTATCCCGGCGGTCAGCGACAGCTACCGGCGTCGGCTGGCCGACCAGCTCGGCCACATGGCGGTCCACGTGACCACCGCGGTGGGGCTGACGGAGCCGCAGCGGGAACGTCTCGGACGAGAGGTCAGGCGATTGACCGGCCGCGATGCGATCCTCCTGGAGCGCGTCGATCCGGAAGTCCTCGGGGGGATGACCTTGCAGATCGGCGATCGACTCTACGACACCTCGATCCGCAGGCGGCTTTGGCAATTGCGCAACCGGCTGTTGGCATCCACCCAGCGGCATCTTCTCGCCGGCGGCGCGCGCTTTGTGACGGAAGGATAATGGAATGAGAATCCAGGTCGATGAAATCGCGTCCGTAATCAAGCAGGAGATCGCCCACTACTCGGAGCATCTTGAGGCGTCGGAGGTCGGCAAGGTCATCGCCGTCGGCGACGGCGTGACCCAGATATACGGCCTCTCCAGCGCCATGGCCGGCGAGATGGTCGAGTACGAGAACGGGGCCATGGGGCAGGTCATGAACCTGGAGGAGAATTCCGTCGGCGCGGTCGTCCTGGGCGACTATCTCGGCGTCAAGGAGGGCGACATCGTCCGCGCCACCGGAAACCTGCTCAGCGTGCCGGTCGGCGAGGCCATGGTCGGCCGGGTCGTGGATCCCCTCGGACGGGCCATCGACGGCAAGGGCGAGATCATCAGCCAGCACCGCTGGCCGCTGGAATACACCGCCCCCGGCATCGCCGAGCGTCAACCCGTCAATCAGCCGCTTCAGACCGGCATCAAGGCCATCGACAGCATGATCCCCATCGGCCGCGGTCAGCGAGAGTTGATCATCGGCGACCGAAAGACCGGCAAGACGGCCGTCGCCATCGACACGATCATCAACCAGCGCGGCACGGGCGTGATTTGCGTCTATGTCGCCATCGGCCAAAAAGAATCGACCGTTGCAAGCACCGTCGAGCGCCTTCGGGAGAACGGCGCGATGGACTACACCATCGTCGTCTCGGCCGCCAGCAGCGACCCGGCGCCGCTGCAATACATCGCCGCCTATTCCGGCTGCGCCATGGCTGAGTACTTCATGTACACCCAGGGCAAGCACACCCTGTGCATCTATGACGACCTCTCCAAGCAGGCCCAGGCTTATCGTCAGCTCTCTCTGCTGCTGCGCCGTCCACCCGGCCGTGAGGCCTATCCCGGTGACGTCTTCTATCTGCACAGCCGGCTGCTCGAGCGCTCAGCGAAGCTGGCGGAGCGCCGGGCGATCGTCCCCGCCGGCTCGCCGTACAAGACCGGCGGCTTCAACGGCAAGACCTACATCGGCGTGCCCGCAAAGCACCAGGCCGAGCACGACCTCAAGAGCCAGGCCGGCCACCAAGTGGTCGTCGATCCGACTTCCGGCGGCTCGCTCACGGCGTTGCCGGTCATCGAGACCCTGGAGGGCGAGGTCTCGGCCTATATCCCCACCAACGTCATCTCCATCACTGACGGCCAGATTTATCTCGAGCCCGACCTTTTCTTTGCTGGCGTGCGCCCGGCGGTCAACGTCGGCATCAGCGTCAGCCGCGTCGGCGGTAATGCCCAGATCAAGGCCATGAAAAAGATCGCCGGCTCACTGCGGCTCGACTTGGCGGCCTACCGGGAGCTTGAGGCCTTTGCTCAGCTCGGCACCGAGCTGGACACGGCTTCTCAGCGGCAGCTCGACCGCGGGGCGAGGATGGTGGAGCTGCTCAAGCAGGGGCAGTACAAGCCCTTTCACGTCACCGACCAGGTGATCAGCATTTACACCGGAACGCGGGGCTTTTTGGACGACCTGCCGTTGCCGAGGGTCGCCGAGTTCGAGGAAAAACTTCTTCGGCATTTCCGCGACGAATTCCCCGAGGTGCACGGCGCTCTGAACGACAAGAAAGAGTTGACCGACGAACTCGACGCGAAGCTCAAGGACATCATCGGCAAGTTCAAGCAGCGCTTCGCCCCCAAGGCCGCGGCTCAACCGGCGGTCGGGGCATGACGAACTCCACCCGCTCGCTGATGAAAACCGCACGCGGCCCTCGCACGGAGGTATCGAGTCATTTGCGCGTCTCCCCGATCCATCGGCCGGCGCGGCGTGTTCATGCCGCTGTTGGTTCTGACTGCCGCGGCATGGCTCTGGCAGGCTGCCCTGCTCCGCTCGAGGGGTCTCTTGACCCACGACGAGGCCATCAGCCTCATCTCCCCCGCCGGCACGGCGCGCCAGGTCGACGCCCTCTATTCTTCCGAGGAACGTCTCGGGCTCTACCGAGCCGACCAGTTGCAGGCCCTGCTGCGGCCGTCGCCCGATTCCGAACCTGCGCAGGTGTTGGACTCCTTGGCCAACTACGACGTCCACCCGCCGCTGTATTTCATGGTTCTGCACGGCCTCCAGCGGCTCGGCCTGACACGCCATGCCTGGCTGCGGCTGCCGGGCATCGTCGCTCTCATCCTTGGCGCCATTGTGGCCCATCGCCTCGTATGGCCCGATGGACCGTTTGCCGTTCGGTGCCTGGCGACCGCGTGGCTTCTTGTGAATCCTGTTCTGATCGAGACGGCCACCGAGCTGCGGCAGTATGGGTTCGTATTGCTGGGAATGATTCTGGCGCTGGCCGGTTTGATCGCGCACTTCGAGGGGCGCACCGCGGACCGAAAAGCCATTCTCCTTTTGACTCTGGCCCCGGTCCTCATGCTCTGGTCGCAGGTCGGCACCGCCGTCTGGGTGGCATGCGCGCTCTTCGTGGCGTGTATCCCGGCACGCCGCAACCAGCCGGGCGCTCGCAGGCGGCTTACCTGGGCACTGGTTATCGCCGCGGCAGTCTGCCTGCCGTTGGCGTGGTGGTGGCTGACCGAGGCCCACGGGTTGGGTCCCGCCGACTCCATTCCCCTCGCGCGGGTCGGCTCCGAGCTGCTCGTGCCGATCTTGTCCAGCCTGGGCAAGAGCTGGTGTTCCCTGCCGGGGCGACTGCACGGCTCTGCGGTCTGGTCCGTGATAGCTTGCTGCGTACTCGGGCTCGCTTTCTGGGCGATCGTGGCTGGGAGGAACGTCCTCGATCGCCTGCTTTTGTGCGCCGCCCTGGGCTGGGGCGCAATTTGGTTTGCGCTCCTCTGGAGCGCGACGCTGCCGGCGCACGCGCTGGAGCCGAAACATTTGTTCCCGTTGGTTCTTTGCCCCTGGGTCCTTCTGGTCCGGGCGGCTTGCACGTCGCCGCGCCGATGGGTCAGGCCGTTGGCTCTCGCCGCGATGATCGGCTCGCTGGTCGCGCACGGATTGGGCGCTGTGCAATGGGCCCAGGCGCGCTCGCTGAACGACTTCGCCGGCCGGTTGCAAGCTGCCGAATGCCTCATCGCGACTTCTCCCAGGCGAGGCTACCTGATGCCGCTGGTCGATCGAATGTCGCCGGCCGCCACGGTCGTTATCGCTGCGCCGAATGTGGCGCTGGAACACTGGTCACAGGTAGAGCCGGAATTGCCGACCGACGACTTGCTCGTGGCGGCGATCGGCAGGCCGCGGGGGGACGATCAACAGTCTGCGATGCGGCGGTTGCTCGAGGTGCTGGCCGCCGAATACAGCCGGATGCGGGAAGTAAGAAACGAGCCGGTCCGGACAGTGACCGCGTTTGGGCGGCGAAGGCAGCCGTCTGAGGCGCCGTAGGAAACGCAGCCATGGCCAAAGCGAGACAGATCGTTAAGCGCCGCAAGGCGGTGACGAATACGCGCAAGATCACGAAGACCATGCAGCTCATCGCCACGGCGCGATACCAGCAGGCCTATTTGCAGGCCACGGCGACCAAGCCCTACACCCAGAAGATCACCCAGCTCGTCGAAGAGCTTTCCGGCGCTGCCGAGGGTCTGGTCCATCACCCGCTGATGCAGGAAAACCCCGACGCCCCCAAGGACCTGCTCCTCGTCATCACCTCGTCGCGAGGCTTTTGCGGGGGATACAACGCCAACGTCTTGTCCAAGGCCCTCGGCCAATTGCAGGAGAACCCCTCGCGGCACTGCGAACTGCACGTCGTCGGCAAGAAGGGGATCGCCTACTTCCGTTTCATTCGCCGGGCTATCGATCGGGCGATCACGACCATCGACGATCGACCGCGCTTCGCCCAGGTCGAGCCGATCGCCGGCGAGCTGATGCGGCGCTACGAGGCCAAGGAATTGGGCGCGGTACGCGTGGCCTACATGCGATTCATCTCGACGGGTCGCCAGGCGCCCGAGGTGATTCGGCTGCTGCCGCTTAGCCGCGACGTGGTCTCGGGCGGCAAGTCGGCGGATTCCGCCGCGGCAGGGTCCAGCGCCGGCGTCCAGTATGATTTCTCCCCGCCGCCCCAGGAGCTGCTCAAGGTGCTCCTGCCGCAGACCGTGAAGGTGAGGCTCTTCCAGTGCTTCACCGACGCCGCAGTCAGCGAGCACGTGGCCCGGATGGTGGCCATGAAGGCCGCGACCGACGCCGCAGGCGACATGATCAAGTCGCTGACCCGCCAATTCAATCGGGCCCGGCAGTCGCAGATCACCATGGAGTTGCTTGATATTGTGGGATGCGCGGAAGCGCTGAAGTGATGAATAGCGAATTGCGAATGTCGAATAGCGACCTGATTACCAGGGCACGAGGCTTGAGAACATGAGCCGGATTACGTCTCATCAGATTGTTTCCGGAACGAAACGTGACATCGAGGCGCGTACCTTTGAGTTCGCCGTCCGCATCGTCAAGATGGCCAAGGTGTTTCCTCGGGACGTCGTTCCGCAAGTAGTGATTCGCCAATTGACTCGCAGCGGTACCAGCGTGGGAGCAAATGTGGAGGAGGGACAGGGATCGCACTCCCGTGCCGAGTTCATTCGTCGAATTGGTATCGCTCGTTCCGAAGCGAGCGAAGCGCTGTATTGGCTTCGCTTGTGCCAGGCGGCGGAACTGGCGCCGGGCGCAAAGCTAAGCGCAATCATCACGGAGGCGAACGAAATCGTGTCGGTATTGACCGCAATCGTGAAGAACGCGAGAAGCGCGTCGAGGGAGTAATTTCGCTATTCGCTCTTCTTCATTCGCTATTCTAGCCCAAGGAGTGTTCTATGGTCGCAACCGCAACAAACGTCGGCAAAGTCACCCAGATCATCGGCTCCACCCTGGACGCCGAGTTCCCGGAAGACAAGATGCCGAGACTCTACAACGCCCTGCACGTCAACGTCGATCGAAAGGTCGGCAACGAGTCCCGCAGGGACCTGCTCACCTGCGAGGTCGCCAGCCATCTCGGCGGCGGGCGCGTTCGGGCCGTGGCCCTCGGCAGCACCGACGGCCTCAAACGCGGCTCCGACATCGTAGACACCGGCTCCCCGGTCACCGTCCCCGTGGGCATGTCCACCCTCGGCCGCGTCTTCAATCTGGTCGGCGAGCCGATCGACGGACGCGGCCCAGTCGAGTCCAGGGACCGCCGCCCCATTCACCATGAGCCCGCCAACTTCGCCGACTTGACGCCCAAGACCGAGCAGCTCGTGACCGGCATCAAGGTCATCGACCTTCTGGCTCCGTTCGTCCGCGGCGGAAAGACCGGCCTCTTCGGCGGCGCCGGCCTCGGCAAGACCGTCATCATCCAGGAGATGATCGCCCGCATCGCCCGCGAGCACAGCGGCTACTCGGTCTTCGCCGGCGTGGGCGAGCGCACCCGCGAGGGGAACGATCTGTGGCTGGAGATGCAGGAGGCGGAGTTCAAGACCGCCGAGGGGCAGATCAAGAAGGTCATCGAGCACACGGCGATGGTCTTCGGCCAGATGAACGAGCCGCCAGGCGCCCGCCTGCGCGTCGCCCTCAGCGCCCTGACCATGGCCGAATTCTTCCGGGACGAATCCGGGGCCGACACCATGCTCTTCATCGACAACATTTTCCGCTTCAGCCAGGCCGGCTCCGAGGTCTCGGCCTTGCTGGGCCGCATGCCCAGCGCCGTCGGCTACCAGCCGACCCTCTCGACCGAGATGGGCGAGCTCCAGGAGCGCATCACCTCCACCACCCAGGGCGCCGTCACCAGCGTCCAGGCCGTCTACGTCCCGGCCGACGACCTGACGGATCCGGCTCCGGCCACCGCCTTCACCCACCTGGACGCGTTCATCGTCCTGGCCCGATCCATCTCCGAGAAGGGAATCTATCCCGCGATCGATCCGCTCGCCTCCTCCAGCCGCATCCTCGACGCCCAGTACATCGGCGACCGCCACTACAACTGCGCCAAGCGCGTCCAGCAGATTCTCCAGCGCTATCGCGACCTTCAGGACATCATCGCCATCCTGGGCGTGGACGAGTTGAGCCAGGAGGACAAGCTGATCGTCGCCCGGGCCAGGAAGATCGAGCGATTCCTCAGCCAGCCCTTCTACGTCGCCGAGACGTTCACCGGCTTCGCCGGCAACTACACCCAATTGGAGGACTCGATCCGCAGCTTCGAGGAGATCTGCGACGGCAAGCACGACGCTCTGCCCGAGCAGGCCTTCATGTACGTCGGCCCGGTGGAAGAGGCCGTCGAAAAGGCCAAGAAGCTCCAGGCTTGACCGGACGACCCCCACCGCGCCGCGCCGCCCCACAGGTCATCGAAGCGATCTCACCTGGCGATCCCTCTCCGGCGGTGTCGTCCGCACATAGTAGATGCCTCGTAGAGGAGGCCTCCTACCCGGCGGAATGGGCGGGTAATACGAGGGCAGCGAGGCCGGAAGAGGCGTTTCGGAAGTCTTCCTGAACAAGTGCAGTTCCTTGCCGCGGCCCGACCGACTGCGAAAGACTCCGAGCGCCTCATAATGTTCATCGGACGCGAAGTCAGCCAGTTTCAGCCGGTGATAATCGCTCTCGCTGTAGAGCGAGTCCCAGACGAAGACCGTGCCGACCGGCATCGACGCCAACAGGGCCGCGTCCTTGTGGGCGCGAGGATCCTCCGCCAGGCCCAGATAGTGGGCGAACCAGGGGTCAGTCGCGAAGAACGGCGCCTCGGCCAATCCCTGCGTCATCATGAATTGCACCGCTTGCTCGACGACCCGTTGATCCTCACCCAGGCGAAGCGGCCGGACGACTCCGCTCCATTGGCCCAGGCAGGTCAAGACCAGCGAGGCGGCGGTGAACCGGACGGCGGTCGAGTTGCGGCTCAACCGATCCATTGATGCAACGATCAACAGGACGACCATCAGTCCGGCGACGATCCAACATAGCCAGCGCAGGCGCTCGGGCAGGTGGAGCCTTCCGACGGCCTGCTCGCGCTCCAGAGAAAGCAGCCCGGCCGTCCAGACTGCCGCGATCGTCAACCACCCGGCACGGTTGGACAGGCCCCGCCTCCGACGCGCAACGAAGCGGTTCGCGCCGGCAACGGCCAGAATCGCCACCAGCGGTGCGATGGTCACCAGGAAACGGCCGTAACCTCCGCTGCCGAAGATGCCCGTGGCCTTGATCATGACATGTGTAAGGACGAACGCGGCGCAGCACACTGCAACCATGATGCGCCTGCTTTGAGCTAATGCAGCCGCACCGACCAGGGCCACGGCCGCGATCGTCGGCCCCAGCGCATAGAGGATCGCGGGAGCGTACGACAGCAGCCCCTCGGCGGGGTATTCGCTGGATCCTTGCGGAGACAGGAACAGTTCGACGGGCCAGCCCTGTAAGACGGCGAAGAAGAGCACGTTGTGGACGACCGGCGCCCAGAGGCTGAGCACCGCGGCGCACAATCGTCTCCAACGCGACGCCGGGGCGAAGCACAGGGCCGCCAGCCAAAGCGGCAGGAACACGGCCGCCTCGTGCCGGCTGACGAGCATCAGAGAAAAGACCACGGCGCCCCAAAGGAGTCGCCGTTGTTCGAGCAGCAAGAGCGCTCCGACGAGATAGAGCCCCGCGAAGTTCTCGGTCAGCGTCGTGCAGGCCAGCACCGTCGCCAGAGGCTGGAGATAGACGAGCGGCACGACCAGCCACGGCCGATTCAGCTTCATCCGGGCGGCCAGCTTCGCGGCGATGATCGCTGACGCCGTGGTGGTCAGGGCCGAGAGCACGCGGGCCAATCGCCAGGCCAGGTCGGCGTCGTCGGTCCACGACACGCAGGCAAGCGGCAGCGTGAGTCCCGGCCGGCCCCAAATGTGCAGCAGGTACGACGGATACCAGCGCGCCCAACGGGCCATGAGGAAGTGGGTCAGATCGTCGTCGTGGTAGACGCCGTCGGACAGCAGCCCCAGAACCAACGTCAAGCCGAGACAGGGCAGGGCGGCCAGGAGGATTGAGCGGTTCTCTTGCTGCACGGGGGTTTTCAGGTCAGGGCCTGGCCCCATTTGAGCTTCTTGACCAGCGTGTCCCAGGAGCGGCGCTCCGGATTCCTGACCAATTGAAACGCATCCCTCGATCGGGCGATCAGCAGCCGCGAGCCGCCCGACAGGGGGCGCACGTGCCGGCCGTCAAGCACAAGTCCCACTCCTTCGCTTGCCGGCCTGATCTGGATGCCCAGCCGGGCGCTGGCGCCGAACACGACGGGGCGATGGGTCAGCGAGTGTGGGCATAGCGGTGTCATGATGATGGCATCGACGTCCGGCTGAACGATGGGTCCGCCGCACGACATGTTGTGGGCCGTCGAGCCCGTGGGGGTGGCGATGATGAGGCCGTCGCTGACGATCGTGGTCACCGGATTGTTGTCGATGTCGACCGTTAGGCCGACCGTTCGATAGGGGGCCGCGACGCGTAGCACGCAATCGTTGACCGCTATGCAGTCCATGGATTCGTCGCCCGGCATCGAGACGGTCACGTCCAGCATCATGCGCCGGCTGACCAGTTCGCCGTCCCGCAGGATTTCATCGAGGTGGCGAATGAGATCGTCGGCCGTGAAGTCCGCGAGGTAGCCGAGCTTGCCAAGGTTCACGCCGGCGATGGGCACCTGCCTGTGCTGCATCGCCTGGGCCACGGCGAGGATCGTTCCATCTCCCCCAAGTGAGATGATCAGGTCCGGCGTGGCCGAGGCGATGGCCTCCGGTTTGCAATCCAAGTCCGCGCCGGCAAGCAGGCCGCGCTGCTTGAGCGTTTGGGAAAGGCTGTGGAAGGTCTCGGAGACGTTCGACTTGCGAGCGTTTCCGATGAGGAAGATGCGGGATTTGCTCCGGGTCTTTGCCATCGACTCCTGTTCGAGGCGCGTTCCGCCAATCCTCCCCGGAGGCATTATACGAGCCGGGTCGACGACGGGGGCCGAATGGTCCTTAGCATCTAGCGGCGCCGATGTGACCGCGGAGCTATTTTGTAAGTCGTTTTATTATAATCACTTACAATTGCTATCCGGGCGGCTGGGGAGTTCCGACGGCGTACTCGGCGACTGGTCGGACACCTTGCAGGTCGGAATAATTCGGCGTGTCGTGGACCCGTCCCGTGCGGGCTGCGCCGTCAGTTTCAGGTGTGTCGGGAGTGTCGTGTCATGCCCAAGTTTCAGTATGAAGCCATGAACGCCGCCGGACAGGAGGTCAAGGACGAGATCGACGCCCCAACCTCCGAGGACGCAATCGCCAAAATTCGAAGCATGGGGTACTTCCCCACGAAGGTGCGTCAGAAAGGCGGCGCCAAGAAACCGACCGCCACCGCGGGCAAGAAGAAGGTAGCGCGGAGTCTCGGCAAGGTCTCGACCAAACAGTTGACCCAGTTCACGCGTCAATTGTCCACGCTGATGGACGCCGGCCTGCCGATTCTTCGATCCTTGCGCATCCTGGAACAGCAGCAGAAGCCCGGCACGCTTCGCGTCGCGCTGCGATACGTCGCGGACGACGTCGAGGGCGGCGCAACCCTCTCCGAGGCGATGGCCAAGCAGCCGAAGGTCTTCGACCGGCTCTATTCCAACATGATCGCGGCCGGCGAGGCGGGCGGTGTGCTCGACGTCATCTTGCAACGCCTCGCGGACTTCATGGAGAAAGCCCAGAAGCTCAAGCGCAAGGTCATCGGCGCCATGATCTATCCGACCTGCGTCATCAGCTTCGCTTTGCTCATCGTCTCGGGCATCATGTATTTCGTCGTGCCGAAATTCAAAACCATCTTTTCCGACTTCGACACGCAATTGCCCGGTCTGACGACGATGCTCCTGGGAGCTTCCGACTGGATGATCGGAACTACCACCGACGCCACCGGCAAGGAGGTGTCCATGCTCGTCCCGGGCTGGGCCTTCCTCCTGCTATCACCGATCTTCGCCGTCGTGTTCTACAAGGCCCTCCGCAAGTTCCATGGCGGCCGCATGTTCGTCGACACCGTCAAGCTCAAGGTGCCGATCCTCGGGGCCATCCTCAGCAAATCGGGCATCGCCCGATTCACCCGTACCTTGGGCACCCTGGTCGCCGCCGGCGTGCCGATCCTGGAGGCCCTGACCATCACCAAGGACACCTCGGGCAACGAGGTCTATTCACGGGCACTGGGCAAGGTCCACGACTCGATCCGTGAGGGCGAGTCCTTCGCCGCCCCGCTGAAGGCCACCAAGGTGGTCGACAGCCTGGTGGTGAACATGGTGGACGTCGGAGAGGAGACCGGCGATCTGGACAAGATGCTTATCAAGGTTGCCGACAACTACGACGACGAGGTCGAAACCCTGGTCGCCGGCCTGGTCAGCCTGCTCGAGCCGGTCATGGTCATCGTGCTCGGTGGAATCGTGGGGTTCATCGTGATCGCCCTCTTTTTGCCGATGGTCAGCCTGGTGAATGCCCTGACAGGCGGCGGGGGTTGATCGGTCCCGCACGCGACTCGATCCGGGGAACCGCAAGGTCGCTCATGCAAAAGACAAGCAATAGACTGGCCGGGCGAAGCACCGTCAGGGGCTGGACGCTGGTGGAATTGCTTGTCGCCATCACCATCGTCCTAAGCCTCTCTGGCGTCCTGCTCGTCGGCGGCCAGATGGTCAATCAATCCCGACGACGGGCGACGGCCATGCAGCAGCTTCAGCTCATCGCCGCAGCCATCGATCAATACGCCGCCTTCTGGCCGCGCTGGCAGGCAGGCTCTGTCGTGATTTGCGACAAGGGCTGGCCCGACTTCATCGCCGGCCGACTCTTCGTCCCAAGTCCGGCCGGGCCGTTCGACACCGTCGCCGGCTTCAATGATCTTCTCGATCTGACCGGCCCGACGCCGTGGATCGACGATCTGGACATGATCAAGAACGCCAACCAATGCCTGGTTTACGCCTTGACCGCCACGTCGGGCAAGGGACCGTTCGTGCTCGAGGGCCGCGGCCTCATTCTGCGCGACCTGCACACCCTGGACCCCACCGGGCTAAGACCGCTCTATCCGTCGATTGGCGGGGGCGCGGCCAAGGGGCGCGGAATGTTCCTCGATCCCTGGGGCACGCCGCTGCGGTACTTCTGGGTCTATCGGGACGAGGTGCTCCGAACGTCGCATCGGGGGTTTCTCCCGGTGGACTATGGCGCCTACTACTTTGGCCCGACCAGCGACGGCGGCACCGGTAGCGACCTCTTCCACCAGGACTCGCCCACGAACGCCGTGACCAGAAAGGGCGTCGGCTACGTGCTCGAATCCGCTGGACCCGACAAGAAGTTCGGAAACGTCTGGAAGGCCGGCCCGACCGCGCAAGAAGTGGCCGAGGCCGCGGACAACCTGACGGTGACGCCGTGACGGTTCGAATCGAAACAATCGCGATTCGCTCAATCAGAGCCGCGACCGAAAGGGGGCGGTTGCGCCCCGCTCCCGATTCTCCCTGCGTGTTCAGAGTCACGCCTCCCTCACGGTCAGGGCTCCGTTCGTCTTCCGGCTTTACCCTTATCGAGATGCTGGTCTCGCTCATCATCGTCGTGATCCTCCTCAGCCTCAGCGCCCTGGCCTTCCGACGGATCACCGAAAGCAACGTGTTGGCCCAGGCGAAAAACGCCGTCCTCAACTACGCCAAGATCGCCCGTAGTTACGCCATCGCCAACCGAATCGAGACCATGATGGTCGTCAACCCGTTCAACGGCCGGTTCGAGATGTGGCACCTGAACCCTCCGGCGGACGGCGGATCCTTCGATGAACTCTCCGCGGGGACGGCCCCGCCGTTCACCGACGGCTACGCCTTCGCCCCGGTCCTGGATTCGGGCGCCCGCCTTCCTCTCGACGGCAGCGGTCGGCCCCTAGCCGCCGTCCATCCCATCGATTATGGCGACGACTCCCTGCGGCCGTTCATCTCTGATACCGACCAGAACATGGACAACATGACCTGGGCGGCGATGTGTTTCGACGCGTCCGGCGAGTTGGTCATTCGCACCCGTCGAATCGCCACCCGGACCTACACCCTGCGCGACGGCAGCCTGCGCCCCCAGGCGGAGCGCAACCGGCTCCTCGACGAGTCGCCGGACCTCTCGACGCTCGCCGTCGGGCCGATGGTCCACGGGGATCCCGCGGGCGACACGCCCATTACCTCGACCCGCGGGTTCGTCATCTCCGACGCGGCCAAGATGCGGGCGATTCTGGGTGACACCGTGTCGACGGGGGAGCTGGTGAACAACTGGTTGTTGCAAACAAGACCGGGCGGACTGTTCCACGACTTCGCGGATACGGTCGTCCTCAACCGGTTCTCGGGAAGCGAATTGCTGGAGTCCTTCTGACGTGAACACGCGGCGCCTCATGAGCGGTTCGACGGCCACGACGGTCATCCCGGCTGCGCGCCGCCCGGGCATCTCCCTCTTGGAATGCACGATCGCATTCACCATCCTCGGCGTGGGGTTGATCATGGTGGCCGCGGTCTTTCCCGTGGCCCTCAGCCAGCACCAGGCGAGCACCGATCAGGCCCGAGTCATCGAGATGGTCTCCAAGGCCGACGCCATGATCCGGGCCAAGGTCGATCCCTCGAGCTTGTGGGTGCATCCCGACTACCTGCCTCCCGGCGGGGCCCTCGTGGGGCTCGACTCGCCCTGGTACCTGCTGCAATCCGTCAATCTCAGCCGCGGTCAGGATTGTTGGGACGCCATGCCCCAGGGAGTGGGGCCGACGCAGGAGTTCTATGCCAACTTGATCGACGGCGACAATCCCGTGGATGCCTTTCCGGGCAACGCAACGGTCTTCCTGGGCCTGGACGTGATCAGCGACAAGCTCGCCCCCTTCACCGCCATGCGCGGCGGCAGCGCCTGCTCCACGACCGGTTTCGGCTGGCTGTTGCCCTCGGCCTCGCCGTTCACTGACGAGGAATTCATGGAGGCCCCCAACCGCCTGGCGTGGTACGGCTTCTACCGACGCAGGGCCTCGGGCGCCACGGAGTACGCAGTCGCCGTCTGCAAGCAGCGGCGCGGTCAGCTCTTCGCCGAGCAGGATGTCACGCGGCCCAGCGCGACTTCCGACCTGGCGGGTTTCCAGACGGACCGCAGACTCCCCGTTCCCTGGCGCGTGCTCGTCGCCTGGCCGATCGGCAACGTCCTGACCAATGCCCCGGACGGCGTGCTGTTGCAAGGCACGATCGGGCTGAGCGTTCTGGCCCCGGTCGGGACCAAGATCATGGTTCGCGGCGGCGTGGACTCCAACGCTGCCCCTGTCCCCACCGTCGCGGCCGGGACCGTCCTCACCGTAACCGACGTGATCGACGACCACACGTTGGAATTCACGGGCGATGTCAGCGGACTTCCGCTCTACAACTTCGCACCGGGCCAGTTCGTCGCCTTCGACGTGTGGCTCTTCCCGCCCGCGGTGGGAGGCGCGGCCGTCGACGTTCACTCGCCGCTCCTCGATTGGAAGGTGCCATTATGACGGCACTTCCTTTCACCACACCGACGAGCGCGTTTCCCGGGCCGATGAACGATCCGAGCCGCTATGTGTCTGATCCGAGCCGCGACTGTGAGGGAGCGGGTTCTCCTAGCGCGTCGAGTTCTCCGTCCGCATCGTTGCGCCTGACCGACGGGCAGAAACGAACCCGCTTGCTGACGCGCGCGGCTCGGTTCGGCCCGCGCCGGCGCGGCCTCACCCTCGCCGAACTCATGGTCTCGACCGCCCTGTTGGCCGCGGCGATCGGCACGGTTGCCGGCATCTTCAGCATGAGTTCCAAGGCCGCGGGGCTCACCGCCGCCCACGCCGAGGTTCTCGAGGCCTCGGCCGCCTTGCACAACACCCTGTCGGACGACCTCTCGAAGATCGTTCCCGGCCTCCTCATCATCGAAAGCCCGCCACCCACCCTGGCCCGCGCCGAGGTTCCGGGCGGCCAGCGCCTGTTTCGACTGCGACATGATCGACTGGTCTTCCTCGCCTCGGGCGGCGCTGACGCGGCCTTCCAATCCTTCACCGATCCGACCCGAGGAACTCCGGGTCCGACAGACGCCGATACCCGCAGGGGCCCGGCTACCAGTCCCGATGCCCTGGTCTGCTTCGCGCCCGGCATCCCCCTCGACGGCGACGGCACCGACGTCGGCGCGCGGCGACCGTTCGACGACGAGAGTATTGCGTTAGCCGCCTCGGAGTGGGTCTTCGCCCACCGGGCTATTCTGCTCTTGTTGGACGATCCCGGCGCGGCCGGTTGGTCGCCGCCCGACATGCGGGTGCTGGACAGCGCCGGCGTCTCGGGGATGCTCAACGGCGACTTCCTCATCCCGGATGTGGTTGAAGGCAAAATGGACGCGATCATCTCCTTCTTCAACGTCGCCGACCCGTTCGGCAGCATCGCCGCCAGCGCCTCGTCGGTGATTGACCTGCTGGCGGGCAAGCCGGTCTCTTCGTTCATCGGAGCGACGCCGAACGTGGCGGCGCTGTGGGAGCCGAACCTCTGCCCGGTGACGTTCAGTCTCTCGGACACCAACTGGGCGGACCACTACAGCCGCACCGGTTTCACCTTCCTGCCTCGACTCGCGGACTTCGCCATCGAGTGGACCGACGGCGGCCTCGTGGACCCGTTGGGCCTCGACAACCTCCCCGACACCGGCGACGAAGACCTGCGAACGCGCTGGTTCGGCCTCGCGCCGGACATCACAGACGCCCCGGATATCAGCGCCCCGGACGACTTGAAATACCAGGCTCGACTCCGCGGCGTGCCCGATCCGGCCAATCCCAGCAATCCCAACGTGGTCGATAATCCGGACAACGACCCGGCCGAGACCGACGCCTTCCTCAATCGCATCGAGTGGTCCGACACGGGCGTGACGCCGGATGTCGACGCTCGATACCGTGCCGTCTGGCGGGGGGCGGACTACGAGCAATACCGGCCGAAGGCCTTGAGGTTCAGATACCGACTCTTCGACTCGAACAAGCGGCTCACGGAGCCGACGACGCTCGATTTGAACGACGATGGGGTTCCCGACATCGACATGGCGTCCGACCCGTACAACGTGGTCCGCTACGGTCAGGAGTTTTCGATCGTGGTGGCCCTGCCGTGAGCCGGACTTTGGAGGGGGCGGACCCCTGGTGAGGTCCTACGATGCAGGGTAGGAGACCGAGATTCGCATGTTGACGCCAACGATGCCAGCGAGGCCAACCCCCCGCCGCCGGAGCCGGCGGCCGACCGCCGGCCCGCGCCGCCGTGGCACGATCATGGTCTTCGTGCTCGGGGTGCTCACCCTGTTGGCCTTGGTCGGCTTGGTCTTGATCGCGCGAACCACCGGCGAATCCCGGCGAATCGTGCTCGATCAGGCCGCGCTCGCCGAAAAGTCGGCGATGAACGGCGTGGTCCGCGCCATTCAGGAAACGCTCCGCCGCGACATCTGGGGCCCCAATCCCAATTTGAACGCACCCATGCCCCTCGACGACAACGGCCAGGGGCTCGCGGGCTTCCTGGAAAACAACGAACCCTTCGACGCCCCCGGTCCCGACGATCGCTGGCTGGCCTCGACGACGCCCTATTTCGCCGGCGACGGCATCAGCACCGGCAACAATCTGGCCCCGCCCGCGCCCCCGCCGGAAAACGGCGTCCTCGCCTGGCACCACGTCTCTTATCTCGGGAACGACGTGATTCAGGTCGATCCTCTCCAGCCCTTCGCCTGGGCCGTGAACTCTCGCGTTGAACCCGCAACACCCATCGGCTCGTACGCCGTCGACAACCTGCAAAACGTTCTCATCCTCCAGACGCCGCCCGCGGCCCTGGGCGGCATTCCCCTGGTGCCGGGCTCCACGACGAACCTGACCATTGCCTCGGCCCGCGCGGCCTGGTACGACCCGGCCCACCTGGCGGCGCTGGCCGCGGCTCTGCCGGGCACGTCGCCGCGCTTCCCGTACTTCGACACCAATGCCGATGGCGCCTTGGACCTTTACGACGCCGACGGAGATGGAATTCCCGACTCCCCGATCAGTCTCGTCCTGCCGACGGATTCCGCCGATCCGAACGGTCCGAGCCAGTTGTACGCCGCCGTGCGGATCGTCGATCACGCCTCGATGCTCAACGTCAACGTCGCCTCCAGCGCCACGATGCCCGCCGGCGGCATGATGTTCGACGAGCTGCTGCCGGGGCTTCAACGCCGGGGCCAGCGACTGACGGAACTCTACGTCGATCCGGTCCTTCAGGCGGTCGATCGGGACTATTCCGATCCTGCCGGGACGCGCGCCGCCGGCATGGTCGCCTATCGCTACAAAGACAGTCTCCCTTATCCGGTCCGCTACGATTCGGACGTTGTTCGCAGGGCCTTGGCGGGCGGCGACGCCGGCGGCTTGGACTACTTCCTCTACGGCCTCGGCGACGAGGCCTCGCTCAGAAATCGCGGCATGCTCGTGCCTCGGACGCGACGCTTTGAGGCCGGCCTGACCGGCTTCGAGACCATCGACCGGGCCCTGCCGGGCACGACGCTGTGGACGCGGACTGTGGACCCTGCCAACGGTTATGGCTACGCCGGCTCGGCGGGACGCTGGTCCCGGCTCAATGCCAACTGGGTCTCGCCGGACTACGAAGGCTACAACGACACCTTTGATCCGAACATCAAGGGCTGGCGGACCCTGCTGGTCGAGGACCAACCCTACGCCATTCATCGACACCTGCTGACCACGGTGAGCCACGAGGTGGTCCCGTCGCCGGAGGGCCTTCCGCTTGATTCGGCCGGCGACGCCCTGGCGATCGGCGAGCTGTCGGTCAATCCGGTGCGGTTCCAGACCAATCCGGCGCTCGACGCCTACATGGAGTGGCCGATCCTGGGCCGAACGGCGAATCCCGACGTGCCCGAGTGGATGCGCGTCCAGCGCGTCGATCTCAACATGAGCGTCGCCCCGCCGAACACCGCGCTGGACATTCAGAACACCAAGGAGCAGTTCATCCTCTACGCGGCGGGAGCCATGTATCGCGCTCTCGCGGGCGTGACCGTCTATCAAAAACAGAACGTGACGGCGAGCAATCGAGAGTGGCTCGCCTGGCAGTTCGCCCTCAACCTGGCCGACTACCGCGACAGCGACAACGACCCGACCATCGTCGAGTGGCCCACCGGCTCGGGGCACTATCTCTTCGGCCTGGAGAAGCAGCCCTTCTTCACCGAGGCCTATGCCTATCTGACGGCCGGCGATCCCACCATTCCCGTGCCGGACCGCTGGTTCTTCGCCGTCGAGCTTTACATCCCGCCGTATTGGGACTTGTCCGGTTCTGCCGGCGACCTCTTCATCCGCGCCCCAGGCTCCACGAACGGCGCCAACCTTCTGTCCCTCAATTCCTTCACGCAGGTGACCAACGGACTTGCGCCGGTTCTCACGGATGGAGGCAGCGGCACAGGAAAGTATGTGGTGCTCTGCGGCGATATCTCCTACAAGCCCTCGACGCTGAACGCGCAGCTCTTCTACCGGCATCAGACGCCGATCCCCTTCGATCTCGACATCACCAGCGGCAGCGGCCGCGTCGAACTGGTCTGGTCGCCCGACGGCAACCCGGCCAATCCGCTGAACCACGTCCTCGACGCCATCGACCCAGAGTTCTCCGGCGGCACGCTCACCAACGGCGGCCAGCTTGCCGCGGGCAATTGGGCGACCAATTCCGGCGGGACGGCTATCGTCCAGCCGGCGCGCAAGGAATTCTCGCTGATCCGCAGCACGCAGGGCTGGCGATTCACCACCGGATGGCACTCCTACGCCACTCGGCAGGTTCCGTCGCTGATCAGCCAGCCGCCTCTTCCGCAGTCGCTCGGCGCGGCGAACAACACCGCGGCCACCCTGGACGACCAGATTCCCGAGTCCATCTGGCCGGCGCGGGTGGCCCTCAACGGCAACATGCCGGTGGACAGCTTCGGCTCAGGCAAACCCTACGAGGCCTTCGACTCGGTCGGCGAGATCGGGCGCATGCTGATGATCGGCCCGGTGAACCAGCCCCCGGCCGTGCCGCCTTACCAGGAATTGTCGGATTGGACGACGGCCGCCTACGACCTGCCGGCCACCGCCATGTTGGGAGCGATCCTCGACAAGAACGCCGTGCCCGACTTCATGGACGGCACCCGCCACCGATTGGCCGCCGGTCGCCCCGACATGGTCTCCGCCGACCGCAACGACGAAACGCCGTGGGCCTGGCGATTGCTCGACTATTTCACCACCCAGAGCCCGCTCTTCGACGCCGTGGACAACGACGGGGACGGCGCGATCGACGCGTATGGCCGACCGCTGGCCCCCGATCCGTCGCCCGATGCCACCGAGGGTGTCGAGGTGCTCAACCGCGTCGCCGGTCGGATCAACATCAACACAGCGCCGCTCTCGGTGCTCCGCGCCGTGCCGCACCTGAGCTTCCTGCCCGACTCGGCGGAGTTCATTCTCCGCGCCGGCGGGTCCGGCAATTCCGCCGCCGACTTCGACGCCGCCCCGCATGCCTATTGGGACTTCGCCTCGGCCATGGTGGCCCGACGCGAGGACCGCGAGGTACCCTTGCGTCTTTGGGACGCCGGCCTCCAAACGATGCGCACCGTGGCCATCGCCAAGCGGCGCGATCCCGCCGCCGACCCCTTCTCCGGCCGACCGAGACCGGGCGATCCCATGGAAGGCGTCGGCGCGTTCAAGACGCTCGGCCAATTGGCGAACATGGTCAACGTCGAGGACGCCTCAGGGGCGGGAAACGCCGCGCTATTCAGGACTGACCGCTTCACCGTGACGCCGTCGAATCCGGCCCTGGCCCTCTTCAGTCACAAGGTGATTGCGGGCGATCCCGACGTCGGCGATCCGTCCACCGGCGTGATGGATCCCTTCTCGCCGGACTACCGCTACAGGCGCGTGGACAACGACGACGACGGCAGCTTCGATCTTGCCCAGAACGATGACTTCGTCGCCGATTACGTCCCGGTCCTGCCGCCCGGTCAGATTGAGGGCGCGGGCATCCGGGCGCGGGACATCTTCCTGGCCAGGTTGGCCAACATGCTCACCGTGCGCTCCGACGTCTTCACCGCCTACATCGTTCTTCTCGACGAGCACGGCCGCTACGTGCAGCGGAGCCAGTTCACCCTCGATCGCAGCGAGTGTTTCCGCGAGCGCCTCGGCGTCGGGACGACCGGCTCGGCGGTCCTACCGCGGATTCTGACCCGCTCCGGCGGCGCCTACGCGGAGGACATGCGCTGAAAACCTTGGCCAAACCCAGCGCCGGAAGGCCGGGCCGCCCCATTTAGAGGTCTTGGGCGGGGCTCGTCGGACACCTGGTCCGAGATAAGAATTGTGATGACCGAGCGGCGGCGGAGTATTGCCCCCCAACGGGTCCCGGACCTATGATCTCGGTGGGGGTCCAGGACCGCCGAAGCTGACCAAGCCCGATCAATCCCTGATTGAGGAGCCATGCAATGAATAGGACGCGAAATCCTGCGGCATTCACCCTGGTCGAGCTGCTCACCGTCATGGCCATCATCACCCTTCTGATCGGAATCCTCACCCCTGCCCTCGGCGCAGCCCGTGACCGGGCCCGCGCGACGGCGGTGCGCGCGCAGCTCAACGCGATGGAGGTCGGCTTGGAGTCCTTCGCCGGCGAGGAGGGGCAGTACCCGGCCTCGAACGCGAATCTGTACGCCCGCGACATCAATATGCCGACGGTTGATCCCGGCAGCATTACGGCTTGGGAACTCACGGACGGCACGACGAACCTGCAAGGGGCTCACCTGCTGCTGGACTCGTTGGTCGGCCGCGACTTTCTAGGATACGACCCCAAGGCTCCCGGGGCCGGGGCGCCTGTGGCCACCTACGACCGCTGGGACCCGATGAATGACCGCCGTCAGCCTTACATCCCGACCGACGGCGTCGACGTGACCAGCGTGAACGAGCCGCCGGAGGATGGATTCGGGGTTGTCCCGAATACGCTTGGAAATCCGCAGCCGACGATCGACAGCGTTGTCTGTCGGGTCTTCCGGGATAAGTTCGGATGGCCGATCCTTTATTATCGAGCTTCGCCGATTGCGAATCAGAACTCCTTGATGATCCAGACGGCTTCGAACCTCCTCTACTCCGACGGTATTTATGATGGAGTGGACAACGAAATCTTTACCAGCTACGACGGGACTTGCATGGCAGGCGGACCGGCGACGGCCACCCAACACCGAATCTGCGATGCCAACAAGCCCCAAGCGGACCAATCACCAAACTACGGTCCAACCTTGGAAGATACCAATCGCTTCGCCGAGTTCATCCGCTCTTTTCGCTCGTCGAGTTATGACACCAACAATCCGGACGACATCGTTCGGCCACGCCCGGTGAAGGCCAACCGCTTTATCCTCTGGTCGGCCGGCAAGGACGGCATCTTCGGAAACCTCGACGACGTGGCCAACTTCGAGACCCTCTCGACGGAGCGCTAAACGCCATTCAGGGCCGCGCGCGTCAACAAGAGGTTCCCGGGCGATGCTTGCCCGCCTCCGCGCGAGAAACCATCAATCCCAAAGCCCCAGGCAATTGCCTGGGGCTTTTCTTTTTCGCAAGGACAGCGGGCTCGCGCCCCTTGCTATTCGCGTTCGTTGGGCGCGGGCAAGGCGGCCAGGGCGCCGAATTCCTCTCGGACGTACGCGTCCAACTGGTCCGCGAATTGGGCCCTAAGCCCAATCGAGTGGATCAACTCCAGCACGTCGGCCCGGTCGCGGATGCGGTGAGCGGCGTTTTTTGCACTGGCCAGCTTGAGTTCGATCAGGGTCTTCAGATTGACGAAGCAGATTCCCTCATCCGACGGCTCGGCGACATCTCGCGGATCGGGAAACCGCACCGGTTTCGCGCAGCCGTCGCCCGGGTACTCGCCGGCGACCAGGAACTCGACTCGGATGCGCGTGATCTCGTCTCGGAGATGCTTGCTCGCCGGCGACTTGACACGATAGCCTCGCCCCAGGAGCTGTTCATGGAGTTCCCACAGGTCTGCCTCGGAGGCCAAAAGCACGACGACGTCCTGGGTCGATCGCTTGATGCCGAAATGCTGCATGGCGATGCCGCCGACCACGGCATAGGGAATCCCGAGTCGATCGAACTCGCCCACCACACGGCGCAGCGTGTCCCAGACGACGCCCCGCCTCTCGGCTTGATGATCCGCTTCCATCAACGCGTCCTGTAGCGGACTCATGTCGCCGCCTCCCGATACATTCTATCGGTCCGCAGACCTCGGTTCTGTAAAGAGGCTCAACCAATCGGTCGGTAGTAATAGTCCCGTTTCTGCGGCCGCCAGCCGGCGTCGGCGATCAATCGGCGGATTTGCGGCTCGTCCAGGCGATAGGTCGTCCCCGCGGCGCTGACCACGTTCTCCTCCATCATCACGCTGCCCATGTCGTTGGCCCCGAAGAAAAGGGCGAGCTGGCCGATCTTCGACCCCATCGTCACCCAGCTCGACTGGATGTTGGGGATGTTGTCCAGGTACAGCCGCGACAGCGCCAGCATCGTCAGATACTCGTGGGCGTCGGCCAACAGCAGGTGCTTGCCGTCGTTGAGCCGGCGCCGCGCACCATTCCCCAAGCCCATGGATTGCGATCCATGGATCTTTAATCCGCGGCGGTATGATCCATGGGTTGGGGGTTCATCGCTCTGCGAGCCGCCGCCCTCCGGCAGCTTTCGCATCCTCCCCAGCGGCGTGTTGTCCGGCTGAAAAGTCCAGCAGATGAAGGCCCCAAAGCCGCCGCCGTTGCCGCGGGCCAGCGACTCGTCTTGCAGGTCGCGCAGCAGCCGCAGATGCGCGAACCGCTCCTCGATCGTCTCGATGTGCCCGAACATCATCGTGCAGCTCGTGGTCATTCCCAGCCGGTGCGCCTCGCGCATCACCGCCAGCCACTCGTCGGTCAGCGTCTTGCCGATGCCGATCTTTCGTCGAACCCGGTCCGACAGAATCTCCCCGCCACCGCCCGGGATGCTATCCAGCCCCGCCTCCTGCAACCGGGCGATCACGTCGTACAGCGGCATGTCGAAGACCTGGTGAAAGGCGAAGATCTCCGGCGGGCTGAAGGCGTGGATGTGAATCCGAGGGTAGTTCCGCTTGATGAAGCGCATCAGATCGAGGTACCACTCAAACGGCAGCCCCGCCGGCCCGTCCGCCGGCACCAGGCCCCCTTGCATCAGGATTTGCGTCCCCTCGATGGCGATGAGTTCCTCGATCTTTCGCCCGATCTCGGCGTGGCTCAGCGTGTAGCCCGCCGGCAGTTCCGGCCGGCCGGTATAGACGCCGGGCACGTCGGCCTTGAAGTTGCAGAAGATGCACTTGGCGGTGCACCAATTGGCGTAGTTGATGTTGCGATCGACGACGTAGGTGCGGTAGTCCTCGGGGTGCAACCGCTCCGTGACTCCCTGCGCCCGGGCGCCGATCGCGTGGATCGACTCCTCGAGGTACATCGCCCGAAGATCGCCGGCCGACAGCCGGACAACCGGCGGCCCACCTGTGGTGACGACGCTCATGCCAGCAGCCCGTGTCTCTCGGCGATCGTGAAGAATCGCTCCATCGCCATCCGCATCGGGGCGCTCAAGGTATATCTCATGACACCGCAGAGATACTTCACGGCCGCCTCCTCCGGCCAGCCGTGGGCTGCTGCGGCCCGCCGGGCGATCGACCCCGCGTCGGCGATGCCGGCGTCACGAGCCTCGCACAGGAGTCTTGCGGCATCGACATGGTCGCCCCCCGCCTTGGCGTACCATGCGGCGAAGACGAAGGGCAGGTCGGTGAGGTGCTTCCAGGCGGCTCCCAAATCCACCTCGAAGCCGAATCCCCGCGGGGCCTCCCGGACCACCTTGTCTCCGATCAGCAGGACCGATTCCGCCGAACCCGCCGCTTCACCTCGCCTCGCCGGCTCCAGCGGGACCAGCTCCAGCCGCGTGCCGTAAAGCTCTCGCCAGATGACCTGGGCCAGGACGATCGACGTGTGCGAATCGCCGTCGACGTGCAGCCGCCGCACCTTGTCGGGCGGAATTCGGGAGAACACCCGCACGGTCATCGTCTCGCCGTCGCTGGCAATGCAGGCGTCGGAGATCAGCTCCAGCCGGCCTCGGCGCGCGTGGGAGTCCACGATGGGCAGCAGCGCCACGTCGCAATGGCCGTCGTCCAGCAGCAGGCCAAGTTGCGAAGGCACGTCGCCGCGAATCAACACTCCGTCGCGGCCCGCCAGGTGCTCATGCAGCGGACGAGCGTTCAGGAACGACACGACGCCGAGGGTCAGAGGATGTGTTGCAGGGGGGTGGGCAAGCAGAGAAGATTGCGGGGCCATGCGTGTCAGTCGCTCCGGCTTCTTGGCGTCGGGCTGTTGGGCGGCGGATTATACGAATCCCGGCGGGGGCAACCAAAGGCCGATTACGGGGTATAGAGTTTTCAGCGGGATTGAAAGTTCGGCCCGCGTCCCCCCGGCAGGACCGCCCAGCCTCGCGGAGGTTGTCATCCATGAACGACGGCATGATGGAGAATGTGTACCAGTTGGCCCTGCTGGACCTGCTCTTCCAGGCGGTCGGCGTCTTTCTCAACGTGATCCTCCAACTCTTCCAGAGCGGCCTCACCTCGCTGCTCCAGGGCATCTTCGGGGCCATCGCCGGCGGCTCCGCATGAGCCCGACTCGGACACGCATAGCAGTCTCTGGTGAATATCGAATCGCCCTCGAAATGGCGGCATTGTTACCTTGAAAAGCAGGCCGGGGGCGGCCGGGCTACACAATTAGCTAGGGGATATCCTCGGCCCGGCCGTCGCGGCGGTGGCCGTGTTCGTCGTAGAGGCTGAGGTCCACGTCCAACAACCACTTGGTTGCGGTCACGATCTGGCCCGTATGAAACGAGAAGTGTTCGACCACGTGCATGACCGCCGCGATGCCGGTCACGTCATAGGCCTGAATCCGATAGTGGCGCAAAAGATCGGCCCCATCCATGCCCGCCAATACGGCGCAGGCCTCGTCGACGACCGACCCCAACGCCGCGATCAATTCTTGCCTTGTGGCTCCGCCGTCCCGGTCGAACTCCGCCTGCCGATCTCGTTCAACCGGACGCCCGCCGATGCCGCCGACGATCCACTGCCGGACGTTGCCCGCGAGGTGCAGCAGCAAGTTGGCCGTGCTGTTGCTGGAGGCGTTCGGCCGCAGCCACGCCTGCTCCTCGCCGAGCAGCGACGTGCATCGGCGTATCTGCGCGAAGTGATCCCGCAATTTGGTCGCGGCGTAATCCAGGAAGCTCTTCGCCAGGGCCTCGGCGCTCATCGCCCAAATGGTACGACTCCGCGGTTGCGGCGTCACGGTTGCGGCGGTCTCGTCGGAACCTTCGTCAGGTCGGCTCCCGCCCGCGTATGATGAGGCCGAAATGGTGATCCTGATTGATGAGGCCGTCTGGGGGGCTCCGCAGGCCTTCGCCGACCTGGGCGAGGCGCGCACCTTCGTCGGGCGATCGGTCGGCCCGCGAGACATCGAAGGCGCCGATGCCCTCGTCGTTCGCTCGGTTACCAGAGTCGACGAGACGCTCCTCGCGAACTCGAAGGTGAGATTCGTCGGGACCGCCTCCTCGGGCACGGATCACGTCGATCTCGACCTTCTGGCCTCGCGCGGGATCGCCTTCGCCGCCGCCGAGGGCTGCAACGCCCGGACCGTCGCGGAATACGTGCTGGCCGCGCTCCTCCACCTGGCGGACAGAAACGGCTTTGATCTTCGCCGGAAAACGCTCGGGGTGGTCGGCGTCGGGCGGATCGGCTCGATCGTCCGCGAGTGGGGCCGACTCCTGGGGATGCGGGTCTTGGGCTGCGATCCGCCGCTCGCTTCGCGGGGAGTCGTCGGTCTGGACCCCTTTGAGCAGTTGGCCGGCGAATCGGACTTTGTCACGCTGCATGTCCCGCTCACGGTGAAGGGGGAAGACGCGACCGCCGGCATGGTGAATCGTCAATGGCTCGGCGCATTGAATCCCAGGTCGATATTGATCAACACCTCGCGGGGCGAGGTAGTCAATGAGGAGGACTTGGCGCGCAGCCTGGAATCGGGCCGCCTCGCCGGGGCCGTGCTCGACGTCTGGCGTAACGAGCCGCGGGTCAACGCCGAATTGGCAAAGCTCGCGACCCTCGCCACGCCCCATATCGCTGGTCAATCGGTCGAGGCTAGGAAGCGCGCGGCGGTTACGATCCGTCACCGCCTCCGGGAATGCCTCGGTTGCGAGCACGAAGACCCACGAGGCTCACAGGCCTCTATCAGGTCCGGCGGGTGCGCCAAGAAAACGATCAAAATCCAAGATGCGGGCGATATTCTATACATTGCCAGGCAAGCTGTGCTCAGGGCGACGGGCCTGCTTCAGGCGCGCGATGCATTTCGTGACGCGATGGTCGCCCAGGATCCCGACGTCGGTTTTGACCACACGCGCAGCAAGGCCGCCAGCCGGCGCGAGTTTACCGCCTATCGCGTCGAGGCGAGCTTGGACGACGCGATGGCTTCGCTCTTGTCGCGATGGGGCTTCGGTCTTTCCTGTCGGGCGCCGAACGGATAGAAAATCGCCGCGGTCCGGTCGGGAAGCCCATCGGCGGCGGCCGCGAACCGCCCTGAGACGGCCCCTGAAGGTTTCGATGGGCGATGGAAGCGCTCCGTTACATCGATCGCAACCGCCGCGCGCTCCTTCGTCGCATGGTGAACATTGCCCCGGCGATGAACAGGGCGGACGTTGTCGGCTCGGGAACCGTGGCGACAAAGATGCCGGACCCGCCCGAATACTCGATCCTGAAGGCGAGCGTGCCATCGTCGCCAAAAGGCGTCGGGCGACCGTCTTCCCCGCCGGAGCCTCCCCAGATACTTACGCCTTGCACCGTCCTAACGTCGCCCGGGCGAATCTCCAGCGGGTCGCCGGCGCGCACGATTTCGTGAAGGTCGCCGTCCGGGTCGGTTGCCCAAAGCGCCGACGAGCCCACCGTGAACGCCACCTGGCCCAGGGCATTGAGGACCACCGGGTCGCCGAGCGATGAGCTGTTGCTTCCCGGCACCGATGAAAGCAGGCCGTCGCGCTCCAGCCAGACAGAAGTGCCGGGCACGCCGGTGAGCGTGGCCCGAAAGGCCTTGTCTCCCGAGCCATTGATGATCGGGTCGCCGAAGGAAAAGAAGTTGACTCCGTCAGGCTTTCCCGGCGCTTGGTCCCCGTTGCGGGCCACCAGTTCGTCGCTGCCCGGGCCGGCGGTCCAGATGCCCATGTGATTGACGCCGTTGACCACACCGGGGCCCTCGATGAACGCCCGAAAGACGACTTGGCCTGCATTGTTGAGTCCAATCTCACTGAGTCCGACGTCGCTAAAGTGCACGCCGGCAGCCGTTCCGGGGGCGGCCATGCCCTCGCGGACATTAAGTGATAACGATCCCGCAACTCCGGTCCAAAGTCCGTGATTCGTGGTGCTGGTGACCCCAGGACCGGTCACGTGTGCGATGAATCCAACGTGCCCTGCATTGTTAAAGGCGATGCTCGGAACCACACCCCCAAGTCCGCCAAAAACTACTCCAGGGTCAGTGCCAGGGGCTTGCATTCCGGTCCGCATGATGAAGCTTAACGAGCCTGAATACTCCGCCCAAATACCTAAATCATTGGTTGTTACGATACCAGGTCCCGTCAATCTGGAGATGAACGCCGAGTCACCCATTGCGTTCAAAGCAAGCGAATCGCCTGTCACCGGAAACATTGAAAGAATGACTCCAGGGGCGGTGCCGGGCGCGGCCATTCCTGTCCGCGCGACAAGGTGGGGACTAGCCGGTGCCCCGGACCAAAAACCCCAATCGTTGGAACCCGGAATGATCCCCGGCCCCTGAATCCAACCCGCGAACGCGGCATCGCCAGCAGCGTTGCCGACCGAGGGCGGAGAGACGCCGGCGAAGGAGATTCCCGGTGATGTATCGGGAGCCGCTTGGTTCGCGATGGCCACGGATGTCAGGTTGCCGGGAGGTCCGCGCCACAAGCCGGTGTCGCGATTAATCGAGATCCCCAGTCCGCTGAACTTGCCACGAAACAGCGTGGTTCCATCCCCCGAGTACGACGGGAGCAGGAAGGTCGAGAACCTCGCCTGCTGCGGCGCGCCGACCGGATGCTGGCCCGAGATTGCGACCCGGCGGACCATTATTTCGACGGGGACCGCGGCTGTGGCTTGCGCATTGACCGATACGATTAAGACACTGATAAAAGCGACGATTCTTGCATACATGATATGGACCTCCAAGGCGTGCTCCCCCTGCGACCCGTCCGAGATTATAAGGTGCCCCTAAGAGTCCGATCATGTTTACGGGCAAGATTACCCCACTCACCTGCCGCAATTGGCCCTTCTCGCACCGGACTCATTGCAACCGATAACGCCGCCGGCCTGGACGAAGCCTGCTGAACTGATTGGCCCTGGGTTTCCCCCCATCCCGAGGGTGAGTCCAGGAATATTTCTGCGCAACAGTGTCGGTAGTGCCAATAAACAGCGTGAAACCAGGCACGGGGCAGTGTCAGTGCATCCAGTTCGAGTTGTCGTGCCGGCGGACATGGAGACATTGCGGCGACGCGACTCGCGATTTCAGCCGTAAAGCATTTGTCAATAGTAATTTACAAGAAATGAGCGTGATCAGTCGTCATCGTCATAACGGCCTTGAATCGGTCGCCCGTGCTGGAATAGCATCGACAGGAGCGAGGTTCATGGATCCCGGCCTCAACTTAGGCCGGTGGGTAAGTATTCAGGGATTTCGAGCTGTTTTTCTCGGTTTCTCGCGTATCAGAGTGGCGAGATTGGGTGTTTGCGGCCCTAAGTCCCCCCGCAGAGAGCCGGTTGGGTCCATGCAAGAGGGACCAATTCGCGGCTTCGGCGAGCGTCTGGCTCGTGGCCCTTGGTTGGCTGGCCGCGTGCCTATTGTCCAACCGCGGCCGCCCTTGACCGGTCCCGCGGTTTCTGATACGCTGGAGTGTGAGTCTTCGGACTGCAAGGAGGCCGGCTGAAGCGAGGATGGGTGGGTTGCATCCAATGATGCACTCTCCCACTCCGCGATCAGAGCCTCCAGACGATGCGCGGTTCTCCGCGTGAATGTGTTCGCCGGCCCGAGGCGTACTCGGCAGGCGAAGAAACAAGCGTCGATTGACGAGCGACCTGAGCGACCCGGTAGGCGACGGTCAACAGTCGGTTGCGATCAGCCGTCTGTGGGAAAAAGCACCTAGGTGCTCGTAAAGCAGGGAGTGACAAGAGCGATGAACAGGACCTTAATAGCTATTTGTTTGTGTGTCGGGGCGCTGGTCGCTTCGACGGCCGTTGCCCAGGAATCGATCATCTTTTGCGACATTCGGCCGAACATTACCTCCGCCGGCCGCACCGATCTGACCTTCACCGGCACGATCGGCAACGGTTTCACCAACCCCTTCGTCAACGAAGTGGGCGCTGGTCGCCGCGGCTCCGGCACGGTGCTCTATCTCCAGCCCCGGCACAATGACGGCTGGGAGTCTTCCGCCACCTCCGGCGGCGGCTTCCCCGATACCGATACCATTGCCAACGGTATCACTCAGAACGGGTCGAACGGTTCCATCTACATCTACATGGATGTGAACGATGTTGATTTGGACGCCTTTGGCGCTGACAACGACGGCGAGGTGATCTCTTCACTTGCCCTCGACGTCTCCATCCGCGAGCGAGACGGCAACCCCGCCTCTGACCCGGACACGGGCGCTCCGGCCGCCGGCGCCGCCGACCGAAACCGCATTCAGAGCATTGCTTTCCAACTCTTTAACAATCCGAGCGTGTTCAACTCCATGGCCCCGACGGTCGGCAGCCCGTGGAATGACTTCGTGAACGGCGCCGAGGATGACCTCAACGGCGGGGCCGCCGGCGTGGAGGCGCCTGACGGCGCTGGCGCCGAGATTCGACACTGGTCGGGCGCCAAGGCCGTGCGGGTCGCAGTCGAGGATCCGGGCGGCGGGCCGATCTACAACGCCACATTGGGCATTACGCCGCGGGCCTCCACGGCCACGGCCGTCCCTTATCGCGTCGGCCGGCTCGATGTGCAGACCGCCCTGCGAAGCTGTGCCTTCAACGCCATCCATGCGGCCGCCTCCACCTTCGATGTTTACCTCGAGGGCAATAACCTGCTGAATACCCGAACCTTCAACCCGACCAGCCCGCTAGCCGGCGTGGACACCGAGGAGTTACATTCGCTGGGCTATAACGGGGCGGTCCCCGAGACTCCGGCCATCAGCGGCAACGTCCCCGGCGTCTCTACCCCCATCGCAGATGCGACCATCATTATCCAGATCAAGGGGGATTATGAGGGCAACGGGTTCGTAGCTACCACGGACACAGCGACTTACGCGTTCAACGCCCTTACCAACAACTCGGATAACGTTTTCCAGTCGGCCCTGGGCAGCTTTACGAGTAGTACAATCGACCGCATTGTGAACACGTCCGATACCGGACCTTATTTCGAAGCCCTGAACACCCGATCTGGTGCAGGCCCGACCTGTCCGTGATTTAGGCTAAAAAACCGGGGTTCGGGGCTCAAAAAAAGGGCCCCGGCCCCCTTGAAATGACCACCCGGTTTTGGTAGCATGAGTAGAGGATAGGGCGAGGAAGAAGCCCACCCGTACGAAACGAGGTTCCTTCTCTTGGTGAGTATATTCTCCGCGTCCCGCTTGGCCCGATGGGCTGTGTGAAGTAGGCCGCGAGGAAAAGAGTGGGAAAGAACAAGACCTTCTGAGGATCCCGAGTAGCAAAGGAGATGGAGAAGATGAGAATCGGAAAAGTATTAATGCTGGCTGCGGCCCTTACCTTGGCCGTGAATTCGCTCGCCTTCGCAGGCGGTGCCGTATGGTTCAGCGCCGTTGGCACGCTGCCCGGCTCGACGACCGACGAGGGCGGTCGCGATCTTGCTCCCAAGGTTGATTGCAACCCCTTTGATCCGGCAAACCCGGTGCCCGGCCGATGCCAGTGGCTCGTCACCGTTTTCTATCAGAACGATGACGGCGGCGCGTTCGGTGCCTTCATTGACGTCGGTACGCTTCCTCCGGAGCGCCCCGACAAGCTCCAGATCAAGGATATCAACATTCCGCAGGATGGCGTGCTCTTCACGAGCACTAGCTTGATCGGCACAAACTTCGGCAACCTGCTGATCTGGAACGCTGGCGGCGGTAACGCGACTGCTAACGGCGCCCCCGCTGGCACCTACACGATCCTTCAGTTCACCTTGTCGAAGCACAAGTTCCCGGGTGAGTTTCAGACGACCGCGATCTACGCCGGCGTCGGTTTCGGCGCCTTTGGTGGCAATGACCCAGGTGGAAATGGAAGCGAGTTCGTTTCAATCGGCCCGAACCCGCCGATCCCCGGCTACAACTTCTACTCCTGGCCGGACAATGCCCAGCCCAATCCGGTACTGGTCATCAACAACGTGCCGGAGCCCGCGACCTGGGGCGCCCTCGGCCTCGGTATCCTCTGCCTGGTCCGCCGCCGACGCTAAGAGCGGCATACCGGTCAGGTTCGCAAGGTCTTTCACGCGGCTGGCTGCTCTTAAATGGGCAGCCAGCCGCTTTGTTTTGGGTGACGCTTGCTTGATGGGGGTTGGGTCGGGGGCGAGGGCACTCGATTCTCGGCCCTTGAATCGTTTCCTTGATGGAGCGTGGCCACCAGGCGTATCATTCCGTCGTAGAGTCATCTGGCCCCGGCCACATGGGGCGGACTTGATCGCTTGTATAATCTTCAGGTCCCGCTGGGAGGGCCTTTTCCTGTTGAGGGTGTCCAACATGCCTGAACTGAGCAAAACCGACACTGCGAAGGTGATTTCAAGTCTGGCGGATGGTCGGCGGGCGAGGATATTTCGAACCCGCTCCCTCACGGTCGCGGCTCGGATCAAATCGGTCGTGGCTCGGGTCATTCATCGTTCTGGGATCTGCTTGAGTTCAGGCGCATGGCGAAACGCCTTTGCGGCGGTCGTTGGGACGCTTTTTGTGGCCCGCGCGGTTGCCCAGGAGGTGCCCGCCGTCCTCCAGGATGCCGACCCCAGTTGGCTGATGATCTGGAACTCCGAGATCGACCGCCTCGTGGACTCCATGTCATCGGCTTACAACATGGATGAGGACACCAAGCAGGCCCTCCGGCAGGAGCTTGAGGTCCGCCTGGTCTTGCAGCGCGACTACGAGACCAAGATGAACCAGGAGCTGGAGCAATTCCGCGTCCAAGCCGAGAGCGAAGGCGCCGACTCCTCCGGAGACGACGTCAACTCCGCCGCGTACAAAATGACCGTGCGAATGAGCGAAATGACCGACGCCATGCCCCTGGCCGACCTCGAAGTGGCCAAGTGGGTCGAGACGCACATTCCCCAGGACGCGGTGCCCGAGGGACGCCAGCGGCTCGAGGAGATTCGACTTCGGCGATTTACCCAGATGGGCACCGAGGCGGCGGACATCGAACAGCGCGCCGGCCGCAAGGCGGCGCTGGCCGACGAGGCCCGGGCAATGAACACCGCCGTGGACACCGAGACCGGCCGGCCCATTCCCCGGGGCGACCTTCAGGCAAAGATCGAGCAGGATCGCCTGCAACGCAGGCTGAAGAGATACGTTCCCCCGGCGCTACGGCCAAAGCGAGGCACCGAGATCAATGGCCATTCGGCCCCGGCGGATGTCATGGCGGCCTCGCCCGCCGCACCCGCGTCTCCGCCGCCTGCCAGGGTTGCTCCCACGGCCCCTCCGCCCCGTCCGGGCCAAGCCGGTCCGGCGAAACCGATTGCCGCCGCGCCTGTGCGACCGGTCGAGCTTCCCGCCGCCCCGCCTCTGGACGACTGGGACAAGCACGTGATCTCGGTGGCCGAGCGTTACAACTTTGACGAGGCCCAGGTCACCAATGCCCGTTCGATTCTGCTCGACCTGCGTCGTCGAGCCCTTCAATACCAGCAGAGCCGAGCCGAGGATTTCAAGCGGGCCAACGCCGTCGAGGACCCCAAGGCCCGTGCGGAGCAGCTCGCCCAGCTCAATCGCCCCTTCAACGCCCTTTTTGACGAGCTCAAGAATCGCCTGGAGAGCCTGCCGACCCTACAGCAGAGGCAAGGCGCAACCAAGAAGAAATAGCGCCCGAATCAGCCATGCGTCACGGCAACGGATACGCCGACGCGGCGCAGTGAATGGCCCCGAGCAGCGTCTGCGACTGGGCGCAGTAAATCGGAACCACTTCGACTTTGTCGCCCAGCGCCTTCGACAATGCGGACTTTGCCAACTCGTCCAGCGGTGCGAAAAATCCGCCGTATGCCGGCATGAGATAGCGGCCCGGCTCGTGAAACCCGTTGAGATAGTTGATGCTGCGGGCCTCATCGGCCAGGCTGGGGATCCCCACGACCTCGCATCCCATTTTTTCCAACATGCGGCGCAGCAGCGCCCGGTCGGCCAGACGGCGTTGAAGGGCCTGCACGTAGGCGCCGGCGAATCGATCCGGCGGCCGCTCTCCCGGGGCCAGGTCTCGATTGGCCAGCGTGTCGATCGCCAAGAGCACCCGCTGAAAGTTCGCCACGGCCAAGCCTGATCCTGGTGCGGCGAACCGCTCAGCGAGGCCGCGCGGAAAATACCCGGTTCGATCCGCCTGTCGGGCGACCGGGCCCGCTACGAGCTCCAACGCCTTGGCAGAATCTCCCATCGCGAGCAGTTTTCCGGCCTCCTCCGCCAGGGCCTTGTCGATGGTCCCGGCAGCCGCCAGCGGCGCAAGTGCCAGGCCCAGGATGGCCTCGGCCGCCATGCGGTCGTCGTTCACGAATGCGATGAGTTGGTCGCCGTGGGCCCTGAGCGAGACCTCGAAGTCGAGGTGAAACGAGACCGCCGGCAGCACAAGCGTCTGGTCAACGGCGCACTCGACGCGAAATGCCGCGAGCACCTCATCCGTGCGGAGGCCGAGGGCTGTGTTCCGCGCGACTTCAGCCTCGCCGATCAGGAGGGTCGTCGTGCCGGACTTCGGGTGCCGGACCGCCATGAGGTTCCCGCCCTGAAAGACAAGGGGCGAATGGATCAGCTCATGCCCTACCGCAGCCAGTGCTTCTGCATTGAAGCTCTCGGCAGGTTCGAATGAGGTCCGCTCCTCGCCGCGGCTGGCATATCGGGGAAGTAAGGTGGCCAATTGCCGCCGGCCTGATTGGGCACTTCCGACGAGGCCGGACTTGCCGTTGTCTTGGGCCCATTGATCGGCGGGCCACGGGGTTGCCAGGAGGGTGATAGGTCGGCCGCCAGGTGGCCGCCACGGTCGCGCCTGAGTCTCCAGGGCCGTGGCCTCCGCGTCGCTGACGATGATGAGGAACATGGCGCGGGGACATGCGGCGATCAACTGGCGCGCGATGTCCATCGCGTTGCCGTCTTTTTCGCCTGTGGTGTCAGAGCCAGAGGGCAATTGCAGACGGAACAGGTCGATGATTCCCTCACCGGTCTCAGTGGCCAAGGCGAAGTCGGCCCGGGTAGGCCGAAACTCGAATGGGATGGACCTCAAATCGGCTTGCAGGGCGTCCAGCGTCACGCCGGCGGCGAGCTTCTCGGCGATGTGTCGGACGACGCTCTCCGGGCCGTCGGGCGCGCCCGGCACGACCCGATAGAACCTCACGAGATCCATCGGCAGGCCGCTCGAGCGCAGCAGCTTGATCCGCGCGGTGTCCGGATAGACGAAGTGCTCGGCGCCGATGGTCTGGATGGCCGAGGCCAGGGTCGGCAGCAATCCATCGGCGGCCAATCGTAGGGCGACCAGGTCAGCGGCGCGCCGCAGCGGCTCGGCGCTGGCGGCGGGCACGTCAGTCGGCCAGGGGTCGAGCGCCTCCGCGAGAATCGGCGCTTGGTAGCCCCTCAATCGGACGGGGCCGGGGCGCAGGGCGGCTCGGACAGCCAGGACCGACTCGTCGAGCTGCGGCCGAATGAGCCGAACGATGGGCTCCTGACCCGCAGCGGACTGGGCAAGAGTCGAAAGCACAAAGCTGACAAAAAGGACCGAGGCGGCTGTCGACCCCATCAAGATGTGCCGCCGTGGCGGCGAGAGTCTCATGAGGGGCGCCCTCGTCGACGCAGGCGCTTCCACGCAACGACCCCAATGGCAAGCAGGGCCGCTGTGGTTGCCGCGATGTAGAAGGAGGTTGTTCGCCGCGGGATGCGATTGCTCGCAGGCTCAGGCATCGCTGTGGCGGCGGCCGTTGCGGCTGCGGGCTCTGGCGCGACCGATCGGAAACGTTTCTGATAGTCCATTCGGATGATGCGATCCGCCACGCGATTCAGGAATTCTTCAGGGACGTTGAGACATTCCAAAGTGTGGCCGCCGATCGGCTGGGATTTGAGCCGCTGGGTGACCTCTTGTTGAAGCGACAACTCTTCGCGGGTCGAGCCGCTCCTCTGCGCGCGGGAGGCATCGGAAGATGCAATTAACAGGACGACGCCTGCGAGCCCATAAAGTCTGGGAGAAGCGAATGAGACGCGCCCCCGAATCATGCAATGATTCGTTTGCCGCCCGCGAATCGTCCGTCTGCGTCGCATCGATGCACACCCGGATTCGAAAGCCGTGGGACGATTTGTCGCCTTCTCGGCTGCAACCGCGTATTCGATCGCCGCGGCAGCGTCAAGCGGCACGCTTCAAACCGCTCTCCTACCGCCCAGGCACGACGATTTCGGAGTCTCAAGCAACCCCCGCCTGCCCGCCGATGGGAGCAAATGGGTCCGGTCCGCCGGCCCCCGAGACCCCTGAGTCGGGCCGAGATCCGTTAGCGGGGTTATAATCAGGGAGTGGGGACGGCCCCGTGGGAGACCTGGAGACCGTCGACATGCGCAAGAAGTCCCTTCCAATTCTGCTGACTCCGCTCATTGTCCTCGGGGCCGGAGCCGTTCGCCTGGACGGACAGATCGACAACCGAGTCAACAGGGGGAACACCGACGCGGCGGGGCGCGTGCTGGACAGGAGCCCTCAGGTCGGCTCGTCGGGTTTCAACGTCGTGCGCCCGTCCGCGTTGCAACCGGGGGCCTACTCGGGCGCCGTGATCACTGGAAACGTGAGCGGGTTGGCGGGCTTCCACGACCTCTCGCCGGTGGTGCACAACAACCAGTTCCGTGACACGCTGCCCTCCAGCAGCCTGTCCGGCTTCGTCGGCAGAAGCGTCGGCCTGCAAGACGTGGGCGTCAATCGAGTGCCTCAGGCCGGATATTACTATGGGGCAGCGGAGACCATCTCCGATGCCGGCTACATTCGGCGCGGGCTCAATGCACCGGGCACGTCGAAGGTACGTGATCCGCAACTGACTCCGCCGGAGGTTCGTGAGCCGAGGCCGGCCAACCAGGAGCTTCTCAACGCCCTGCGCGAACCCGGCGACGTTCGCGTCGGCATCGGGACTGCCAAGCCTGGCGCCGATCTCTATCCCGGCCGATTGACCCCCGCCCCGCTAAACAAGCGGACTGACGGGGGCTATCCCGCTTATTCCTCGGCGGTTGGCTCCTCGTTGTTTGGAATACCGAATCCGTCCGACTCCAGGGAGGAAGCGACGACCAGCGGTTCACCCTTTCTGAGCGGCGCATCCCTCAGCGATGGGCTTGCCTCCAGTTCTTTGGATCCTCCGATCCTGCCGTTGGCGGAGGACCCAGCTTCCCGAAGGATTGATACGCTCGTCCTGCCGCCGCTGGATACGGCTGAGGCGACCGATGGAAGCCAAGGCCAGACGATCCCCGAGTTGTTCGGCATGAGGCGTTCGGCTGAAGGCGCCGCCGAGAATCAACTGCCGCAGGCGATCGCCACGCCGGCGAACCTGGGTCAGGATCGATTCGCAGACCTCTACACCGCGGTCGGCCTCGCCGAGCAATTCGGAGTCCGGCGACTCGGACCTGCCGCCTGGGCCGAGGAGCCCGTGCTCGAATCGCCGCCTGGGACGCCCGTTGCCGAGCCGGAGGCTCGCACGAGGGGCGGGCTCCGTCAGACCTCTCCCGAGCTGAAGGAGTTGACGGCCGCTGCCAAGTGGGCCAGCGACGTCATTGAAGACCCCCTGAAGACCTTCGCCGGCGCCTATCAGAGCGAGTTGAACAAGTACATGGCGATGGGCGAGGAGGCGCTGGCCAAGGGAGAATTTTATGCGGCGGCTCGGGCCTTTGATCTGGCCCGCACAATCGATCCGGTCAATCCGCTGCCGCTTATCGGCAGGGGCCACGCCCTGCTTGCGGCTGGTGATTACATGTCGGCCCTTCATGCCCTTCAGCGGGGTATCGAGCGGTTTCCGCAGATTGCGGCCTTCCGACTCGATTTGCCTGCCCTGGTGGGACAGAGCGACGTGTTCGACCTCCGCCGGGCTGATTTGGAGCAAAAGCTCTCGACCGCCGACAACTATGGCCTTCGGTTCCTCCTGGGCTACATCGAACTCTATTCCGGCCTGGCCGACGAGGGGCTCACCAACCTACGCCTTGCCGCGGAGGCGGCGCCGAAGGGAGACATCATCGGCCTCTTCGCGGGCTTGGTGACCGGCGAGCAGGAGTTCCCACCCCTCCAGCGATAGCGTGGTTGGATCATCCCGATTCCACCCACTTGGGGCCGGCAATCGGACAAAAGACTAGGCTGTCTGGAGATTGGCGCTTTTGGGGGGTTGGGTTCCGGCCGTAACCAGCGCAAAAGCCTCGACCGCACAATCAAAAGAGTTTACCGGGATTGCCAGATTATCCTTGACAGGTTCCCCAAAAAGAAAGCACCGAGCGCCGCAAGGGCATTCTCGGTGCTTTCCGGAGGGGAAAGAAGCCTTCAATTCAGCCCGAAAAACCGGGCTCAAGTCTCAGCGCGCCTCCGGATAGAACTTCATAGTCGGCCGTTCCACCAATGATTATATGCCGTTTTTGGCCGACATCCACTTCATCGGTATTATTATCGAAATCCCTACAGCCGGACTCGACCGGCTGATCCAAGTCTTTTTATCGGACAATTGAGACCTTTCGGGGGAACCAATCGCATCCGTCCCCCATTGCCCATACCCGTTCTACGCCTCGATAGGCCCATAAGTTCGGTTTATTCCGGGTCTCGGACGCCCCAGTCCGTTAGGTGAGGGACTGGCTCCAGGGGGAGAGAGGGCTACGCTGCTGGGGCTAAGCAAAGGCCAAGACCGTTCCCCTTTGGGTCCTAGTCGTTTGTCTCGATCTAAATATCGGGGAGTGCGGGCGTCTGGCCCGCCTAAACCGGCGCTAGGGCAACGGCGGGCGAGAGGCCCACACTCCCCCAAACCGAATATTCGATGGAGACGCCGTCCTAGGCTCGACAGGAAGGTGAGGGCGGGGTATTAGAGCAATCGGACGGTCGGCCGTCTGTCCAGGGGGTCGCGGCCGATCGTCAAAAACTGACCCCGTAGCTCAGCTGGATAGAGCGCGGCCCTGCGAAGGCCGAGGTCGGAAGTTCGAATCTTCTCGGGGTCGTTCGTGAGGCGGAGAGCATGAAGGGGTCCATTTCGGAGTTGCTCCGGCTCTACGAGGCCGGCGATCAGCTAGACGCCGCCTCGACGATACCCGGCTGCTGGTACACCGACTCGCGCATCGCCGAGATGGAGCGACAGGGCGTGTTCGCCTCGACTTGGCAGGTGGTCGGGCGAGTGGATCAGCTCCATGAGCCGGGTCGATACCTGACCGCCGAGGTCGCCGGCGAGCCGGTCGTTGTGGTTCGCGGGGAGGGGGGGCAGCTTCGCGCATTCTTCAACGTCTGTCGTCACCACGCAGCGGCGGTGGCCACGCAGGCCGAGGGGAATTGTGACGCATTCCGCTGTCCCTACCACGGCTGGACATACGACTTGGATGGCAGGCTCACGGTCACGCCGGACTTCGACGGAGTCCGCGGCTTCGACAAGTCGCAGAACGGCCTCGTCCCGGTCCAGGTCGAGGCGTGGGAGAACTTCGTCCTCGTCAATCTCTCCCCGGGTGCGGCGGCGGCGAAGTCATCCCTGGGTGAAGTTGTGTCGCGCATGGCTAAGCTGGACCTCTCGTCGTTGCGCTTCTTCGAGCGCCGCAGCTACGTCCTGAATTGCAACTGGAAGGTCTATGTCGACAACTACCTCGACGGCGGCTACCACGTTCCCTATCTGCACAAGAGCCTCAACACGGTCATCAACTACAAGGAATACATGATCGAATGCTTCGAGCGGAGCGTCCTCCAGTGGAGCCCGATGAAGGTCGGCAAGGACGCTCAAACCGCCGCCGTCCGCCGCGGCGATGCGGCCTACTACTGGTGGGTCTATCCGAACTTCATGATCAACTGGTACCAGGGAGTGATGGACACGAATCTCGTTCGACCCCTGAGCGTAGATCGCTGTGAGGTCATCTTCGACTTCTACTTCGACCAGGCCGGTGCCGACGCCGACGCTCGCAACCAGGCCAGCATTGCCGTGGGTGAGCGGGTCCAGCAGGAAGACGTAGACATCTGCGAGGCGGTGCAAAAGGGACTTTTGTCCCGGGCCTATCGAGCCGGCAGGCTGTCGGTGCGGCGAGAGGCAGGCGAGCACCTGTTTCACCGCCTCCTGCACCAAGACCTCGTGAAAGCGTCCGAGTAATCGCGCCATCGGCGATTCGCCGGACCGGCCTCGCTTAAGTCCGGGGCTCATGTCAGGAATTCAAACATTTCATAAACGTCCGCGCTCGCTGATTCGATTGGTTCCTGAAGCGGAGGGCAGCCCGGCGGTGGACCCAACCTCCGGCGGTCGGGTTTTTTCAATTTGTGATTCGAATTCGGTGGCGAAGGCGCAACTCTCGCCCCCGTTGAGCCGAAAAGCGAGCAACGAGCGTGCTGAGCGCCTTTCAAAGAATCGGACCGAAGTGCGGTGACGGCAAGCAGTTAGGCGATGGCTCAAGCCGGCGGTAATTACTCATCTAAGGGCTGCTTCACAGCTCGCTGTACGAACGGCCGCGCGGGCTGAAGCCCCCGGCTCTTCATCTCTTGGCTCCTGGTAGTGACTTGATGGGAAGGGAGATAACATCCCGGCCAGCAATGTTTTCACACTCTCGATTGGATCGGCGCGCCGCCGGCTTGCTCCTTCATCCGACGTCGCTGCCGGGGCCTCATGGCTGCGGCGATATCGGTCGGCCGGCGCATCAGTTCTTGGGTTTTCTGAAACAAGCCCGCCAAGCCTGGTGGCAGATGTTGCCCATCTCCCCTGCGGGGCCCGGCAACTCGCCTTACAGCTCCGACTCTTCGTGGGCGGGAAATCCGCTACTGGTCAGTCTCGACCTACTCTACGAGGAAGGTTTGCTGCGTCGGATGGACCTCACCCCGTCGCGCCGATTTCCGGCGGGCAAGGTTTCGTTCAAGGCCGTGGCCGCGTTTCGCATGTCACGGCTGCGGAAGGCCTTCGCCGCCTTCCAGGAACGCGGCGGCCGCCTGCGTAATGCCTTCGGCGGTTTCCAACGCCGGCAGCGATGGTGGTTGGATGATCACGCCCTGTTCTGCGCTCTTCGGAATGCCCACGGCGGCAAGCCATGGACAAGCTGGGACGAGGCGCTGCGAGATCGACGGCCGGAGGCACTGCGAACCGCGAGAAATCGGCTGGCGGAGGAGATCGCCTTCCATCGGTTCGTGCAATACGTCTTCGACCGGCAGTGGGCGTTCTTGCGAAAGACGGCCCGCGCCGCCGGTGTGGGGCTCATCGGCGACTTACCGCTCTTCGTCAACCACGACAGCAGCGATGTCTGGGCGAACCAGGAGTTGTTTCTGCTGGATCGGACAGGCAGGCCGAAGGCGGTTTCGGGGGTGCCCCCGGATGCCTTCAGCAAGTCCGGTCAGCTCTGGGGTCATCCGCTTTACAACTGGCGGCGACATCGCGCATCGGGCTTCAAATGGTGGATCAATCGCCTGAAGAGCACGTGCGAACGGTTCGACGCCGTGCGGCTCGATCATTTTCTGGGCTTCATTCGGGCATGGGCCGTGCCCGCCGGCGCACGCACCGCCGCCACGGGCCGTTGGTTGGCCGCACCCGGCCGGGAGCTGTTCGAGGCGGTTAAAAAAAAGCATGGCCGACTACGGTTCATCGCTGAGGACCTGGGCCCTGGGACCGCCGCGGCCTTCGAGCTGCGCGATCGCCTCGGCCTGCCAGGCATGCGCATCTTGCAATTCGCCTTCGGCAGCGACGATCACCACCACCACGAGCCCCATTGCCATCCGAAGCGATGCGTCGTCTACACCGGCACGCACGATTCTCCGACCACCGTTGGTTGGTTCAGAAATCTTGGCTCCGGTAGAGGCGGACGGGGCTCGGCGCGGGATGCCGCAAGGCGCAGGCGCATTTTGCAATACCTGGGTTCGGACGGCCGGCAGATTCATTGGGACCTCATCCGCTCGGCGATGGCCTCGACGGCCAACCTGGCGATTTTTCCCGTCCAAGACATTCTTGGGCTCGATGATCGTGCCCGGATGAACCGCCCGGGCATCTCCTCGGGGAATTGGGAATGGAGGCTTCGGCCCGGCGAGTTGACGGGTCCGCTGGCCAGACGACTGGGGGAGCTGTCTGTGCACTATGGGCGGGCCTCTGCGGGTGTGTAGGCTCGGGCACGAGAGCCGGGGATTCAGGGGAGGCGGAACTGGAGCTTCTCGGCAAGGGCGTCAAAACGCCGCATCCACTCTGTCGCGGCGACATCGCCCTCCTGGGCCTTGCGCTCCTGTTCCGGTCGCACGGCCTGTATCAGCTTGAAACAGAGGTTCTGCGTCTCCGAGAAATCGACCGGGAAGAGAGTCGACTGGGCGTAGGCCACAACGGCCTCCAACTGGGCGATTCGTCCGGCGTCTTCCGGGCGCGCCGCCAGGGATTCAAGGAATTGGCGGATGGCGCGCTGAAGGGCATAGGCCAGCCCGGCCTTGTCGAGTTCCACGCCCGGCCAGCGCCCGACTTGCTTGAGAAGAGCCTGGGCGCGATCCAGGTCCAACTGTCTGCTCTCGAAGTTTCTTCGCAGGTCCACGTTGAGGACGAACTCGACCGCGGAGAGAAAGGCCCGCGGCAGGGGCGCCCGAAGGTCTGAAAGAAATGCCAATAGCGGCGTGTGGTGTTGATAAAGCTGGCGGAGTTCGACCTCGACCTCGGCGAGCCGCGCCTTGAGGATGAGGTTGAGGATGCGGCGCAGCTCGTCGCGGAAGAGCGATTGAATGGAGTAATCGCCGGCGAAAAAGCGGCGGTCCATGAAGCGGTTCAAGCCCGGATAGTCCGTGCGCTTGAAAAGATCGGCGACCTCCCCGACCAGCGCGGCGTGGGCCTCGGGGCTCTCGAAGGGGCGAACGCCTCCGATCAAGGTGAGGTCTCCCATGTCGGCCGCGGCGTAGCTGAGCTGTTGGCGCTCGTGCGTGATCTCTGACCGGACCCACGCATGTCCGATCCGAAAGCGCACATCCTCGGACTCGAAGGTGTCGCCCCGCTCTCGCTCGACGAGGTACGATCCGATGTCGGCCTTCGGCGGATACTCCTCGAACATCGAGTTGATGGCATAGTGGACGCCGACGCGGGAAAGGTCCACCTTCGCCGGCTTCACGAGCTGCTCATAAACCCGGCGGCCATCGGCAAAGGCTGGGTCGTTGCTGGGGGCCTTCGCAAGGCGCTCCAGGAAACCGGGCTCAATGTCCTGATCGAACAGTTCGCCTGCCAGTTGGATGGCCCTGGCGGCGTATTGCATGATCTGCACGGTTTCGATGCCGGCGACGTCGTCGAAGAACCAGCCGCAGCTCGTGTACATGAGCATCGCCTGGCGCTGGAGCTCCATCAGCTTGAGGACGATCGTCCGCTCGGCCTCGTCCAGATTTCGTTTCGCGGTTTTGCCGAGGAAGTCCGCGACGGCCCTCTCGGAACGATCGAGGATGACGGCGATGTAGGCGTCCCTGGCGGCCCAGGGGTCCTTCAAGAGTTCGCCGGCCCGCGACTCGAAGCGCGGAGCCAACTCGTCGCGCAGCCAGTCGAGCGCCATTCGTAGCGGCTCGCGCCAAGCCTGGTGATACCCTGGATGGCGGCCGGAATTGCAGCCGCAATCGCGGCGCCATCGATCCACGCCGTGGGTGCAGCTCCACGAACTTTGCTCAATGAGCTCGACCTCGTGGTCCGGTGGGTGCCTGGCGAGATATTCGGCGTAGTTCGTCAGGCGGACGGATTTGTTCGATTCAATCGCGGCCAGAACAAAGGCCAGGGCCATCTCTCCGTGGCGATGGTGGTGGCCGTAGCTCTCCCCGTCCGTGGCGATGTGGGCGATTTGCGGCCAGCCGCGCCGATCGGACAGCCCGCCAAGGAGGCGTTCCGCGAAGTGGGCACCGCTGCTCAAGAGGCCCTCGAACGCGACGGCATGGGAGATCGGCCCGTCGTAGAAATATAGTGCGATCTTTCGCCCGGAGAGCAGCGACGCCGAGTAGGCCCTGCTCGGATCGATCCGGCCGCCGCGGACGTCGTGCCAGCGCGGCTCGCCGATTCTGCGGACGCGCGCGGCCTGAAGCGGCGAGAGCACGGTGAAGCGGATGCCCAGCTCGGCCATGATGTCGAGCGATTCCAGATCGACGGCGGTCTCGGAAAGCCACATGCCCTCGGGCGGCCTGCGGAAGCGGTGCTCGAAGTCGCGAATGCCCCAGAGCACCTGGGAGTATTTGTCCCGGCGATTGGCCAGCGGCAGGATCATGTGGTTGTAGACCTGGGCGATGGCCGAGCCGTGGCCGCCGAAACGGGATTGGCTCTTGCGGTCCGCCTCAAGGATCGCTTCGTAGACGTCGCCGGCCTTGGCCTGCATCCAACTCAAGAGCGTGGGGCCGATGTTGAAGCTGATCCGCGAGTAGTTGTTCTCGATGCCGACGATGCGGCCCTCGCGGTCGAGGATTCGGGCGTTGGCGTTGGGGGCGTAGCACTCGGCGGTGATCCGTTCGTTCCAGTCGTGGTAGGGGTATGCGGGGTCTTGCAGCTCGATGGACTCCAGCCAGGCGTTTTCGCGCGGAGGCTGGTAGAAGTGTCCGTGAATGCAGACGTAGCGCTCCATGCGCGCCTGACCCTCTCAACGCCGACGGGCTGCCGCCGCAGCCTGGGTATCTTGGGGCCTGTTGATGCGGAATCCAAGGGGCGGGTCTGGGGTATCGCGCCGTCGGAGCGTCGAAATGTGAGGTGGTCGCGCGATGCTGATCGGCGAATCGCGTCAATCGCCGAACTTGATCCCCTGGGCCAGCGGAAGGTCGGCCGTGTAGTTGATGGTGTTCGTCTGACGGCGCATGTAGGCCTTCCAACTGTCGGAGCCGCTCTCGCGGCCGCCGCCGGTCTCCTTCTCGCCGCCGAAGGCCCCGCCGATCTCCGCCCCGCTGGTGCCGATGTTCACGTTGGCGATGCCGCAGTCGCTGCCGACGGCGGAGAGGAACCGCTCGGCCTCCAAGAGATTCCGCGTGAAGATGGAGCTGGACAGGCCCTGGGGGACGGCGTTGTGCAGGCGGATGGCCTCGTCGAGGTCGGTACCCGCTCCTTTAAGGGCTGTTTCAGAACCTGGTGGATGAACGGCCGCGCGGCCTGAAGGCCGCGGCTCGGTGTCGATTTTAGACAGCCCCTTAGGGTCGCGGCTCGGAGCAGACTTGCCGTAGCCGATCACGTAGAGGATCGGCGCGAAGGTCTCTTCCTGGACGATCTCGAACTCATTGCCGGCCTCGGCGATGCACGGCGTGACGTAGCAGCCGCCGGCGTTCCGCTCGCCTGAGAGCTTCTCGCCGCCGTAGAGCACGCGGCCGCCCTCGGTCTTGATCCGTTCCAGGGCCGCCTGCATGGCCCCGACGGCCTCGGTGTCGATCAGCGGGCCCATGAGCGTGCCTTCGTCCATGGGGTTGCCGATCTTCACCTGGCGGTAGCCCGCGATCAGCCGATCGGTCAGCTCCTTTTTCACCGATTCATGGACGATGATGCGCCGCGTGCTGGTGCAGCGCTGGCCGGCAGTGCCGACGGCGCCGAAGAGGATCGCGCGAACGGCGAGGTCCAGATCGGCCTCGGCCGTGACGATGATGGCGTTGTTTCCGCCGAGTTCGAGGATGGTGCGGCCCAGGCGCTTGCCGACCACCTCGCCGATGCGATAGCCCATGCGGCACGACCCGGTAGCCGAGATCAGCGGGATGCGGCGGTCTGCGACAAACTGCTCGCCGATGGTGCTGCCGCGTCCGATGAGCAGGCAGAAGGTGGCGGGATCGACGCCGGACTCTCGGCAGACGCGCTCGGCGATCTTCGTCGTGGCCACGGCGGTCAGCGGCGTCTTGCTGGACGGCTTCCACACCGTCGCATTGCCGCAAACCGCGGACAGCGCCGCGTTCCACGACCAAACGGCCACGGGAAAGTTGAAGGCGGAGATGACGCCGACGACGCCCAGCGGGTGCCACTGCTCGTACATGCGATGGCCAGGCCGCTCGCTGTGCATCGACAGGCCGTAGAGTTGGCGCGAGAGGCCGCAGGCGAAGTCGCAGATGTCGATCATCTCCTGGACCTCGCCCTCCCCCTCGGCGCGAATCTTGCCCATCTCCAGGGTGACGAGTGCGCCGAGTTCGCGCTTCTGTTGGCGGAGGGCGTTGCCCAGCCGGCGGACCACGTCGCCGCGCTTCGGGGCCGGCACGAGTCGCCAGGCTTCGAAGGCCCGCTGCGCCGCGACGATGGTCTCCTCGTACTCCTGCGGCGTGGCCTGAGCAACGGAAGCGAGGACCTTGCCGTCGATGGGCGAGACGCTGTCGAGGCGCTTGTCGGAACCGCACCATCGGCCGTTGAAAACGCCGGGATTGACCGCCTCGATTCCGAGTTTTTTGAGGATGTCATTCATGAGAAGACCACGGGACGACCGGCGGAGCGGGCAAGGTCGCTTGGGAGTCGATCCAGCAATGAAAAGCCGTAGGCGTCAGGCTAGGCGCCGGCCGTGCTCACCGTCTCCTTCTTTTCCTCCGGCGTCTTGTCGGCGCCGTACTCAAGGAAGAGCGAGACCTTGACCTTCTGCGTCGACGCCACGGCCTGACCGACGCCCTTGCCCTTGATGTCGAAATCCTTCAGGGCCACCCTGAAGGCCGCCTTGATGCCGAGGCCTTCTTTTTTCTCCTGGCCCTTGTCATCGACGCCGGGCGTGACATAGACCAGGGTCGCCGGAATCTTCATCGCTTTGGCTTTTCCGTTCATCGACATCTCGCCGATGATGCGGGCCCTGAGACTGCTCTTCGATTTCGACTTTTTCTTGCTGAGTTCGATCTTCGAGATTGTCAGGACGATGTTCGGATGGCTGGCCGCATCGACCCAAGGCGCGGCCATCATGTGTCCGTTGCGCTGGGGGTTGCCGGTGTCGATGTCCTTCCAAGCCACGGTGAAGCTCCCGGCGACCTCGTCGAACCGTCGGGGGTTCAGGCTGATGCTCCCTTCGACCTTGGATGCCTTGCCGTTGATGGTTTCCTTGGGAGCCTTGGAGATGAACACGACCTCGTTCCGGGCAGAGGCAGGGTCGACGCGATACATCGACGGTGCGTCGCGGGCCTCCTGGAAGCCTGGGCCGAGTGCGGCGTCTTCGACCTTCGGCTGAGGCTTCTTCTCTCGGGAGGGGAACTTCAGCTTGGGGCCGCCATAGGCGGAGCCTGCGACCAGGAATGCCGGCAGGGCAAGGGCGAGCAACAGCACCAACCAACGCATGGGCGTTTTCATCGGAATACCCTCGTTCAAGACGCCTCGATCCAGGTCAGCCCGCCGTCAGGAACTACTCGCCCTCTATGATACGCCGTGCCGCTCTTGATTGACAGTGGCCCTCAGACGACGCCGAGAGGCCCGCCAGACCGCCAGCGTGAACAGGCCGCCGGCCAGCACCGCCGGCCCGGTGGCGTCGAGAAGCCCCAGGACGAACAAGGGTTCCTCGACCGTCATCGCCGTGGATTCGCCGGCCTCGGCAAATAGGGCGTCGAAGGCCTCGTCGGTGGGGCTCGTGGCGGCGACCGGCCGCTCAACGAACACGTGGGTCCGCGTGAGTAGGTAGTGGGAGTGGCCTGTCAGGATGGTCGCTCGGCGGCCGGTCGCAATCGAGACGGCGATGAGGCCGAGGCTCACGGCGGCATAGGCATAGACGACGGTTCGCAGCATGGCGCGCGATTCCTGATAGGCGGCTTTTCTCGTCAGGCCCTCATGCGGACGAGCTGCTGTCGCATCAGGGCGTCGGCCTCGTCGACGACTGCGGGTTCGACGTCCAGGACCGGCCGTAGCCGGATGGAGTCCTCTCCGCACCGCAGGGTGAGTAGCCCCAACTCGAAGCAGCCCTTCCAGAAGAGGTCACGGGTCTGGCGGTCCGGCAGGCTGAAGGCGAGCAGCAGGCCCTGGCCGCGGACGGCGCTAATCTGCGGGTGCTCCGAGGCCAGAGCGTGCAAGCGGTCGAGGAATTTCTGGCCCACGGTCCTGGCGTTGTCCGCCAAGTTCTCGCGTTCGATGATGTTTAGATAGTGGGTCGAGCGAACCATGTCGGTGAAGTTGCCGCCCCAGGTGGAATTGATCCTGCTGGAAACGCGAAAGACGTTGTCCGGCACCTCGTCGAGGCGACGGCCGGCCATCACCCCGCAGACCTGTGCCTTCTTTCCGAAGGCGACGAGGTCGGGCGTGACGTCGAAGTGCTGGAAGCACCAGTTGCGGCCGCTCATGCACATGCCGGTCTGCACCTCGTCGAAGATCAGCAGCATGTCGTGCTCATCGCAGATTCTCCGCAGGGTGCGCAGCCACTCGCCGCGGAAGTGGCGGTCGCCGCCCTCGCACTGGATCGGTTCGATGATGATCGCGCAGACGTGATGGGGCCGGGCCTCGATCGCGGCCATGATCTCCAGCTCGGCAGCCTTCTCCTCGGAGACCACCTTTCGCGTCCGCTCCGGCTCCTCCAGCGAATAGTCGATCGCCGGCGCGGCGACGCGCGGCCAGTCGAATTTCGCGTAGTACCTGACCTTGGTCGGGTCGGTGTTGGTGAGCGACATGGTGTAGCCGGAGCGGCCGTGGAAGGCGTTCTTGAAGTGCAGGACCTCCGTTCCCATTTCCCCGCGGCCGGCGGCGAGGTTCTTTTGGACCTTCCAGTCCATGGCCGCCTTGAGGGTGTTCTCAACGGCTAGGGCCCCGCCCTCGATGAAGAAGAGGCGGTCCAGCCCAGGCGCTCCCACGACCCGGTCGAAGGTGTTCACAAACCTGGCGTACTGCGTCGTGTAGACGTCGGAGTTGGCGACCTTCACCATCGCGGCGTCCTGAAGGTCCTCGCGCACCTTCGGCCGGTCGAAGTACGGATGGTTGAAGCCGATCGGCATGGAAGCGTAAAAACTGTAGAGGTCCAGCATGGTCCGATTGCGGTGGGCGTCGTGAAAACGGCTGCCCCGGCTCTTGGCCAGGTCGACTACCAGTTCGAATCCGTCCACCAGGATGTGCCGCTTCAGTGTCCCAAGGACCTCTGAAGGGGCCGGCGCGATATCTTTTTGATGAACACTTGTGTTCATGGCGTCCCTCGGTTTCTTCAATGATTGAATAACACGATTCAAGCATGTGCGGGAATGGCGCGGCCGTCCCGGTGCCGCCCCGTGCCGACGCGCGGACCTGCCGGATTCGCCGGCCGGCGGGGCAAAGCGCCGCGAACCCAATCATTCATTGAAGATGGTGGACATGAAGGCCGAGCAGCCGATCGAGCCCTTGTGGCATCTAGGCACGTGGCCGCGCCGGGTGCCGTACCCGACCCCCTCGGTCTCGTACGAACAAATGCCGGCGGTCTCGATCATGATGGCTTCATCCTAGGCGCGGGAAATCAACTCGCGCCCTCGAGGATTCATCCATCCTACATCATAGCATCGGCGGTGGTCAACGACGGACCTGACCCGATTGCTCGGTCCACAGATATGAAAACGTAAGCTTTGTCCGTCTACGGTGGCGCTCGATGCTCGTCCATCGTTCGGCCACCAGCAGCGGCCTGCACTACACCTCGCCTGTTGGGTCCACGTCACCGCTCGGGCGGTCGGCGGGATCGACCGACTTGCCGGTGCGATGCTGGACGGCCTGTCGCAAAAGGAACTCGATCTGTCCGTTCAGGCTGCGGAGATCATCCTGGGCCCAGCGGTTGAGATGCTCCCAGAGCTTCTGGGGGATGCGCAGGAGTATGGCTTTTTTTTCCGGCATGTCGCAAATACAGGCCGCGCCGGACTACCGCCCCACGAGGCCGGTCCTCTTGTTACGAATAGAGCGTGCCGGCGTTGACCACAGGTTGGGCGGCCTGTTCGCCGCAGAGCACCACGAGGAGATTGCTGATCATGGCCGCGCGACGCTCCGTGTCGAGGTCCACGATCTTCTCCTTTTCCAAGTGCTCGAGAGCCATCTGGACCATGCCGACCGCGCCATCCACGATTCGCCTGCGGGCAGCGACGATGGCCTCGGCCTGTTGACGGCGGAGCATGGCCCCGGCGATTTCGGGAGCGTACGCCAGGTGGCTCAATCGGGCCTCCTCGACGACGACGCCGGCCTTGGCGAGGCGGTCTTGCAGTTCCTCTCGCAGGGCCTGTGAGACCTCGTCCATGCTGCCGCGGAGGGAGAGCTCGTGGTCTTCATGGGTGTCGTAGGGATAGCTGCTGGCAAGGTGGCGCACGGCCGATTCGCTTTGTATTTCCACGTAGTGGACGTAGTCGTCAACGTCGAACACGGCCAGAGTGGTATCCCGAACTCGCCAGACAACCACCGCGGCGATCTCGATGGGGTTTCCGCGCAGGTCATTGACCTTCAGTTTGGCCCCGTTCAGGTTTCGCGCTCGCAGCGAGACCCTGATGACCTCGTAGAAGGGATTGGCCCAGTGGAAGCCGGACCTCCGCGCCGTGCCCTTGTAGGCGCCGAAGAGCACGAGCACTGCGGCGGTGTTCGGCTGAAGGGTGAAGAAGCCGAACCACATCACAAACACGATGAGGATTCCCAGCGACCATGCAACAATGTGCATCGCGGGCCAGATGCGTGCGGCGTCGGGCATGGTCCGCACCTGATCGACGCAGTCGTAAATTGCCCAGATTAGTCCCGCGATGGCGCCGATCTGGACCACGAACAACACGGGCAGCGCCGCCCAACCGCTCTTCGGAAGGCGTTCGATTTCGGAAGTCATGGCTTGCTCCTTGGTTGACGACATGCTCAGGTCGCCTATCAATATGATATCATATTTTTATCAATTTGCAAGTTACTACAACTATTTTTTATAAGTCAATTATTTATAGGTAATTATACTACTACGATTCGGAGGCAAATGACCGGGGAATGGCCACGGGAGCGATCGAAGTAGCGTCTTAATTGAACTCTGATTCGTCGATCCCGGAGCACAAATATCGACACCAGCTTGCGGCAAACTCTCTTGAAGCCTTCACCCAGCCCCGCAGGCATCGTGTCGACTCAATGCACCAACCTGGAATAGCAGCGATAGCCTCGTTCGGTGCCATCGCGATGTCAGCGGCGTGGGCGCCGCCGAGAGAAACTGTGGCCATGTGGTTTTGGCCGTGCTATCCCTGCCTGCGATGCCGTCGTTTCCGACACCGGGCAGCCTTATCCTTGACAGTCCCAGGGCGGAGGACTACCGTGCCGAGTTCGCGAGTGGTGATCGCCCACCCGCGTCCGTACCCCTTCACTAGGGGCTGTAGCTCAATTGGTTAGAGCGCCGGCCTGTCACGCCGGAGGTTGCGGGTTCGAGTCCCGTCAGCCTCGTTCGGGCTTTGCCAACCTCCATGGTTTTAGCGACCTGGAGGTTGGTTTATTGCCCTGGCCCCGGAATCGGGGGGCCGTCGCCTCCACCATCAGCATCGATTACTTGAATCGACTAGGTTTTTCAATCGCCGCTGCCAATCGTTCCAGATAGGCATCCCGGAGGATCTCCACGGCCCCGAATTGGCGCAGATGCTCGGTCATGAACTGGACGTCCAGGAGCGCGAAGTCGCGTTGCAACAGACGCTGGACGAGGAAGACCATTGCAACCTTGCTGGCGTCGCGGGCCAGGTGAAACATGCTCTCGCCGAAGAAGGCGCCGCCCAAAGCCACTCCGTACAGCCCGCCCACCAACTGTCCATCCCGCCAGGCTTCGACGCTATGAGCAAACCCAAGACGGTGTAGCTCTGTGTAGGCCTGGATGATTTGTTCGGAGATCCAAGTGCCCTCGGGCCGCTCGGCGCAGTGCCGGATGACCTTGGCGAACTGGGTATCGACCCTGATCTCAAAGACCGCTCGGCGCAGCAGGCTCCTCAAGGTCCGGGAGACGTGGAATTGATCGAGCGGGAGGATGGCGCGCGGGTCGGGAGAGAACCAGTGAATTTCTCCCTCGACCCCCATGGGGAACGCGCCCTGGGCGTAGGCGGAAATCAACAGTCGCGGAGGCAAGCCTGTCACGGCAATCTCCCCCGGTAGGTCTTAGCGCGCCCACAGCATCCGCCCGATGGGCTCGCCGCGATCAGAAGGAGACCGCGACGGCGCGGATAATGTCTACGGTCACATCACCGAAGGCGTAGATCGCGTCAGTTAGATGCCCATCCTCGAAGAAATCGTCATCGACGTCGCAGCCGACCGCCAGAACGGCGCAGGCCAGGGCCGTCGAGCGAATCAACCATCGCCAGATTCTCTCCTTCATGACCCGTCCTCCAAGTTCCAAAACGCCTCGCGGCCAGGGAACCTTCATTCTAATCCAGACACCCCGTCGGCCCAAGGGTTAGAACGGTCAGGGCCCTTTTTTCGAGGCCCTGCGGGGCGCTGCGGCCTGTCGGCGACGTTTTTAGGCGGTTGTCACACGTGGTGGACGAATGGCCGCGCGGGCTGAAGCCCGCGGCTCTCCAAGCCCGCGGCTCTCCAAGCCCTTGGCTCAGGACGCCCTGGCTCCGAAGACAGCGGCGGGGGGCCGGGCGATCGCTGCGTGATCGGCCCCGTCGGGAAGGAGCAGTCGCGAATCACAACCCTGGCGCCGATCGAAGAGGCCGATCTTGATCGTCGCGGCCGAGTCGGGCGGGCGATCGATCATCTTGACGAGCGGATAGGTCCATGCCCGCCGCCAGTAAGTCGTCGGGATCGGCGGGACAAAATCGAAGCGATCGACGTCTGCCGCCGGGGCGCCATTGCGCGAATCGGCGGTTCGGCCGGGCGACACGTGGATGAAGATTCCGAGGTCGAGGCCCGGCGGATTCAGGCAGGTCCATCGCATCGTCAAGCACTGATCCGCGAGTGTGACGCTATCGAGGCGGATCGCATCACCGAAGAGTCGCCTCGGCTCAACCGACAGTTCAGGCGATCCGCCCCCGCCCGACGGGCGGCGCAGGGGCGTCTCGACCAACGGCGGCTGGTCCACCCAGGCCAACTGTTCGGGACTGAAACGCTTCTTGCCGCGGACCTTCTCCCAGTGGAACCGGGCCGACGCCAGACGCTTGACCATGTCCGCGCGGATGAGCCTCCGTTTGGAATAGGGGATGATGCCCTTGAGGACGTCGCGGGCCGCGATTCGAAATTCCCGCTTCCAGTCTTCAAGGCCGCCGATGTAGGCCCGCTCGAAGTGCAGCCAGACGCGCGCCGCCGCGCGGGCGGACTTGAAGATGTGCGTGAGCGTAAAGCGGTGCGGCTCGACGACGTGGCGCACGCCGGCCCGGGGATCGAGCATGATCCGCAGCCCGGTCATGAGCATGACACGAAAGGCCAGGTCTAGTTCCTCGCCGCCGGAGAAGTCCTTGCCCTGCCGGCCGAGGTGCTCGGGGAAGCCGCCCACGGCGCGCAGGACCTCGCGAGGGATGGCCATGTTCGCCCCGTAGGGCAGCCACCAGGCCTCGTTGGGATAGAACGGCTCACTGCCGGGAAGGAGCCGCTCGCTCCAGTAGCCGGCCAGCTCCGGACAGAGCCAGGCCGGCGCGGGCTCCGGCGGGACCAGCTTGATCTCGCCGCCGGCCATGCCGACGTCGGCGTAACGGTCGAACAACTCCACGTAGCGGGCGACAAGGTCGGGCCCGGCGAGGGCGTCGTCGTCGAGATAGATGAGGACTTCGCCGGAGGCCTCGGCGGCGCCGCGGTTGCGGGCGGAGGAAAGGCCCTGCCGGGCTTCGCGCACGCAGCGGATGCGGGGCCGTGGGGGGGACTCGGCGATCAACCGCTCCAGCAATCGCGGAGTGGAGTCGGTCGAGGCGTTGTCGACGACCAGCACCTCGAAATCATCGGCATCGCAGGACTGTCTCGCGGCGTGCTCGATGGCCTGTCCGATGACGTCCTCGCGATTGAAGGTACAGATGATGACCGTCGCGCGGGTCACGTGTGGAACCGCTCCCAGTCATTGGCGAGGAGGTCGTTGGCCAGCTTGTTATTCGCCGCGCAAAGTGCTGGGTAAAGCGCCCGGTCTATGTCGGGGACGGCGAAGACGCCTCGGTCTTTGGAGGGCGGCCTCGGCAGATTGGTGGTGAAACAGCAATCCACCTCGCCCAGCCATTCAATTCGCGGGCGGCCGACGGCCATGAGGCATACGGCGACGCCGGGTGCCTGGAGGCTGGGCATGCCGGTATCGAACGGCGGAATCAAGATCACCAGGTGCTTCTCATCGCGCGGGACGGGCGTTCTTGCCGCCTTCGGGGTGTCGGTCAGTTTGGCGTCGTGTCCGGCCGCGGCGAGCAGTTCGACGACCCGGGCTCCTGTTCGGGCGTCGCGAGGGGCCCAGACCTCCACCTGGAACGGCTGAAGATGATAGGCCTGTCGCCAGCGCTCGATCTCCATGAGCTTGAGCGTGCGCTCGCGGATTCTGAGCTCGCGCATGTTCGCGGTGAGCGAGCGGTCGTGCAGACGATAGAGGTATCGGCAGTCGTCGCGGCCGACGTGGCGGAGCTTGAAGAAGGCGTTGATCCGCATCCAATAGTCGTAATCTTCCACCGAGTGGCCGTTCTTCAGATAGCCGCCGAGCAGCCTGCCGACCCAGCCGCGATAGAGGAACGAGGGCCCGACGTAATTGTTGGGGTAGCAGTTGAACTCATTGATGTCGCGCGGCAGGTGGATGGCGCCGGAGCCCGGAGGCGTCTGATAGTCGGGGCACCAGTCGGCGACGTCGCGGTAGGGTCGGCCGTTGTCGTCGATGATCTGGTAGTTGCCGTAGACCATCTGGACCGTCGGCTGATCGCGAAGAAAGTCGACGTGACCGGCGAGCACGTCGGGAAGCATGAGATTGTCGGCGCTGGTCCAGGTGAAGAACTCTCCACGGGCATGGGCGAAGCCGTTGGACAACGCCGCCGGCAAACGCTGATTTTCCTGGTGGACCACGCGCAGTCGCGGGTCGCGGTAGGGGGCCAGGACTTTTTCCAGGCCGTCGGTCGAGCCGTCGTCGACCACGATGAGCTCGAGCTTGCGATGGGTCTGCGCCAGGACGCTGTCGATGCTGGCGGCGACCATGTCGGCGTGGTTATAGACCGGCAGCACGACGCTCACCAGGCCCGGTACGCAATCGCAGCGGATGGCGCGGAGATCGACCGGCAGGCCCGATTGCAGTCGGCGCTTGAATGCGCTGAAGGCGTGGCCCGGGTCAGGCTCGACGACCCGGCTCTCCTGGAGCGGCGCGCACAATCTCGCCTTCGCTGCGACGCGGTGGAGATAGCGCTTTCGGTCGGCCCAGCCGCCCCGCAGGAAGTTGTCTCGAAACACGCGAAGGCGATTGAGCCAGCGGTGGCCGCGTGTGCGATAGATGGCGGACAATTCGTCGTTGATGGTCGCGGCGAATCCCTCGACGCGCGCCAGTTGCCGCGTCTTGAACTCCAGGTGTCCGCCCAACTCCTTGGCGGCGGCGCGGGCGGACTCCAGCTCGGCGCCGAGGCGGTCAATGGCGCCCTCGGCGGCGAGGAGCTTTTTGCGCGTCGCTAGGCCGGAGGCGTGAAGCTCGGCCGCGGCCGCTGAGCGATCCTCGGCCCTGCGTGCCTGCGCTTCCAGCCATGCACGATCGGCGGTTTGCGAGCCTACATGCCCCTCGAAGACCTGCACCCGGCTTTCGATCAACTCAGCCGCCTTGCGCCAGACTCCCCGGGCCGAATGATCCGCATCATCCCAGTAGGCCTCGATGGGGCTCCTGCGGCGATGAAGCGCGAGCCAGCGTTCGATGACCGGCTCCTGTCGGGCCGCGGAACTGAAGAATGGCTCGTAGCGCTGATAGACGAAATAGGTCCAGTAGAGGAGTCTGCGGATCTCGTTTGTCTCGGCGTCCGACCGTCTGCGAGGAAATCCGTCCATCGCCCCGACGAGGCCGGCAATGCCCTCCAGCGTCACGCCGAGGCCGGTGTACGGCGCCGGGCCGAAGGTGACCACTTCCTTTCCGATGCGGAGGGCCTCCAGGCCGGCGGTGGAGTTGATGGTGACGATGATGTCGCTGGTCTCGATGAGATCGTGCATGGCGTGGCGGCGGGGGGCGACGCGCACGCCGGCGGGCCATGTCAGGCGCGAAAGGTCCTGACGCTCCGGATCGGCCGGATGCTCCTTGATGAGCACGTTGAACCGATCGGTGTCGATGACCGCCAGGCACTTCTCGATGTAGTCGCTCATCGAGGCGAACGGGCTGCCGCAGAGAATGTTCGAGTCCGCCTCGACCTGAAGCACAAGGAGAACGATCGGCCGCCGCGGCTCCTCGAACAGCTCGGCCCGAAGCCGCGTCCGCCCCAGCTCGCCCGCGCCGATGGGCGTTGAGGCGTGCAGGTAGGCGTCGAGCGCGGCGATCATCTCCGCATCGATCCGCGGCGTCTGCCACGGTCCGCAAAGCAGACCGGGCAGCGAGGAATTTTGGTTGATGCCGATCGGATCGTAGAAGTAGGCAGCGTTGGTCGGGAACCGCTCCAGTCCGACTTCCTCGTGCACGACCAGGATGTTTCGCTCGGCCGCCGCGCGGTCCAGGATGCGATTGTGATTCCAGAGAAATACGACGTCGGGTTTCACCTCGTCCAGTGCCTGCTCGACGAAGGTGCGATAGTCGCGGACGGCCTCAGAGGAGAGATCGGGCTCCCTGGAAAGGATGCTGCGATAAACTTCCTTCCAGCCGGGCCCGCCGGGGCTTGTCGCACCGGGTTTCGGGGCGATGGTCTGACGGATGTCATAGCGGCGTTTGATCGCGTCGCTCGATACATACCAGGGGTCCCATCCGGTTTGGGCGAATCCTCGGCCGCGGCGGAGGTATTGCTCGAAGAATCGCTGATAGACCATTGGGTCGTCGTAGAGCGGCAAGGGTTGGACGAAGAACAGCATTCGGCCCTTTGCGACCGAAACATGCGGGGTGATGGCGGCCTGGGCGGCCGCGTCCGCCGATTTGGGGAGATAGCCGGCCGATCGGCCGCTGAAGCGATCGTCGAGGAGGTCCTGCATCGGCACGTTAGTGGGAAGCCGAGCGCCGGTTGGTCTGCGCCCGACGAACAGCACCTCTTCCGAATAGCGGTTCCAATCCGTCGAGAAGGTCTGTCCGTGGCGATGAAAGAATGACACATCCTCGAAGTAGTAGCGCAACAGGTTGAGAACGCAGTCGAACCCGGCGACGGCGTTGAGCCCCGGGCTGTAGCGGTTGAGCCTTGCGGAGGTGCACCAACAGCCATCGGGGTGCAGCGCGGCGCTGACGTCGTTAAGGGCCGACCGCAGGTCCGTCTGCTGCTGAAGAGCGTCGAGCGCGATGATGACGTCGACGGGGCCGCTGGCGTCCGGCGTCAGGATCCGTCCGGCCACGGCGCCGACGAGACGGGCTTCTTCCGGGTAAAAATCATCGGCGACTCTGACCGCGCGGCCGCGATACCAGTCGGCCAGGAATTGAAGGGCGTCCAAGTCCGCGGGCCTCTCCGAGGCGGGCGGCGAGGCGTCTCCTTTCGGCGTGGAGGAATCGGAATGCGGCGATTGAGAAGGGTTGCCGGCCGACGCGTTTTGGCCGTCGGCAGCGTCGGAATTGGTTTTCCGCGCGGCGGATTGTGATTCCAAGGCGACCTCATGCCCGAACATGAGTAAAGTATATTGCTTCACGCTCAAGGGGGTCAAACGCATCGACGGCGTCTATGAAGCGGCAATCGACCCCGCGGCTCATCGTCAGCCCCTCCAAGTCTGCATGATCACGTCGGAACGGCTGCGGCGCGCGGCGTCGGACAAGGCGCATTGCCGTACTCGCGCGTCGAAGCGGCGCGAGCGCATCGCCTTGAATTCCGGCCCGGATCGGGTACACTTTCGGGAGACCCTCGCCGGATCGTGGTTTCTCTTGGCATGGCTTGCGTCATCGTCGCCGGTGACGCGGCAGGCGTGGCGGCACGGATGCCGACGGGCCATCGGCGTTGCGTCGGGCCCGCCGTGCCAGCGACAAGGAGCATGGCATTTCCAAAGCCCAGCCGGCCGTCGCGGTCGTCATTCCGATCTACAAGCAATCCGGACTGGCCTGTGAAGCCATCGGCTCGGTCCTTTGCCAGCAATCGTCCTTCGAGTATCGCCTGGTGCTGGTCAACGACGGCTGTCCCTACGAGGAGACCGACGTCCTGTGCCGGACCTACGCCTCGGCACATCCGGAGGCGGTCGCTTACGTTCGCAAGAACAACGGCGGGCTGAGCAGCGCGCGCAACGCCGGCGTGCGGTTCGCCCTCGCGAGCTGGCCGACCGTACAGGCTGTCGCCTTTCTCGACGCCGACAACCGCCTGCGTCCTCGCTATCTGGAAAACGCGTATGAGACCTTGCGCGCCCATCCCGAGGTCGGCTGGGTCTTTCCGGACATCGCCATGTTCGGCAGCGAGCGAGACTACTGCGACATGTCCGGCGACTACTCGGTTCTCGAACACTTGCAGCAGAACTACTGCGAGGCGGGGAGCATGGTGCGGCGCGAGGTCTTCGAGTCCGGCGTCTGGTTCGACGAGGCGATGCGGCTGGGCTACGAGGACTGGGAGTTCTGGCTGCAAGCCGTTGAGGCTGGGTTTCGAGGCCGCCACCATCCCGATCTCGGCTTTTGCTATCGCAAGCGGCCGGAGAGCATGCTGCGCGACGCCTATCGCGACGATCAGGAGGTGCGCGGCTACATCCGCCGAAAGCATCCGCGGCTCTATTCGCCCCGGCGCGCCGTGGCCCTGGAGCAGAGCGAGCTGCCGAGGTTCGCCATATACCTGGTGGACCGGCGCGCGGCCGCGCTGACTTGTGACCCCAGGAGGACCGACCGGCTGGTCTATGAAGCGGAGCTTACCGCGGTGATTCGCCGATTCGCGGCCGAGCCGCAATTGCACTCCTTTCCTCCCTTGCTTGTCGTGACCACCGCCGCGGCGCTCGCCGACCTGGTCCGCCAAGGTTTGGCGCCCGGCGCGTTCTGGGCGATGCAAAGAGGATTGAAGGACTCAGACCTGGCGACACTGGCCTTCGAACAATCCGTCGACAATGAATGGGGGGTCGCTTGGCGCAGCACGGGGCCGGACGAAGCCGGTTCAGCTCCTCGACACGCGACGATGGCCATGATGGCCACGCGCCGTGTGCTTGCGCGCCTCCAAGGCGATGACTATGGGTGGCTCGATTCGCTCATCGGCTCGAAACCATCTGCGCGGGTCTGGCAGGGAGAACTGACCGCATCCCGGTTCGAACCGCCGACGGAGAGCGGACGCGATGCAGTGGCCGATCTGGTCAATCTAGTCCATCGCCTGGGCGCGCCTTTCTCAGCGGCACGAGCATTGCCGAGAATGATGGACGCCAGGCCAAGCCGCCCGTGCAGGGACGCGACGCGCATCGCGCGGGCCGCCTTCGGCGTCGACGCCCTATTTCCGACGGTGGGGGAACCCGCCGGCATTCAGGCCGGTTTCGTCGTGGAGGTTTCGGCTGAGGGGTGGATGTCGCCCGGCGTCGCGGAGATGGCCCACGCGTTACGAGAAAATAACTGGACGCCTCATCTCTTCGTCAGTGGGACGGGAACCTTGAGGCTTCGGCGCGCCCATCGGGATGCGTTCGAGACGATCACGCCAATCCTAGACTCAGCCGGCGAGGATGTCGGTGGCATGGAAGGACTACTCGCGACGATGGACGTCGTCGTGAATTGCGGAATGACTTGGTTCTTGCCGGCGATGGGCGGGCTGAGGCGGCTCGGCACACGGACCTTTGCGTACGTTCAGCCAACCGACTCGTCATCTGCCAATCCACCGGGAGGCCTCCTCGACCCGTGGGTCGCCTTCGAGCACGGGCTCGACGGAATCCTGGTGTCGACGGGCGGTCTGCGTTGCGGGTTGGCGGCCCACGGCATCCCGAGCGCGAAGCTATTGCACGTGCCCTTTGCGCCGTCTCACGAGTTTTCTGATTGGCAAGCGCAGGCGTCGATCGCGCGGCGCGAGGCCCGCGATGGCGGCAGCCCACTTCACGTTCTGTGCACCGGACCCGTTTCCGCCCAGCGTGATCTTCCGCGGCTCGCCCAGTTGGTGATTCAGACCCGTCGGACCGCGACGCCTATCGAGTGGCGGATCGCGGCAAGGATCAACGGCGCCACAGACGGGGTTGCCGAATGGGCCATCGAGGCGCTGCGCGGCCAGTGGCGACGGCCCGCGGAGACCTCGGCCGCCGCAGCCTTCGATTACGCCTGGGCCGACGTGGTGCTGCCGGGCGGTGACGGACCGTGGGCGCTGGCGGCCATCAACGACGCGCAGCGCTTCGGATGCGCGGTGATGACCGACGATGGGGCCGCGAGCGACGAGTTCATCATCGACGGACATGACGGCTACTTGCTGCGAGCTGATCTCGACTCGCTGAGTTGGGCCCAGGCGGCGCTCGCCCGATTGATCGAGCTTCAGCGCGATCGGTCGGCGCCGGCGTCGTTCGGCCGTAGGGCGTCGGCCAGCGCCGGTTCGCGGAGTTGGAATCGGTCGATCAGACACTTCGAGTGCCAGGCGCGGGCGATGTGCAGGGCGGAGGCGAGGTCGTGACATGAGCATGGCTATCACGCCTGAACTTTTGCCTTCCTTAAACGGTGCCGGAGCGTTCGTGATTGTTCCGTCGGCCGATAGCGCCATCGCCGGTTCAGCCTCGAACTCGCAGGGTGTTCCAGTCTTGTTGTATTGTCCGTCAGATGGCGGAAAGGACGATCGGTTGTCGCCGGTCGATCGACCGGACGAGTCGGGAGCGTTGCTGCTGGAATCCGCTCCGAGCGCCACGGTGGTCTTCGCCTTTGCGAGCGACGAGGGTCGTCGGCAACTGGGCCGTCTGGAGCAATGGTGGGGCGAGCGTGGCCCCGGCGAAGCGCCGCCGCTGGTGCGGGTGGAAGCCATTGATGCGACACGTGGGCCGGCCGGCGGGTGCAACTGGGGGCCTGTCTATCGGGTGCTGCTGGAATCCTGCCTGCGGCAAAATCAGTCGATGGCCAGGAAGCAGACCGAGCTATTGGGCATGATCGCATCACTACGGGAGCAGTGCGAGGTTCTTCGCCACCAGGCCGGCTCTCTTGGCGAATTGGTCTCCGGAGAACAGAAGGCCGCTTGGCGAATCGTACACGTCATGGAGCCGTCGAAGCGGAGCTACCGGCCGGCTTCCGGCAAGGTAGGGGTTGGTACAGAGTCGGTGCGGCAGCCGCTTCTGACCCGCGCCGAGGGTCTGGCCGCCGTGGCGCTGCACGTCGTGCAACGCAGGCAGGCGGGCGACGGGGAGCTGACGATCCGCATCAGCGCCAGCCAGATTGGTCGAGTCCTCGGCACGTGGCGCGCGGAGTACTCGGCTCTCGCGGACGGTTGGAACACCTTCGACTTTCCCGCGGCCTTGGGCGAAATGTTGCATCATCTGGTTCTGGAGGCGAATTGGAACACGCGACGCGGCGAGCCGCCGGCGCTCTCTCTCTCCGATGCCTTGGCGCCGGACGACGTTCGTGCCCAGGCGGGGGGAATGGCACTGGAAGGCTGCCTGGCGATGAGATGGTGGTGCGGGACTCCCGGGGCGCGACTGTTGAGGCCGACCATCATTCATTCCACGGAATCGCCATTGCCCAGTCCGAGACAGGACGAGGTCGTGTACGAGTTGGGGCAGCCCGACCTCGCTCGGCTTCGTCCAACGTCCCGCGCCGCCGCGCCGGACTACCTTCAACTGCTCGCGGAACCGGGATCGTTCAGGCTGCATCCGGTGTCGCCGCCGGCCTTGGCGACGGCCGTCCTCGCGGGGGCATGCGCCTCAGGCGCGACCCGAATCACCGGAACGGTCTCGGTCAGTCATCCCGATGCCAAATCACCGGTGGAATTCGCCCTTGCCGCCGCGCTGCCGGGCGCCCGGGCTGACGTCGTGTTCGGCCGGCGAGCCCAGGACGACCGTGTGGTGGCCTGCTCCGGCTGGGTGAGGGTCTTGCCCGGCGGGTCGAGGCACGACGTGAGCGTCGTCTTGCCGACGCCGCTTGCCGAGATTGCGGACCTGCACTTCGCCACCCGGATTGCAGCGGGAGGCTCCCTCGAGTGGGCATGGGCGGACTGGTTGCGCCTGGCGGTGGTCATGGCGCTTCACGCACACCCCGCCGAATCGAGCGCGGGGTCCAGCGAAGGCGCTACGTCCGGCCAGCCGGGAACCAGCGCGAGGCCGAATCAAACTGCGGCCCTTGACGTTCAAGAGGCCGGGATGGGGATCAGCCTGGAGTGGCCTTCGACGAGGTCCACATGATCGATGGAACGCACGGGAGCCGGACGGGCCCCAGCCCGCGGAACGAAACGCTTGATCGTCGCGCTCGGTCCGGGGATGAGGTCGGATGGCAGCGTGCCATCAGCGAACTCGAAGACGAAATCGCCCGGTTGGAACAGGCCAAGGATTGGCTGGCCATCGAGCGCGACCGTTGGATGCGAGAGGCCAAATCCCTGCGTGCCGTGCTCGATGAAGCGGGTCAGTTGAGCCGGCGGCCCTCTCCGCGCGGATCAGCGGGCTCCTCCGGCGGGAAGGGGTTTCTTCGTGACGTGCTGCTGCCGCCGGACACGTGGAGGGGCCGCGTAGCCCGGATGGCGACTCGCTTCTTCCGAGGCACGATCTACCGATCCTGAGCGCAGACGATGACCACCCGGACAACGACCGAGCCGCGCCAAGGCGAGCCAGCGGCGCTCGCCGTGGATTCACCGGTAGGCGGCCGCCGGCTGGATGGACCCGGCGTGCGAGACGATCCGGCAGCCTTGAGGGTCCTCTACCTGACTGATCGAGCCGACGCGCCGTATCGGTATCGCTGTCTCCATCCATGCCTACAGCTTCGCGCCGAAGGAATACGCTGCGACATTCTTCACCTCCGGGATGAACGGATCGATCAGTTCATCGGGCGTTACTCGACCGTCATTCTCTTTCGCCTTCCGTGGATGGGGCGGGTGGCCCAGGTCGTGGACACCGCTCGACGAGGCGGCGCGTCGATTCTCTTCGACATCGACGATCTGATCTTCGAGGAGTCGATGGCCGCGGCTCTCCCATTTCTCTCGGAGTCGGGCGAGGTGCTGCGCCGGCAGTACGAGCGCACCGCCGCTCGGCTGTCGCGCACCTTCGAGACCTGCGACGCCTTCATCGGCCCTACGCCGGCCTTGGCCCGCGCGGCCCAGAGGCGAGGCAAGCGGGCCTTCGTGCATCCCAACCTGTTACACCCTGACCTCGTCCGATTATCAGGACGGCTGAAGGCCCTGCGCGGCTGGATGCACAGGCGCCCGGTCATTGCCTATATGAGCGGCTCGCTGACGCACAATGCCGACTTCGCCGCCATTTCTCCGGTCATCGCGCGCATCATGTCCAGGCGGAGCGACGTGCTGCTCTTGATCGGCGGGTTCCTCCAAGTCGGCGGAGAACTGGCGGAGCACCAGGATCGGACCATCCGTCTGCCGTTTCAGGATTGGCGCGTGCAGCCCTGGTCAATGAACCTGGCCCGCGTGAATCTGGCGCCGCTCCAAGCGGTGAACGAGTTTACGGACTGCAAGAGCGCGCTGAAGTTCTTCGAGGCCGCCGTGGCGGGCGTACCGACGGTGGCGACGCCGACCGAGCCGCTGCGAACGGCGATTGTCCCCGGTGCAAGCGGCTTTCTGGCTCGAAGCGAGAAAGAGTGGGAGGAAGCCATTACCGAATGTCTCGACGTGGACACGTCCCGCCGGGTCGGAGAGGCGGCGCGTGCGGCGGCACTGGCCGAGCATTCCTTCACCGGTCATGTCGGTCGGCTGAGGGAATTCCTCGCCGGTATGAACGGCGCCGCCTCGATGCCATACGATCGACCACTGGCCATTTCCGTGGACGGTCCTGATCCGCGAGGGGCGTCGGGCTACGCTCGTCGACTGCGATCCGGCGTCGCCAGGGCACGGGCGGTCTTCGGCATCCTGCGTCGAGCCCCGCGCCCCGTGAGCCTTAGCCGGCCCGATTTATGCGCCACGGTACAGGCCGGCCCGCGCGATCTGATGCTTGACCCTCCGCTGTCGTGGATGGGGACGGGCCTGGAATCAGCGGCGAGGCACGGCTGCGTAGTTGAGCGTGACGGGAAGCTCATCGCCCAGGTCCTGTTCGGCCCGGGTTGGACCGGCGCGTCCTGGTCGCCTGAGGTCGGCATGGAGCGAAGGCGGGATGCCGGCAAGGACTGGTGGCTGCCCGGCGCGGCCAGCGCCACGAGGCTGTTGAGTCCCGAGCTGCGGATCGACACAGCGAAGTTCGCGGCCATGCTCATCGACTTGACCGTCAGGAACGATTCCGAGGACGTCGTCGGCCAGTTCGAATGGCATCAGTCAGGCAGGATGTCGTTCGACGAGGCTGATCGCGTGAGCTTCCCGGTTCTGTGCGACGAAATGCCGCATCGTTACCTGGTGGACTTGGCGCGGACGCACTGGGTTATGGTGCAGGGGTTGATCGGGCGGCTGCGGCTAAGGCTGGTCGGCTTGACGGGGTCTTTCCACCTCGAGTCTATCGCCTTGGTGACGGCTGCGGGGCTCGGCGACGGATGACCGAAGAGTCGCGTCAACCAGTTCCGTCGAGCCGGCCAACTCGCAGAATCCAAGGCGACGTGGTGGTGCCGATCTACAATGCCCGCGCGGACGTCGAGCGGTGCGTGGGGAGTCTGCTGGCTTGCGTTGGAGACGGTTGGCGGATCGTCTTGGTGGACGACGCCAGCACCGACGGGGACTTGAAGCGATTCCTGGATGAGAAGGCCGCGGTCGATCCCCGGGTCATCCTTCTGCGAAATGAAGTGAACGCCGGCTTTGTCCTGACGGCGAACCGAGGGATGCGCCACGCGCGCGGCCGCGACGTGGTGCTGCTCAACAGCGACACGGTCGTCACCGAGGGTTTCATCGATCGCCTCGTTGAATGCGTGTACGGCGACGATCGCACGGGCATCGCCACGCCCTTCACCAACAACGGAACGATTTGCAGCATCCCCGAGTTCTGCCGCGACAACGAGCTGCCGGCCGGCGTGACTCTTGATGAGTTCACGGAACTGGTCCATTCGATCAGCCTGCGCCGCAGGCCGGAGCTGGTCACGGCGGTCGGTTTCTGCATGTACGTGCGGGCCGAGGTCTTCGAGCGAATCGGTTATTTCGATGAGGAGCATTTCGGCCGCGGCTTCGGAGAGGAGAACGACTTTTGCGAGCGGGCCAAGGCCGCCGGCTACCAGGTCCGTCTCTGCGACGATCTCTTCATCCTGCACACCGGCAAGGCCTCGTTCGGCGACGAGGGCCGGGAGCTGGAGCGGGTCAACTCCAAGGTGATGGACCGCCTGCATCCGCGATACTTCGCGGACGTGGCGGAATTCTGCGCGCGAAACCCCCTGGCGGAGTTGCACGCCAACGTTCGGTTTCACCTGGCGAGACGGGCCGGCCGTCGCTACCCGGCGATGCTGTTCCTGCTCCATGCCGGCGTCCTGTCGGAGTCCAGGGGCGGCACGGAGCACCTGGTGCGGGACCTGGTCGCGAACCTGGCCCTGCCCAGGGCGCTTGTCGTCTTTCCGGAGGACCGCCATATCGTCGCCGTAGAGGTCTTCGACGGTGAATTCGCGAAGGCGCTGGTCTATCGCTTCCCCACGGGCGCCGGCCATTCGTACTTCGCGCACCGGCAGCCGGCCGTCGAGGCGGCGCTCGGCCGGATCGTGGACGTTTTCGGCGTCGGAGTGGCGCATATTCATCATCTGCTCACCTGGCCGCTCTCGGCGTGGAGGATTCTTCATGAGCGAGGAATCCCGTTCTGTTACACCATCCACGACTACTACTGCGTATGTCCAAGCTGGAACCTGCTGAACCGCCGGACGGGTCTGCCTTGCGGATGTTCGGCGGACGAGCCGGCCGTGGTGGAGGCGTGCGTGAAAGAACAGTTCGCGGCGCTGAACATGGCGTCGCCATCGGACCCGCACGCCTTCGTGGCCCGGCACCGAGAGGAATTCGGCCAATTGCTTGACCACGCAGCGGCGGTCATCGCCCCCTCGGAGGCGGCCTACCAACTCGTGCGCCGCTATCACCCGACGCTGCCGGAGAAGGGCTGCATCATCGGCCACGGATACGCCCCGCCGGCGGCCATCGCCACTTTTTCCGCGGAGCCCCCGCAATGCCGCGAGGGCGCGCCGCTTCGGGTGGCGCTGTTGGGTCAGATCGCCTATCCGGCCAAGGGGGCGGCGGCCTATCTGAAGTTGATGGAGATGGCCCGCGGCCTGCCGGTCAAGTGGCACCTCTTCGGCGACGTGGAGGTGTACGGCTACCGCCGCAAGCTGGAGGCACTCGAGTTGGGCGGCCGGCTCCGCCTGCACGGACCCTACCGCCGCGAGGACATCGTCGGACTGCTCGTCGCAGAGGCCATCGATCTGACGATGATCCTGCCGACCTGTCACGAGACGTTCTGCTTCACGCTTAGCGAATCTCTGCTCGCGGGCGTGCCTGCGGTCGTTTCCAAGGTCGGGGCGCTGTCGGAGCGAGTGGCTGCCAGCGGCGCAGGCCTGGCGGCGGAAAGCGAACGCGAAGTGCTGGAGATCCTCCGCCGGTTGATCGATCGCGGCGATGAATTGCGAGCGCTCAAGGCCCGGGCGGCGAGCTTCCGCCACTCGACGCCGCGGGAGAACGCCGATGCCCACCGGCAGGTATGCGGCGACTTGTGGCGGATCGTTACGACGCCGGGCAAATCTTCATCCATCACCGACGCAGATCACGCGCTCTTCCGTATTCACTACGATACTCAGCAGCACGCGGCCGCAAGCGCTGCCGGGCGGCCGCTGAGCTATCAAGCGAGCTGGTGGTATCCCTACTACCTCCGCATGAGGCCGCTGATCCCTCCCCGATGGCGGGGACTCGCCAGACGGCTATACACCAGATCGCGGTCCGTCGGAGGCCCCGCCTCGCCATGACTTCCAACGACCCGGCTCGCTATTGGCGATGGCTGGCGGCGTTGCTCGTGCCGGCCGTCAGCCTGCACGTCGCGGTCCTGGCCAGGGAGACCCGGCACGGCCGCGACGGGGCGGGGCTGGCCACGATCCGATACCCCGACGAGCAGAACTGCTACATGCTCTGCGCGAACGAATTTGTTGCGGAGGGCTGGGGCTTCTTGCGCGATGAGCGGGTGCTGCGATCACCGCCTCTGCCGTGGATGTGGCTCTTGGCCTGGGGGCGGAGCGTCGTCGCGACACGATTCGCCAACATCGGCCTCACCCTCGTCGGGGCCGTGCTGATTTCCCTCGTCGCGCGCGATCGGTATGGCCGGCGGGTCGGGCTGTGGGCGTTCGCGCTTTGCGCCGGCGGTTATCAGATCGTCCACTACGGCGGCACCGTCTTGAGCGAGCCGCCGGCGGTCTTCTTCGTCTGCCTCTGCCTATGGCTCGTGCATCGCGCAATCCTCGGTCGCCGCGGTCGATACTTGGTCCTGATCGGCGTCACCTTGGGCCTGGCGGCCTTGTCGCGCACCGCCATGCAGCTCTTTCCGCTCATTCTCGTCGCGGCGTGGTGGTTGGCCGATCGGTGGAGGCGCAGAGGTGATTTGCCGCGGCCGACGTTCGGGCTGAAAGATGCCGCGATCGTCCTGGCGGTCTATGTCGCGGTGTGCGCGCCGTGGGTCACCAAGAATTATCTCACCTGCGGCGTCGCCAGGCTGGCCAACGGCTTCGGCGCGGTCATGTTCCTCGGCAGCGACCTGCGCTGCGACGGCGACGAGCCCGTCTTCTCCGGGATGGACTGGCAGACGCGCCAGGTCACGGGCGAGTTTACCCACTTGCAGACCGAAGGCGACCGGCGCCTGATGCGGGCGGCGAAGGAGAACATCTCGCGTCATCCCTGGGCCTGGGCGGCGCTTTCGCTGCCCAAGGCCGGCCGCACGCTGATCGGCAATCCGAACTGGCACTGCTTCCCGGCCGACCACTACCAGGCGAGGCAGCGAATCGAGGGGGCGGGGCCGACGGCCGTGGTCTTCGCCTGGTGGACCGTGGGCGGGACCCTGGTCACCCTGTTTGGATTGGCGGGTCTGTTCGCCATGTTCCGCAAAGTGCCTGCGCTGGCGGCCGGATGTCTGGGGCTGGTTGTGTACGTCGTGGGGCTTCATGCGATCAGCTTCGCCGGGCCGCGGTTTGGGCTGCCGGTTTATCCGGCCCTGGTGGTCGGTTGTTGCGAATTCGCGGCGCGCCGTCGGCCGCGGTGGCTTTCGACGGCCCTGGTAGCCGGCAGCCTGTTCGTCGCGCTCTACCTGGGCTTCTATCACGCCTATGTCCCGCGCTGCCTCGTTTCCCAGGGAAAGCGGGACTACTTTACGCTCGACAAGCGGTGGGAGCCGCCGGCGGGCGCAGCCGACGAGCTGATGCTGGACGCCGAGGGAATCTCGCCGGCCCACAACGCCTGCCTTTTCGTCGAAGTGGCTGTCGAGCCCCTTCCGGAAGATGGAACTCGCTCCTGCCTGCTGCGGCTTCGACCCCGGGGAGAGGCGGCGTTTGGCGAGGCGGACGCGATCTCGTTTCCGCTGCTGGCCGACGGCGACCCGCACTTGTATCAGTTGTGTGTGCAAGCGAGGCCGAGATGGCGGGAGGGCGGATGGGAGGCCCTCAGCGTCAAGGTCGAACCGCCGGGCGGATCCGCGGCGAGCATTCGCGCCGTCAGCCTGGGACATTGATCGAATGGGTGGGGCGTCAGACCGCAGCGGCATGGACCGACGGCTTCGCATGGCCGGAGGCAACCAGCCGGTGCCTGGGCAACAGGCGATATTTGAAGAGGTAATAGACGGCCTTGAAGCCGTCCCAGGCTCTGATCTTCTTGCCCTCGGTCCGCGTGCGGGGCTCGTAGGAGATGGGCCGCTCGATGATCCGATGGCCCAGACGAAGGAACTTGGCGGTCAACTCCGGCTCGATCTCGAAACCGACGGAGGTCAGCCGAAGCCCGTCGACGGCCGATCGGCGGAAGACCTTGTAGCACGTCTCCATGTCGGTGATCGGGCAGCGGAAGAGCATGCTGGTCAACTTGCTCAGGCACAAGTTGGCCAGGTAGGACGGCGTGATCCGGTAGCGCCGCTTCCCGAGAAAGCGCGAGCCGAAGACCACGTCGGTCTTGCCTTCGAGGATGGGCTCGATGAGCCGGGGGATTTCCTCGGGCCGAAGTTCCAGATCGGCGTCCTGGATGGCGATGATGCCGCCGGTGGCGATGGCGAAGCCGAAGCGCAGGGCCGTACCCTTGCCGATGTTGATCATCGAAACGTGGAGCCGGACGTCCTCGAAGTCCTTGGCGTGGGCCTTGAGCAGGGCGCCGCAGCCGTCGGTGGAGCCGTCGTCGACGACCACGATTTCTTTTTCGAGGCCCGCCGGCATCCGCACGGCGCGGACGCGCGAGATGACCTCCAGGATGGTTTTCCGCTCGTTGAAGCAGGGAATGATGATGGAGACTTTCAAGCGGAGTCCTCGCCGGGTGGAGGCTTCGATGGGCCGGCCGCGCCGTGGGACATCATCCGCCGGATGGGAGAGGATTGCAAGGGCCGGCGGAACGCCCAGGCGAAGCGGCGCGCCGGCTCTAGGAGGTCGTCGGCGCGGCCTGCTGGACCTGACTGCCCAGGCTGGGCGTGGTCGTTGAACGATAGGAGGCGATGACCTGAGCGGGGTTTCCCTCCAGGATGATTCGCCCGGCCTGAAGCCAGATGGCATGGTCGCAATAGCGCTCGATCAACTCCATCTGGTGTGAAACCAGGACCAGGATGCTGGAGCGGTCGATGAGCGAGCGCATCCGCCGCTCGGCCTTCTCCATCCAGTGAATGTCTCCGACGCTGAAGACCTCGTCGAGCAGGAGGATTTCGGGGTTGATCTCGGTGGCGATGCTGAAGGCCAAGCGCTGGGCCATGCCCGAGGAGTAATACTTGATGGGCGTATCGGCGAAATCATGCAGCTCGGAGAAGTCTAGGATCGGACCGACGCGCTTGGCCATCTGCCTCTTGGAGAACCCCATGATGGCCCCGGTGAGGAAGATGTTCTCCAGGCCGCTCAGCTCGAAGTTGAAGCCGATGCCGACCTCCAGCAGGGGCACGAGGATCCCGCTGCGGGTGACGGAGCCGGTCGTCGGCGGGTAAATGCGCGAGATGACCTTCAGCAGCGATGACTTGCCGGCCCCGTTGTCGCCGACGATGCCCAGCCGCCGGCCATGCGGGACGTGCAGGGTGATCTCTCGCAGGGCGGCGACCTCCGAGGCCGGCTTTCCGTACTTGCGGCGCAGCACGAAGTTGACGAAGGCCTCCTTGATGGAGCGGCTGCCGGCGGAGTACATCCGGAACGTCAAGCTGACGTCCCGCAGCGTCACGTGGTTGTTTCCCATCGTCGAAAGCACCGCCCTCACAAGTTGAAGATCAGCGAGTCCTCGAAGCGGCGGAAGACGATCCACCCCACGACCAGAGCCGCGGCGGCGCTGCCCAGGGCCGTGGCCAGCTCAGGGCCCGTCGGGAAGATGCCGTCGTGGATCGGCCGGTGAAACATCTGGATGACGGCGAACATCGGATTGAACTTGAAATAGTGGCGGAACTCGTGGGGCACCGGGCCGCCGCCGCCGGACAGCTCCAGGGGGTAGATGATCGGGGTCAGGTAGAACCAGGCGCTGAGGAAGACCGAAATGAGGTGCTTCATGTCGCGGAAATAGACCGTCACCACCGCGGCCACCAGTCCAGCCCCCAGCGTGACGCCGACCAGGCACAGGAACGAGAGCGGGAGGATCAATAGGGCCCGGGTCGGCGCGAAGCCGGTGAACGGGGCCAGGACCAACAGCAACGCGAAGAGGGAGAGCAGGAAGGCGACGAGGTTCTGGAGAACGACGGAGAGCGGAAAGACGATCTTGGGGAAGTATTGGCGTTTGATCATCCCCTCGGCGGAGAGGATGCTCAAGCTGCACCCGTCAATGCTGGCGGACCAGAAGCTCCAGGGGACCAGTCCGCTCAGGACGTAGAGGGCGTATTGGCCCATGGAGGGAAATCGAAACATCATCGAGAAGACGACGGTGATGACCGTCATATGCAGGATCGGATTGAGCAGCGACCAGAAGAAGCCGAGGAACGAGCGGCGGTACTTGACCTTGAGGTCCTGCGAGACGAAGTTCTTGACGACCTCGCGGAACTGCCAGATTTCTCTGATCGACGCGACGTGCCGCATAAGACATCCCGTGAGCGGCCCAACAGGGGGCGAGGCGGCGGCCTGACCCCCAACCATTTTTTCCCACGGGGGCTGGGCTGAGTATCGGCATGGCCGTCCGCGGCGTCAAGGTGAATGCGTCTGAGATGAACATGCTGACCCGGATTTGGAAATTGCCTCGCGAAGAGTAGAAGCGCGCCGAGCCGGCTCGGGTCGACGAGGCCCGACGGTGCCCGCGTTGCCGCGGCGTTCCAAGCCCCCTAAAGTATGCGAGTGCGCGCCGGATGGCGGCATCGCTGACCGAGGATTGCTCATGGCCGCAGCGCCGAAGAATCCCATCGCCGCCCAAGACCCGGACGTCTGGGCGGCGCTGGTTGCCGAGACCGATCGGCAGCAGAACACCCTGGAGCTGATCGCCTCGGAGAACCACGTCAACCCGGCGGTCCTGGCCGCGGCGGGATCGGTCTTCACCAACAAGTATTCCGAGGGCTATCCCGGCCGGCGCTACTACGGCGGCTGCGAGAACATGGACACCATCGAGCGCCTGGCCATCGAACGGGCCAAGGCCCTCTTCGGCTGCGACCATGCCAACGTGCAGCCTCACTCCGGCAGCCAGGCTAACCAGGCCGTGCTCTTGGCCGCCCTCCATCCCGGCTCGCGCTTCGAGGAGCTCGAGCAGCACGAGAAGAACCCGGACGAGCCCGTGCGGACGCCGGGCGACATGATCCTCTCGCTCCACCTGGACCACGGCGGCCACCTGTCGCACGGCAAGAGCGTCAACATCAGCGGCAAGTGGTTTCGGGTGACGCACTATTTCGTGGAGCGCGAGACCGGGCGCATCAACATGGCCGAGGTCCGGCGGATTGCCCGGGAGTGCAAGCCGCGGCTGATCATCACCGGCGCATCGGCCTATCCGCGCATCTGGGATTGGTCCGCCTTCGCGCAGATCGCCAAGGAGGTGGGGGCCCTGCTCATGGCTGACATCGCCCACATCGCCGGCATGGTCGCGGTCGGCCTGCACCCAAGCCCGGTGGCCTGCGCGGACTTCGTGACCACGACGACGCACAAGACGCTGCGCGGTCCGCGCGGCGGTCTCACCCTGTGCAAGGAGGCCTGGGCCAAGAAAATCGACTCGGCGATATTCCCGGGTTTGCAGGGCGGGCCGCTCATGCACATCGTCGCCGCGAAGGCCGTCGCCTTTGGTGAGGCCCTCAAGCCGGGATTCAAGGCCTATCAGCAGTTGGTGCTGGACAACGCCCAGGCCCTGGCGGAGTCGCTGCTATCGCGCGGGCAGTCGCTGGTCTCCGGAGGGACGGACAATCACTTGATGCTGCTCGATCTGAGAAAGGCCTACCCCAAGGTGTCAGGGGCCCTGGCGGAGGCCTGGCTTGGCCAGGCGGGGATCGTGGTCAACAAGAACATGATTCCCTTCGACGAGCGCAAGCCGATGGAGACCAGCGGCCTGCGCCTGGGCACGCCGGCGTTGACGACTCGCGGCATGGGCCCGGACGAGATGCGGAAGATTGCCGGCATGATCGATCGGGTGCTCGCCTCCTCTGGGGACAAATCGACGATCGAAGCGGTGCGCGGCGAAGTGCTCGGTTTGTGTGCCCAGTATCCGCTGCAAAGGCACGAATGAGAGTCCCGAGGATACGGTCCACGCTGCCGGCGATTTGCTCGCTGCTTGTCGCCGCCGCCGGCGGTTGCGACGGATCGGCCAGGATCGAGTTCATCTCACTTCATCACAGCGCCATCGACCCGCCGCAGGTCCAGCCCTGGCGCTTCGACGCCCAAGTGTGCCGCTGGTGGCTCGACGAGGCGGGCAACCTGAGCCTAGGCATTTCATGCCGGCGCTCGAATATCCTTGTCGGAAGGCTCGCGGACCTGGAACTGTGCCTTTGGCTCCGGCTGGACACGCCTCCGGCCGGCAGCGGTCGGGATTACCAGTTGAAACCCGAGCAGGTTCGGCTGCTCCTGCGTACGCCCTTGCAGCGCCAGACATTCCTGCCCATGGGGGGCATCGTCTCGGTCATTACCGATGACGACGGGAGCTACCACGGCTCGTTCCGCCTCTGGTTGCAGCCGATCGCCGAGTTGAACATCCTGTCGATCTTGCCCGATCGGCCTGGACCGATGCTCTGTTTCGGGTCGTTCAAGGCGGTCAAAGAACAAGGTTTAGGGAAGGAGCTGCGCGGAAGGTTCGATTCTCCTGCCGCCCCGTTGCCGGCGGCGACGTCTCCTTCGACCCAGCCTTCGGTTCGGCCCATCGTCCGGGTAGAAAGAGGCTTCGGCCACGCGCTAAATCCGTCCTGATAAACGCGACTGCATGAGGACCTGGTCCGGGATTCTCTCGGACCTCGGGTGGATTTGGGGCAATCACAGGCCATCCGGCTTCGCGAATCGTACATTTTTTCTGCCGGAGGAGCGGGTCCCCATCCATGGGTCGCCGCCATCCTTGCGCCAAAGAGGCGCACGACCGCCGGATCACTGCTCGAACTTGGATGGCGACGCATGAGTGACGGCTTAACCCCAAGACCAGTTCGACGCGTGAGGCATCGAATCTATTTCGGCCTGGCAAGCCTGCTCATCCTGCTCGTCGGTTCCAGCTTGCTTACCCTTTATCTGACCACGGGCCGCATGGCCGATCACGCGGAGCGATCGGCGGCGGCACAAATCGCAAGGGCCATCGCAGCACAGCGCCACACAGGTCGGCTCGATGAGGAGGAAGCCCTGCGCCTCTGTCATCAAGTCCTTGCAAACCCGGCTATCCTAGCCGCGCGGATGTGGAACGGTGACGGCGAGTTGCTGGCCGACGCGGCGGCGAATCCGCCCTTGTTGGCGCATCTGGCGGCGCGGCCCGCCGAACGTCTGAAGGAAGTTGTCGTCGATCGTGTTGAATCGTCTGGGGCCGCCGCAGGCTCCGGCTCGATCATGCGCGTTTCGTTTCCGCTCAATCCCGCGGCGCGCGATGCGGCCGTGGTCATGATGGGGCTCCTGGTATCGTTGAAGGAGTCGGATTTCGCGGTGCCCGGGACGTGGTTGTGCTACTTGACGCTCCTGGTGGTCGGCGGCGCGGCCGGATGGTTCGGCTATCGCCACGTCCGCGACCATGTGGCTGGTCCGCTTGTTGTGCTTGCCGGATGGGAGTCCCTGGCCGGGGCCGACCAGGCCGGCGCGATTCTTGCTGAGCGCGGGGATGAATGGGGATCGATCGCCACTGGGCTGGTCGAATGCGAGCGGGCCGCGAGCATCTGGCGCGATCGAGCGAGCCAGGTCGAGCGGCGGATGGAGACGGCGCTGGCGCATCAGACCCGCCAGATCACCCAAGACTTGCAGCGGATGCGGCGCGAGGCATGGATCGACCCGCTGACGGGCGTCAAGAATCGGCGGCTGATGGAGGAGAAGCTGCCGCAGATATTCAGCGCCCAGCGCGCCGCGGGCCACGATCTGTCGCTGGTGATGCTGGACCTGGACCATTTCAAGGAACTCAACGACGCGCATGGACATCCCATGGGGGATGAGGTGTTGATATTCCTTGGGAGCCTGCTTCAGCAGTGCCTGCGGCGCGACGACATCGCGGTCCGCTACGGCGGAGATGAGTTCGCACTGGTCCTGCCCGGCGTTGGAATACAGGAAGCGGACCATTTGGCCCGACGGATCATGGCGATGTTTGCCCAGCGGACTCGAATGATGACGCAGATGCGGCCGACGCCGACGCTTTCGGCCGGGATCGCCAGCATTCGTCACAACCAGCCTGCGAGCGCGGCGTCGCTGGTCGCGTTGGCGGACCGCGCCCTCTACCGCGCGAAGCATTCCGGCAAGGCCAGGAGCGAAGTGTGCGCCGCCTCCGTCGTCGCTACCGGCCTCTGATCGCTCGATGGCGCGCGGGTTCCGGCAGTCTCATCCGACAGACTCGTCTGTGGTCCTCGCCGCCCTAGACAAATCCGACGTTGCATCTATAATGACTCGGCAATGAGGCCCGGCCTCGCAGCTTCTGGAGGTGAAGAGTTCTGTTTCGCGTACCTGCCTGTCTTTCCCGCCGTCATCCGCCGCTGTTGATGCTGCTTTTGGGGCTTCAGTTCTTCGCGGCGATCGGCTGCGCGCCGGCCGTCCGGATGCTCGCCGAGACGCAGCAATACGGCGACCGGAAGCGGGGCATCACCTTTTACGTCGGCGGGGCGGGCCCGATCGGCAACGTCGGGTCTCTTGACGTCCCGGGCGGCATGGCGGACGCGGGGTACGAAGGGGCTGTCGAAATCTTCACCTGGCAGGGCTTCACCCATGCCGGCGACCAGATGAACCTGTCCCGCAATCGGCTCAAGGCCGCCGAGCTGGCGGAGGAAATTCGCAAGTACCGCCGGCTGTATCCGCGGGAGAAGGTGAACATCATCGCCCTTTCCGCCGGCACAGGCATCGCCACCTTCGCCATTGAGCACCTGCCGGAGGGGGCCTGGATCGACCGGGCGGTGTTCCTCGGGTGCAGCATGTCGAGCAAGTACGACATGACCCGGGCCCTTCGCCGAGTCAACGACGCCATCTACGTCATCTACTCTCGCAGCGATCCCGTATTGAACAACCTGGTTCGCTACACCGGCACGGTGGATCGGGGCTCAGGCGAGGAGGGCATCGCCGGATTGCGAGGTTTTCTGCCGCCCGACCGATTGGGGCCTGATACGGAAGTTCAGTATCTCAAGCTGGTGAACGTCAAGCATCGGTATGACTTCGCGGACGCCGGCTACGAGGGCGGCCACGTCGATTGCACGAACCGATCGTTCATCAGCCGATACATCGCCAAGGCCCTGATGGGCGACGACAAGCCGCTGGTCGGCCCCGAGAAGGAGCACGCCGACCGATGGCCCTGGCAAATGAGCGCCGCGTCGGAGCCGGCCTCCAAGCCTGCGATCTCGCATGACCGATGAGCAAGCGCGCCACGCAGCTTAGACCGGCGGCAGAGGCGGCGACGCCGTCGAGAATGAGCGCCATCGAGCGTCGCCGGCAGCTCTTGGAGGCGGCGATCGAGTGCTTCGCGGCCTATGGCTACCACGGCACGACGACCGCCGAACTGGCCAAGGCGGCGAACGTCAGCGAGCCGGTCCTCTACCAGCATTTCAAGAGCAAGCATCATCTCTTCGTGGCCCTGCTTGAGGAGGTGGGCAAGGAGGTCATTCGGGAGTGGCGGAAGGCGATCGCTCCGCTCCGATCGCCCATGGACCAATTGCGCGTTCTTTTGCGGCTCAACCCGGCGACGACCGACCCGCGAACGCGCCAGCTCTACGGCGTCATCTTCTCCGCACAGGCCCAGCTCAGCGAGCCGTCGATCCAGGCGGCCCTGCGCACGCACTACCAGGGCTACGCTCAGTTCCTGACGAACGTGATCAAGCGCGCCCAACGGGCGAACCAGGTGCGGAGTGACGTCTCCTCGTCGGGCCTGGCCTGGCAGCTCATCCACGCGGCCATCGGATTCGCCTTGATCAAGCCGCTGGCGATACCGGGACACGCCACGCCGGCCACGGTCGAGCAGGCCATCGCCCTGTTGATGGAGCAGTTGTCAGGGGATCGAACGGAGTCGTAGGGGGATATGCAAATGAACTGTTTCAGACCCGGGTTTGTGAACGACCGCGCGGCCTGAAGGCCGCGGCTCGACGTGAACCTGAAACATCTCCAAAGGAACTATTGAAACCGGCGCGGCGAATTCAACACGCCGCCGCCTTGAAACAACGGGAAAATACACGATTTCGGCCCGACGGCCGTTTCTTTGGCAATACAGGAATCAATAGTGGGGTGTCTCGATCGAAACGTCGGGTTGGGGAGTGCGGGCGTCCCGCCCGCAACTCTCGATTGGCCGATTTGTGCGGGCCAGAGGCCCGCACTACCCGAAGACTCGAGCGAGACGGAGCACTAGTGGCCGGTCTCTTCGGCGGAGGTCTCGCTCTTCTTGGCATCCGGCTGCTCGGCCTGTCCGGAGCCGATGGACTTGGACCGCTGGCTGGAGGACGGGATGCCCTTAATCTCGTCGCCGGTGTCCTGAAGCCCCTTCTTGAATTCGACGATGCCCTTGCCCAGGGAGCGGCCCACCTCCGGCAGCCTTCGACCGAAGATGAGCAGGGCGATGACGCCGATGATCATCAGTTCCGGCCAGCCCAGGTTTTGGAAGAACGCAAGGATGTGACCCGTCGCTAACATGACACACCGCCTCGCAGTAGAATCCGCACCTATCCCACTATAACCCGCCGATGGGCCGCTGGCCAGAGGGCCGTTCAGCCGCGCTCGCCGAATGCCGATAAAAGATCGGCTCTTCGCCGCTTTGACTCGCAGTCCGTGGGGGAGTCGGGCGCGGGTCGCCGCGCATCGCCCGCCGGCGCTCAACCGGCGAAAGGACCTCCATGTGCGGGATCGTCGGTATCGCCAGCACCAGCGGCCTGACTTCGAGCGATCGATCCGCGATCGATCGGATGCTAGGCAGGCTCGTCCACCGCGGACCGGATGACGAGGGCAAATATGTCGGAGACCAGGCGGCTCTGGGGCACCGCCGGCTGAACATCATCGACCTGCGGACGGGCCGGCAGCCGCTGGCCAACGAGGCCCAGACCGTCTGGGCGGCGGCCAATGGGGAAATCTACAACTTCCATGACCTTCGGCGCGAGCTGATCGCCCGCGGCCACCGCTTCATCAGCGAGACGGATTCGGAGTGCCTGGTCCATCTGTACGAGGAGCGCGGCGAAGGCTGCGTCGAGCGGCTCAGCGGCATGTTCGCATTCGCGATTTGGGACGATCGCCGCCGGCGGCTGCTGTTGGCCCGCGATCGGCTGGGCGTCAAGCCGCTCTATTATTTCTGCGATGGGCGGCGATTGGTCTTCGCCTCGGAACTGAAGGCGGTCCTGGCCGCGCCGGGCGTATCGGCGGATGTCGATCCGACGGCCCTGGCGGACTACTTGACCTACGGATTCATCCCCTCACCCAAGACGATCTTCAAGAGCGTCCACAAGCTTCCGCCGGGCTGCTTGCTGGTTTTTGAGGGCGGCCGATTGATGATCCGCTCATATTGGCGGCTTGAACATCGCGGCTGGACGGATGCTCCGCTCGACGAACTCGCCGACGAATTGTGGTCGCAGCTTTCGGCGGCAACCCGACGGAGATTGATCGCCGACGTGCCCATCGGCGCTTTTTTGAGCGGCGGGCTGGATTCCACGGCCGTTGTCGCCTGCATGTCTGGCCAGGGAGCCGGGCAGGCGGGGACGCTCACTTGCGGTTTCGATGAGGCGGGCTTCGACGAGCGCATCTGGGCCGCTGCCGCCGCGGCGATCCTCGGCGCCAGCCACCGCGAGGTCACGGCACGACCTGACGCGGCCGAGGTGTGCGATCGGCTCATCCACCATTTCGATGAGCCGTTCGCCGATGGGTCGGCCATCCCGATGTTTCACTTGTGCGAGGCGGCCAGGGGACATGCCAAGGTGATGCTCTCCGGCGACGGCGGCGACGAGGTCCTCGCGGGCTATCGGCGGTACCGCTTCGACCGATATGAGCAGAATGTCCGCCGGTTGGTCCCGGCCATGGTGCGGCGGGCGGTTTTTTCTCCGATCGCCTCGGTGTTTCCGCGACGGGCCTGGATTCCACGCACGCTGAGGGCCGGCGCGACGCTGCGCAACATTGCCGCCGATGCCGCGACGGCGCACGGCCTTTCCATCGCCACCCTGCCGCCGAGCGCCGCCGCGGCGCTCCTCTCGGCCGATGTCGCGGAGGCATGTCGAGGATACGACCCGCTGGACCACGTGCGGGTTGCCTATCGCGACTGCGACGTGCCCGATCTTCTGTCCAAGTGTCAATACGTGGACATTCGGCTGGGATTGTCGGACGGGATTCTGACCAAGGTCGATCGAGCCAGCATGGCCTGGGGAGTGGAAGTGCGCTCGCCCATGCTGGATTACGAATTCGTGCAGTTCGCGTGGTCGATCCCGCCGCCGTGGCGCATCCGGGGCCGCCGGGGCAAGTTCCCCCTGCGGGCGGCGATGAGACGACACGTCGGAGACTGGAGCGCCTCGCGCGAGAAAAAGGGGTTCGACGTTCCGATGGACGAGTGGTTCAGGGGACCGCTGCGCGATCGCGCCGAGGATACGTTCCTCTCGCCCAACGCCGCGAGCGGCCCTTGGGTTTCCATCGAGTCGAGCCGCGGGATACTTGATCGCCATCTGTCGGGTCGTGAGAACAACGGCGCGACGCTCTGGAAGTTGATGATGTTCGAGGCATGGTGCCGGCAATATCTGGGGGCTGACGCCTCGTCATTCGAGCCTTCCACGCTGCGGACCATCGCCGATGCCTCGTCGAGGGCCTCGTGCACCCACTAGCCGTTAGATATCTCATCCTGCCCCTGCACGAGATGCTCGTCGGCCGAGGCACGCTGAGCTACCTTCGCCGCCTGGAGGCCAGTCAATGGTGGCCGCGGCAGCGCCTGAGAGAGTTGCAGGAGCGCAAGCTGCGCAGGTTGCTCTCCCACGCCAATGCCCATTGTCCTTTTTATCGCAGGCGACTCCACGATGCCGGCATCGACCCTGATCGAGCGGTCCTGGCCGACTTGACCAAGCTTCCGACCCTCTCCAAGGCACAGATCAAGGACCAGACCGGCGAGATGATCGATCGACGGGTCCGGGGCGGGCTGATCGATCTTTGCACCGGTGGTTCGACCGGCCAGCCTCTGGCCTTCAAGATCGACCGGCGTCGCCAGGCCGCGGACCAGGCCGCTCGGGCCCGAAGCAGGAGGTGGTTCGGCATCGACCTTGGCCAGCGCGAGCTTTACCTGTGGGGGTCGCCGTTGGAGCACTCGACTCAGGACCGCGCGAGAACTCTGCGCGATCGACTGACCAACCATCGCCTGCTCGATGCCTTCGACATGACCCCGCGGACAATGTCGCGCTACCTCGACGTCGTCCGGCGCTATGACCCCGTGCACTTGTTCGGCTATCCCAGCAGCCTGGCCCGGCTGTGCCGCCATGCCGCGGCCTGCGGCCGGTCGATCGCCTCACCGTCGCTACGGGCGGTGTTCGTCACCGGCGAGGTCTTTCAAAAGAGCGACCGCGCGATGATCGAGGAGGCCGTCTCCGTTCCGGTTGCCGATGGATACGGCTCCCGCGAGGGGGGCTTCGTCGCCCATCAGTGTCCCGCAGGCGCCTATCACGTGACCATGGAGAGCCACATCGTGGAGCTCTTGGACGAACGGGGCCGTCCTGCGGCCGAAGGAGACATTGGTGAGATTGTGCTCACGCATCTCGACGCCCTGGGGATGCCGTTCATTCGCTACCGCACCGGCGATCTGGCTATTCGCAGGCAGGGTGATTGTCCATGTGGACGCGGCCTGGAAATGCTGCGGGCCATTGAAGGCCGTCGAACCGACATGCTGCGGACGGCCTCCGGAGGGTACGCCCACGGGCTGTCGGTGATCTATGAGCTGCGGGAAGTTCCGCAGATCGAGGAGTTCAGAGTGTGCCAGCGGGCTAACCTCGACCTGGATATTTCAATCGTTCAGCGAGCCGAAATTACACCGGGGCGGTTGGAGCAAGTCGCGGGACGCCTGCGCCTGAGAATCGGCGACACCATCGCCGTTCGCTTCAATCTTGTCAATCGGATCGCGCCTGATCCGTCCGGGAAGCATCGGCACGTTGTTGCCCAGTCGCCTTGACCTCGATCGGATTGTAGGTCTCGCCCTCGACGAGTTGCGTCGTCAAGAGGTCATCGACCACCACCGGAAAGACTGCCCTTCGCACGTCGCTGACCCATCGCGCGGCGACGACGCCGAAAAACGCTCCCGCCGCGGCCAGGATGACGGTCGTCACGTCGGGATGGCGGCTGGGCATGAATACGTGCATCGCCTGGAAGGCGATCGAGATCAGGATCGGCAGTCCGATGCACGCGGCAAGTTGCGTTCGCCATCGACGAGCGCACAGCGGCTGGATCAGGACGGCCAGGGCCGCCCCAAGCACCGCGTAGTGGACCAGATCGCCGCTGATGTCCATCAGGGCATCATTCGTCCGACTGTGGAAATGTGACAGAAAGGGCACCACGTTGACGTGTCCGGTAAACCGGCTGGTCCCCACGCCGGGAATGTTGAGGTCGAAGGGTACAAGCTCGTACAAGAAGACCATTGTCATGCAGGCCAGCGCCGCAAGGGGCCACGTCCGGCACGACGTGCGCAGGCTTGATCGATCGCCGCTTGACCGAGCAGCCCCGCCAGGGGTCGCTCCCAAGGCCCAGGCCGCAGTGAAGCCCAGGGGCCATCCCACAAGGCCGCAAAAGAAGTGTGCGGTATCGAGCCCGTGCGAGATGAGGAGGACACGGATGCCCGTGACCATCGCCGCCAGCGTGACGGTCACAAAGCCGGCTGCGAGGAAGGCTCGCAATCTCCGGGAGGCGCCTCCGGATCGCTGGGCCAGGGTGACCACGGCGGCGGCCGCGGCATAAGCGGCTACGTCGGCAAGCCGGTCGAGGCCGTACTCCCATCTTAGGCGGGCCAGGTTTGCCGTCGCGAGGTGAGGATCGGTAATGATCTGGACAGGAAGCGCGTTCCATCGGGCCAAGGGGTGCCACAGGGCGCTGCGAACCGTCGCCGAGGCAGTGTGAAAGACGTCCACCACGACGTCGTAGGGCCGCAGCTCGACCAGCAGAAGCAGGCAGACAAAGACGTGCGAGACAACCAGCCACCAGTTTTGTCGAGCCTCGACCCAGGCTCGGTCCGCCAGTCGTCGAATCGACGTTGCCAGGAGGCAGGCGAGCATCGCCCCGAGCCCCGCGCCGAGCACGTTGGCCGTGCTGTCGATCCAGGAGGGCACGCGGGATCGCGTCCAATGCTGGCCGTACTCGATTGTCAGGCTGAGAACGGCGGCCAGAAGCGGCGCCGTCAGGGCGGAGATGCCGCGCCTGATGCCGCGCTTGCAGAGGACCAGACACAACAGCGCGCCGAACGGCAGGTAAATGGCGAGATTGGCCAGGATGTCGGCGATGTTGACCGGGGCGATGCGAAGGCCCCATCGCCACTGCGGCCCAGATGGCCTCGTCGGCGCGCTAGAGAGATCGAAGGGGACGAAGGACAGATGGATCAGCACCGCGCTGTACGCGGCGAAAAGGATCTCCGCGGCTCTACGGTGGATGGCGTTGATCAGCGGAGCTTCGGAGATTCCCGAGCGACCCGACGGGCGCCAGGGGCTCGGCTCGCGGGTCTCGTTTCCCGTGTGGAAGTCGGCCCCGGACCCGGTCAACCGCGCCGCTCCTTCTGGTCCAGCGCTCATCGTCGCTTCTCTTTGATGAGCCGCTCGATGGCCTTGAGGGGATCGTCGCCGCGGGGATAGAGCGGCTCTTCGTTCCGCCAGGGGCTGGGCTGGGTGGTGGTATCCGGCTGGTCCTGGCCGACGAGGTCCCACAAGGCGTCGCGGACCATGCGGCGAAGGTTGGACTCGGCCCGGACCTGGGCGGCGCGGATCAACTTCTCGGGCTCTTCCTCCTCCTCGTATTCCTCTCGAAGGTCCGGATCGAGGACGATCGGCACGCGGAAAGCCGCAAGGGGCTTCGAAGCCCTGGCATCCCAAAGGACCGCCGCCATGTCTCCGCATTCCTCTTCGCCGTCGTACCTGCCGAACATCAGGCACAGGCTGCAATCGATGTTGGCCGACTCCCGCAGAAAGTCCTGCCACTGAGCGCCGCGCGGATCGATGCCGAGGTCGCGCAGGATGGTTACTTCGCGAACCGGCGGCAGCGTGTCCATGAGTTGATTCCAATATGCCGCCTGTTCGAGCGGCATCTCCCCGACCCGCAGGCTCCTTTTGCCGGCGACCTCGTCCTCTGCCGCCACGACCCTCACGACGGCGACGCCGGTCGGAAAGCGGCCGGTCGATCGATCCTGGCTCATGAATCGCTCGCCCGGGGTCGAGATGGCCGAGGCCGGCACGCCCAGGTCGCTCGCGGTCAGCGGGACCACGTCGAGGTCAACCGCCACGTCGCCGGCCCCGCGCGGCGTCGCGCACCCAGAGGTCGCAAGAGCCCAGAGGACCGGAATCAGACATGTGAGCCGTGCCTTGGGTCGTGACCGACCTTTCGGCTTCGACAGCGAATGGCGGGGGTAATCACTGAGAAGGTGCTGATCCATTTGGCATTCATCTCCGACGGCGGGGGATACTGCGACGCTTATCGGATGTCCGGGCCCGAGTCTTTCGCAATCAATCGGACTTAATAAGGACCGATAACAAGATTCGCCGAGGCCGTCTTACTGGCTCAGGTCCGGCTCTCGGTCGTCCGATACCGAGATTGCATTGAACTTGGCCGAGGGTTGAGAGGGATTCACGCCTTTGACCACCCACACAGCCGTCGCTGTTGATCTCGCAACTCGGGGGAGGATTGCCCCGCCGCTGCGACCGACCGCGCCGGTCGCCGCTCAGAAGGCCCCGGCGCTCCATCGCTCGGTGGTGGGGGACTGTCTGCTGCACTTGCCGCGGATCGTATGGATGCTGCTGGACGTTCTGTTGGTGTGCGGCGGCACGATTTTGGGAGACCGGCTGTTCGTTTGGTGGAACAGTTCCGGAGCACTACTGGCCGACCATCAACTGTGGCTGGCGAACATCGTGCTGGCTTCGGCGGTCATTCTGGCGGGCAGCGTATTCGGCCTCTACGAAGCCAACACGCTTTGGGTCCGCTCTCGTATCGTCGCCAGGTGCATGTTGACCGTGGTGTTCGCCATGTTGAGCGCCTGGCTGGTGATGCACCTGTTCATGTATTCGAGTCTGAGCCGGCGCTCGGTTGCCTGCGGTACGGTGTTTTTCTTGTTTACCGCCTCCTCCATCCGCCTGATGTCGCATCGGGCGCTGTTGGACGTGCGTCGCGGCCTTCTGGTCATCGGGCAGGGTCCGCTGACCGGCATGATCATCCGGTCGGTTCGGCGCGGATCGGTGCCGGGCTATCGGCTGGTGGGCCTGGTCACCTCCAACCGCAGCGCCGGTGATGTCGGCGGGGTCGGCGACATCCCGGTTGTGGGTGATATCGCGGACATCGGGGAGTTGTGCCGTCGCCACCAGGTGGCCGAAGTCGTGGTTGCGGAGAGCGCCGCCAAGAATCCGGACGACCAGCGCGCCGCCCTGGCCTGCCTGCGCCTGGGATGCCGGGTCACGGACGAGACGACGTTCTTCGAATCGACCTATGGCGAGGTGCCGGTGTCGCACATCACGCCGCACTGGTTTCTCACGGCGGACCTCAAAGGCCATCGCCACGAGCACGGGGTGCTCAAGCGGATCTTCGACGTGTTGGTGGCCTCGGTCGCCCTGCTCGTCACCGCGCCGATCTTCGCCGCCGTCGCCCTGGCCATCCTCTTGCAAGGGCGCGGACCGATTTTTTATTCGCAGGTCCGAGTCGGGCGCGGAGGGCGACGATTCACCCTATACAAGTTTCGCACCATGCAGAGCAACGCCGAGGCCGCCGGCTCCACCTGGGCCTGTCCCAACGACCCGCGCGTCACGCGGATAGGCCGACTCCTGCGAGAGTCACGCCTCGATGAACTGCCCCAGTTGTGGAACATCCTCAAGGGCGAGATGACCGTCGTGGGTCCAAGGCCCGAGCGTCCGGAGTTCGTGGGGCCGCTCGCCACGCTGATTCCCTTCTACGACGAGCGGCATCTGATCAAGCCGGGACTGACCGGCTGGGCGCAGATCAACTATCGCTACGGCTCGACGATCGCCGACGCCCGCCAGAAGCTCCAACTCGACCTCTACTATGTAAAGCACATGTCGCTGGAGCTCGATCTGGTCATTCTGCTCCGCACCCTGGGCACTTTCTTCCGCGGGTCCCGCTGATGGGTGTTTCGGCACTTAGTATCCGAACGGCCGCGCAGCCTGAAGGCCGCGGCTCAACGATGAATCGAAACGGCTCCTTGGTTCTCACCGTCCCGTCCTAGGCGTCGGTTCGCCCTTCCTCCAGATGTCCCAACGCTGGGAGACCGAATCGAGGTCCTTCCGGGTGACGATCTCCACCGGCACGCTGACGGTCGTCGTCTGCGGGGTCGGATCTCCACGGGCCAAATGGACGGCTGCCACCAGAGCCTCCCAGGCCACCATGTGAATGTCGCAGCCGAGCATCGCCTGAAGCTGGCCGTTGCGAAGCCGGTCCCAGTGGACTGGACTGTCGTCTGCGAGTACGACGGGGATGCCGAGTGGAATGACCGACTCCTCCGGCCGAAGCGAGCGTAGGGGCCAATCGTCCAGGAAGATCCAGCATCCGACGCGCGGATACCGGCGAGTCTCGGCCCGCACCAGACGGGTCGCCGTGAATCGATCCTTCCGGCAATCCACGGCGCGGATGAGCTTGATCGTGCCGACGCGATCCAGCCCGCTCATGAAGCCGTAGTACCTGCGTCCATAGACTTCATCTTCGGCCCCGGCGTGCAGCAACATCGATGTCCGCTTGCGGGTGGAGAGGATGGCCGCGCAGGCCTCGGCGGCGGCTTGCCCGAGTTCAAACTCCGTAGGCCCGCAATAGGTTCTTCGCCTCGAGCCGGGGCAGTCGCGGCCGAAAGTCACGACGGGAACGCCCTTGAGGCACAACTCGTCGACGAGGGCGCGTATCGCGGTTGGGTCGCTTGGCCAGACACAAATCGCCTGTACGTCTTTCTTAAGCATGTCCTTGAGCATGGTTCGCTGGTCGGTGGGGGAATCGGTCCGAGGGGCGACGACTTCGACCAAGGCCGATGGGTAGCCTTCCACAAAGCGCCTGGCAGCCGCTTCGAGCACCGGCCATGTCGGGTCGTCCCGCCCCTTGCCGATCATCATGACTCGGATGTCGTGATCGGTTCGCGTGCCCTCGCTGCCCGTTTGATCGCAGCCGATCAGGACAAGGACCCCGGCCAGCGGGGCTAGCCAGTGCCGCGGTTTCCCTAAACAAAGCGGTGTGGCCATTTCCGGCTCGTCGTTGCCGAGAGTCGAGGGATCAAGACCGCCAGCATCCCCAGCGCCCCGCCGGTGAGGTCCGCGATCCAATCGGACAGCTCCGCGGTTCGGCCGACCAACGGTTGGGTGAGCTCATCCACCATCGCATAACTTGCTAGGGCCAGGAACCACAGGGCCGCCTCCAAGGCCGGACTCCTGCGATCCCGCGGTCCCAGCCTCCACAGGGTCAGCCACCCGAGCACGGTGAAGCCCGACAGATGCAGCAGCTTGTCGTTGAACACTCCCGGGGCGTGGGCGGCGGGCGGCGGCGTATGCGTCAAGTAGAAACACAGGGCGAGGAACCCCGCCCATGCGGCGGCCCGGAGGCGGCGCCTCGATGAGGTCGAAGGTGGGATCAACGTCGAGGACATCAGTTCATGAACCGCTCGGGCAGCCATCAGCTTCGGCCTGCGGCGCTTTGGGCAGGCTCGTCGCGGGTCGCCGCGGGCCGCCGGGGAACTTCGCCGGGGTTTGTGGAAGGGGCGTGGGTCTGCGACATCGGCGCCAGCGGCGCGGACGCCACGCAGGTCGGGCCGGAGTCCTCAACCGGCGCGGCGATCAAGCCCAGCACCTCGTCGGCCAGTGCCTGATAGTCGATCGCGCCGTTGCTTCGCGGGGCGTATTGGAAGATGGATTGGCCGTGGCTCGGGCTCTCGGCCAGCTTGACGTTGCGCCGGATGCGCGTGGCAAAGATCGTGGCATCTCTCCAGGGCACCTGCGACTGACGCGAGGAGTCCAGAAACTCGGACAGGTCGTCGATCACTTCGATCGAGAGCCGGGTTCCCGGCTCGTACATGCAGACCACCATTCCCAGAACGCTGAGGCGCGGGTTGATCCGCTGAGAAACGAGGTGGATGGTCTCGAAGAGCTTTCCGACGCCTTGAAGGGCCAAGAAGTGCGGCTGGAGAGGGACGAGGACCCGGGTAGCGGCGCTTAGAGCGTTTAAGGTGAGGATGCCTAACGCCGGGGGACAGTCGATGACCGCCAGGTCGAATCGATCCTGATGGGCAGCGAGTCCGTCGCGAAGAATGACCTCCCGGCCGACGACGGTGATCAGCTCCAACTCCGCCGCGGCCAGGTCGATCTGCGCGGGGAGGACGCAGACATTTGTCGAGTGCTGGTGGATGGCCTGTTCGAGGGGAAGTCCACGCGTCAGAACCTCGTAAATGCCGGCCCCTTTTGCGTGGTCGTCCAACCCGAGATGAGTCGTGAGGTGACCCTGAGGGTCGAGGTCTATGAGGAGCGTTCGCTTGCCGCGCGAGGCGAAGCCGACACCGAGATTGACCGAGGTGGCGGTCTTGCCAACTCCCCCCTTCTGATTGATGACCGCGATGCACTCCATTGCAGTCAGCGACCTCCCTGGACTCCCCGCTGCCTGTGGTCTCCGGCTGGGGGACCGCGTCGGTCACGCGACGACGACGATTATACGCCGGGAAGGCTCCGGCCGCCATCATTCGGGGGCTGCCTCGCTTTCACGGTGCTAGTGACCGCAACCGCCGGGGCTGGGGCTGATCTCGATGATTAGTGCGTCGCTGGGGGAGTACCCGGGAAAAAAAATGGAAGGTGCCGCCGTGGCGTTGGCACCTTCCATCTGGTTTGCAGCCCTCACATCGGTGAGGACCTGGGTTTCCGCAGCGAAGGCCTGAGTCTACTCAGGTATCACATTTGAAGGCAGAGACCCACGAATGTTCGGCTGTTGTAGCTACTTCTTCCGTCTTTTTGTGGCCTTCTTCTTGGTGGCGCTTTTCTTTCTTCGTTTAGCCATTAGCGTCACCTCCTTTCTTATCAAAAAAGTCTAGAGATGCGTCAACCTTTGTCAACAACAAATTTTGGCGACGCTCATAATTGTTTTTTCGGCGCGGATGGGGCAAACTCATGACCGAAACCGCCCCGAAGCACCCGTTGAGGCCGCGCAATTGAACCATCGAAGGGCTTTTATCTTCGATTTGGACGGTACTCTCCTCGATACGCTCGCCGACATCGCCTCGTCGCTGAACGCCGCGCTGGCTGATCTCGACCGCCCCGCCGCGACGCTCGAACAAGTGCGATCCTGGATTGGCGCGGGGCTTCCGTCGCTGTGCAAAACCGCCTGGCCAAGCGCGGACGAAGCATCGATTGACCGATTGATCAAGCGGACCGCGGTGCACTATGAGCGGCAGTGCGTTCAGCGCACCGCGCCATATCACAACATACTGGAAATGCTAAAGTTACTGACTGCCGGCGGCAATGTGCTCGCCGTGCTTTCGAACAAGCCTCAACCCTTCGTCACCCGAATTCTCGCGTCGATGGGCCTCTCGAAATTCTTCGTCGAGATGCGCGGTTATGTCATTGAGGAAGAGAAGAAGCCGTCGCCCGTCTCGGCGCTGAACATTGCCCGGCAAATGCGAGTCTCGCCCGCGGCGACCTTCCTGATCGGGGACTCGGTAACGGACATCCAGACGGCGCGGAATGCCGGGATGATCGCGGTTGCCGTCACCTGGGGATTTCAGAAAAAAAATGCCCTGACCGCCGCAAAACCAGATTTTTTGGTGGACGATCCATTGGAAATCCCCGGGCTATGCCTCTGATCTGCGGATAAAAAAAATGTACGGGCCCCCAAAGGGGGTGGGAATCCATCACGGTTTTCACGCCCACCGTATCTCGACCGCGTTGAAGACCGGACCTTCCGTACAGCACAGGGCATATCGCCACCCGGAAGGCCGCGCGCGGTCGATCAGGGGCACGACGCAGGATTGACAAGTGCCCATGCCGCAGCCCATGACCCGCTCCAAGGCCAATTCACAGGCGACGCCTCGGGCGGTGCAGATGGCCGCCATGGTCCGGAGCATCGGCTCGGGCCCACAGCCGTAGACGCGCAGGAACGCCGGGTCGGACCCCCCGTCGAGGATCCGCTTCAACGCGTCGGTCACTCTGCCGCGCATGCCGCACGATCCGTCGTCGGTGGTGACAACAGTGGGGATCGAAACTCGCTCTAATTCCTCGACGCACAGACGCGGCTCGCCTGAGGATGCGGGCTCTGACTTGAGCGATACCGGGAGCAGGTCGCGTGACTGCGCGCCGTAGATCGACGTGCAAGAAACGCCGGAATTCCTAAGGATTTCGCCCCACCAGCGGATGGGCGGCAGTCCGATTCCGCCGGCGACGAGCAACGCGGATTGCGCCGCATCGGGCGGCGAAAATCCGCGTCCCAACGGGCCGATAATCTCCACGGCGTCGCCTTGCCGCCGCTCGTCCAGCCAGGCGGTTGCCGGGCCGACGACGCGACCGAGAAGCTCGATATGAACCGAGGAATTCGATCGTTGAAGGCCGCCGATGCTGAACGGACGACGGAGCAGCGGGGCCCACTCGCCGGGAGCGGTTCGACCGGGCGATACGACGGATTGCGAGGCTGCAATAGCCGCCGAGCCGCATAGGATTTGGAGGAATTGCCCCGGGCGGGCGAGCGGGAATGATGGCAGCTCGAGAATGAGGGAGAAGTGCTCGCGGCACAACGTTCTGCGGCAAAGCACCCTCGTCGTGAAGGGCCCTTGCTCCGGTAGGGCGGGGTCCATGTGCGACCGAGTCTCCTGGCCTTTAGCGAGGCTTACGTGAGGGCACGATAAAGATGCATGGCGCATAAAAAAACCTCCGGATCAAAACGCCGTTTTGATCCGGAGGAGCGCCACGGCTAAAACAGCCGTATTCGTGACGGTCTGCCTCACGGGGCGTCGTGAGGCGCCGTTTGCTGGCATGGCGACGGACTGTAGCAGAGCGATTTAAGCGTGTCAACGAAACATTCGACATGGCGATAGTATTTATAACATATGTATTATGATGATGTTATGATCGTTCATGTGATTCGGTTTGCAAGTTACGGGTGCGTCGGGACATGGGGCAGGAGACCCTGTTTTTGCTCGGATTTTGAGGTTTTTCGCGGGAAATCCCTAATTCCACCGCCAGATAACCCATCTTGCCTGTAACGTATTGTAATACAATAGATTATACATAATCGCGACGACGGCGGCACAAACAGATCGCGCCACGCTATGTAGAGCCGCGAACCGCGCGCTTCCGGGGACACTTGTCGCGGAGACCGGATTCAAGTCCTTTGGACGGTCGTTCTGCGCGGCATTATCTTGAGCCGAGCGGGATCGCACCAAGGGACCAGGGGTTTCAAGACCGAATGTTCGATGCACTTTCCGATCGGCTCAACGACGTCTTCCGCCGAGTGCGAGGCCGCGGGCGCGTCACCGAGGACAACGTCCGCGAGGTGATGCGCGATATCCACACGGCCCTGCTGGAGGCCGACGTTCATCTTGAAGTAGTGAAGAAATTCTGCGCCGAGGTGACAGAGAAAGCGCTCGGCGCCGAGGTGATCAGGACGCTCCATCCCGACCAGGTGATGGTGAAGATCGTCCACGACGAGTTGATCGGACTCATGGGGCCGGTCGATTCTCGGATCCCCTGGGTCTCCAGCCCGCCGACGATCATCCTAATGGCCGGCCTCCAAGGGTCGGGCAAGACGACGACCTGCGCCAAGCTCGCCAAGTATTGCCTGGAGCGCGGGAAACAACCCTTGATGGTGGCGGCGGACCTGAAGCGCCCCGCGGCGATCGACCAGCTCGAGGTGCTGGGTGGACAGCTCGGCGTCGCCGTCCACGCCGAACGCGACCACCAGAACCCCGTCAAGGTCTGCCGAAACGGCGTCATGCAGGCCCAGCGGCAGCTCAAGGATGTGGTCATCCTGGACACCGCGGGCCGACTGGCCATCGACTCGGAGTTGATGGCCGAGGTGGCCAACATCGCCCAGACCGTCTCGCCGCACCAGATTTACCTGGTGCTGGACGCGATGACCGGGCAGGATGCGGTCAACACCGCCAAACACTTCAACGACGCCCTGGAACTGGACGGCGTCATCTTCACCAAGTTCGACTCCGACACCCGCGGCGGGGCCATCCTCTCGGTCAAGAGCATCACCACCAAGCCGGTCAAGTTCATCGGCGTGGGAGAGAAGCTGGATCGCCTGGAGGAGTTTCACCCGGAGCGAATGGCGGGGCGCATCCTTGGGATGGGCGACATTGTCTCGCTCGTGGAGCACGCCCAGCGGCAAATTGATGTGGAGGAGGCCGCCAAGCTCGAAACGAAGATGAAAAAGGGGGCCCTGACCCTCGACGACTTCATCGGCCGGATGGAGCAGGTGATGGGGGGCCGGTCGCTCAAGGACATGCTGAAGATGATCCCCGGCGTGGGCAGCATGATGCGCCAGACGGATATGGAGATCGACGAGGGCGAGATCACGCGGATGCGGGCCATCGTCAGCTCCATGACCCCCGACGAGCGTGCTAATCCGAAGTTGCTGGACGGCTCGCGGCGGCGGCGGATCGCCCGGGGCAGCGGCACCGAGCCCGAGGACGTCAGCGGCCTGTGCAAGCAGTTCCTCCAGGCCCGTGACATGATGAAGCACATGGCCGGCATGTCGCTGACCGATCGGATGAAGTTCGGCTCCCAGGTGGCCCAGATGTCGATGGCGGGGGGCAAGATGCCCAGTTTCAAGTCGGCGGGCAAACCCAAGTACCAGCCGAGCAAGAAGGACCGGCGCAAGGACCGCAAGCGTAAGAGCCGATGAAGCCTTGTGATGCCCCTATCCGAAGGATGACCAATACTATCGCGATCCTGACCTGCCTGAGAACCCGGTTTACGAGCGGCCGCGCGGCCTGAAGGCCGCGGCTCGGATCATTCATCGACAGGGAAGGGGCCGGCGGGTGGGGCGATCATGCCCGAAATGGTGCAGCCAGCGAACAAGACGCCGGGCGATGAGGAGGGCGTTGGGGCCGCGCCCCCGGCCCAGGACGAGGAGATTCACTGCTCCTACTGCAACTACAACCTGTCGGGCAATCTGTCCGGCCGTTGCCCTGAGTGCGGGTCGCTCTTTCATCGCGAGTCGTTGATCGCCGCCCAGGATGCGAACCGCGTCACGCTGATCCCCTGGGACGACCCGGAGGAGAAACCGCTCGGCCACAGGCTCAAGGAGACGCTCCGCATCAGCCTGTTCAACACCGAGCGGTTCGCCCTGGCCTTCGGCGTCCAGCCGCAGCGGTCGAGGGCGGCGTCGTTTCTGGTCCTGATCATGTTAGCGGTGCTGGTGTCGCTGGCCGCCATCGCGTATGGATGGTTCGGCGTGTTCGGCGACGCCATTTCCCCTACACAAGTGACCACGGAAGAACTCATTGCCTCGTTGATCACGTTCGTGGTGACCATCATCGGATCAATCGCCACCACGACACTCCTGGCGGCGGCGGTCCTTTGGCTGCTTTGCCCCCACTACGACGGCAGACTGCACTTTCGACCCTGGCTGTCCATGTCGGCCTATGGCTCGGCCCATTATCTCCTCGTCGCCGCCGGCCTGCCGGTGTTGTTGGCGGCGCTCTATCCGATGGTCCTCGACGCCCCGGCCGCATTCATGGGGGCGCTCCTGGCAAGCTGGACCGGGTGCGGGCTACTGAACTTCTGCACGCTCACCGCGGTGGTCAGACGCCGCTGCCAGGCCGCGGGGGGCCAAAGACTGGCGGTTGTGGCCCTGGCGGCGATCGTGATACTTGCGCCGCCGGTGGTGGCGGTGTTTTCAGCCCTTGGGATCGGTCTGATCATGTTCCTCTTTCTGTAGGGCGTTAGCGGGTCGATTGATGGTTTCAAAGGCGCGCACCGCCGAACGCGGCTGTGTTCCATTGCGAAGCTGCCCCCGAGGGGCTCGACGAGTTGCCGCCTCCATCAATCGGACATAGTCTTCGGCCAGCCGATTCATGGCACGGACGCATTGGCGCTGACAGCGCGCATGACGCAATCTCAGGAAAAATAGATTGTTTTCTGTAACTCAAGGATTTTTCCAGAGCACAGGCGTAGCCGCGACTTGGTAGGTGTTGGGTCAATGACTCGACGGCTGCTCAGTTTTCCTCGAGTCACCCAGCAGGCTTCACTCAACAGGGCGCGCTCTTCGGATTGCGGCGCATCCGTTCTCGTCGACCACCCGGCCCTTCGGCGTGTTGGGGCAGAGATCGTGGTGGTGATGTCCCACAATAGCTGTAAATAGCGGCGGTCTGGGTATCCTGTCGGGCATGTTTCACGTGCTCAGAAAGGAGCCCCAGACGCCATGAACAGTTTACCCATTGAAGAACGAATTGCGAA
>Ga0187893_10000536_pt1 | contig 97934 bp, 84 predicted proteins | sample MA1701074metaG_FD_139574 | JGI IMG/M metagenome (GOLD analysis project Ga0187893, IMG submission 139574) | White microbial mat communities from a basaltic lava cave in the Kipuka Kanohina Cave System on the Island of Hawaii, USA - MA170107-4 metaG ...
ATCGTAGTGTCCGGCTTCAGCCGGAATTTCGATCGTAGTGTCCGGCTTCAGCCGGAATTTCGATCGTAGTGTCCGGCTTCAGCCGGAATTTCGATCGTAGTGTCCGGCTTCAGCCGGACCTGGTATCAGCGTTGCCTTTGCCGCCGCATGTTCACCGGCAGACCGGAGCATCTCAAGACATTCGACTATGTCGGGCTGCACCGATATTTCCTTACGTTCTGCACGTTAAACCGTCGACCGCTGTTCCTGACATCTGATTCCGTCGACGAAGTACGTAGGCAATTCTTGCGCGCCGAACACGACGAACGGTTTGCAGTTCTCGCGTACTGCTTCATGCCGGATCACGTACACCTTCTGGTCGAAGGAAAGTCTGACGACTCGGACTGTCGGAGGTTCATCAGCCGCGCCAAGCAGCTGTCCGGTTTTCGTTACAAGAGACAGTTCGGCGAGCCGCTGTGGCAGCGATACGGGTACGAGCGAACGTTAAGATCCGAGGAAGCAACACTGAGCGTGGCCAGATACATTCTGGAGAATCCAGTTCGGGCAGGCCTTGTGAGATCCGCAGCGGAATACCCGTTCCTTGGCTCAAGCGTCTACACCGTCGGGCAGATCATGGAGGCCGTTCAGATGAGGAACGGCTGGTACAGGTCCGGCTGAAGCCGGACACTACGGGCAGGTCCGGCTGAAGCCGGACACTACGTACTACGTGCTACGTGCCAATCTTCGAGTAGTAATGATCCCAGGTCTTCTTGAACAGGCTGGCGGTCCACAGTTTCTCACGGCTTGCCTGCTGCTCCGCGTCGCTGAAGACATACGGCTGGCCGATCTGCATCGCCATGTACTGCCGGTAGGCGTTCTCCTCGATGTAGGCGGCCAGCGCGAAGCACTCGACGATGTCGGCGCCGACGGCCACCGCGCCGTGGGCTTTCAGCAGCACCGCCGGGCGACGGCCAAGCGCCGCCGCAAGCGTCTCCCCCATCGGCTTCGTGTTGATCGAGAGCACTGAGTCGAGCACCGGCATGTCGCCGACGAGCACGCCCTGCGCGTACACCGGCAGGTACTGCGTGCCGGTCATCGTGAGGAAGGTCGACCACTGCGGATGCGTGTGCATCACGGCGTTGATGTCGGGGCGGGCACGGTAGATTTCGGAGTGGATGTGGTACTCGAGCGGCGGCTTTGCCGTTCCCTCGACGAGATTCCCACCGAGATCGACCGTGACGATGTCGTCGACGGTCAGCGCACCGCGGACGGAGGCGCCTGAGTTGATGTAGAAGCTCGTCGCATCACGGCGTGCACTGGCATGCCCGTTGTGGTCGATGTAGCCGGCCCGCTCGAGCATGCGAATCGCATCGACCAGCCGCTGCTTCATCTGCCCACTCGCTTCTTCCACAGCTCCCACGAGCGTCCGACGGTCGCCAGGTTGATCGCGTCGGCCTTCCGCCCCTCCTCGGCATCGAGCGCGGCGATCGGCCCGCCCAGCGCCGCAGCCTGGAGCTGCACGCGCGCGCTCACTTCGGTGAAGATCGCGCGGAAGACCGCCGCCGGCAGCGTCGGCCCGACCGCCACGAAGCCGTGCGCCCGCAGCAGCGCCACGCACGTGTCCCCGAGCGCGTCGGCGAGCGCGGCGCCGCGGGCAGCGCTGTTGATCACGATGTCGGTGGACCCGAACCTCTCGCGGATGTCGAAGACGGGCACCCCGTACGCCAGAAACGCCGCGTTGTGGTAGGTCGCCACGAGCGGCGTCTGGACGAGGCTGAACGGCACGACGGACGGCGAATGGCCGTGTGCAATCGCCGTGACGTCGCGGCGCGCCCGGTAGATTTCCGCGTGCAGGTACCGCTCGATGAACGGCTGCCTCCCGGGCGGCTCGCACGGCTCGCTGTCGACGGTGAACTCCATGATGTCGTCGGCCGTGACGAGCGCGGGCGCGAGCGAGCGGGACATCAGAAACCGATCGGCGGCTTCCGGGTGCCGCATGGAGACGTGGCCGGCCGCATCGAAGACGCCCTGATCGACGAGAATGCGGCTCGCGGCCGCCAGATCCTCGAGCGCCTCACGCGCCACCACTCCGCCCGAGGCGGGCACCACTACTTCCACGGCATCACCGACACGTGAATGGCCCCCGGCGCGCCTTCGCCGCCGACCGATTTGATTGCGTAATCCACCTCGGCAAGGCCGAAGCGGTGCGTCATGATTCGATCGAGCGGGAACCGGCGCGACGCGAGCACGCTCAGCGCCAGCTCGACCGCGCGGTACGAATGCCCGCGCGCGCTCTTGAGCGTCATGCCCTTTCGCGTCAGCCGTCCGATTGGAAAATCCGGAAACGTCTGATTCCCCTCTCCCTGCGCCACCATCGTCCCGCCGCGACGCTTGGTCGCCTCGATGCCGAGCAGCACCGCCTTCGTCCCGGCGCCTGCCGTGCAGTCGATGACGACGTCGACGCCGCGGCCGTTCGTGAGCTGCATCACGCGTTGGAGCGGATCCTCCTGCTGGACGTCGATCGCCGCGTTCGCGCCCAGCGCTCTCGCGACCTCGAGCCGCCGCGCGTCCTTCGACGTGCCGGTGATGATGACGAGGTCGGCGCCCGCCTGCTTCGCCGCCATCAGACAGCACATCCCCTGCTGGCCAGGCCCCTGAACCAGCACGGTCGAGCCGTAGCCGACACCGCCGTCCATCAACGTCCACTGGATGCCGTTCGACATCGGCGTCGCGAGCCCCGCTTCCTCCGGCGAGAGACCGTCGGGCACCTTGTGCAGCACCGCGTTGAGCGGCAGGTACACGTAGTGGCTGAAGCCGCCCCAGAGGCCCGGCGGAATGTCGAGCGAGGTGTAGCCGTAGCGGATCGCCGTCGGGTCGTAGAACCACTCGGTCGCCGCGCAGTGGCGGTACTCGCCCATGTGGTCCCATTCGCAGTGGCCGCACGGCAGATAGTGCTCGAGAAACACGAGGTCGCCTTCCTTGAACCCCTTGTGCTTCTCGAACTCGCGTCCGACCTTGGCAAGCGTGCCGACGTTCTCGTGCCCCATGATGAGCGGCGCGCCACGCAGCGGCAGTTTGTACTGGCTCACGTCGGTGCCGCAGACGCCGGCCACCTCCATCTTCATGAGCGCGGCGTCGGGCGGAAGATCGGGGAGAGCGAATTCGCGCAACTCGGTCGTCGACGGGCCGACTTTCAGCGCGGCGAGTGTCTTCCGGGGCAACCGGTGATCCTCCTGGTCCGGCTAAAGCCGGACACTACATACGTCGATCTACGTACGCGCGGCAAGCACGCTCAATCGAGGATACGCCTGCCGCACGTTCTCCTCGAAGATCTTCTTTCGGTCCGCCTCGGTCAGCCAGGCGATGTCGTCGACAAGCCGCTTGTTCTCGTCGAACGACCGGCCCGTCGCGGGATCGGTGACGTTGACGCCGCCGAGCATCTCCGACGCGTAGATGATCCGGTCGACGCCGACGACCTTGATCAGCAGCTCCATCGCCTCCTGCGTGTAGAGGGTCGTGTCCCAGTAGAACCGTTTGATGAACTCGTCGAACGGCTCCCAGTCGTGAATGATGCAGAGCGCGCGGTAGCGCGCCGCCTGGTACGGTACATTGCCGCCGCCGTGCGCCAGGATGAACCGCAGGCGCGGAAAGTCCTGGAAGACGCGCGAGTCGAGGAGCTGCAGAAACGCGGTGCTGTCGACATTGAGATAGTGGGAGCCGACGGTGTGAAATGCCGGGTTGCACGTCGCAGACGCGTGAATCATCGCCGGCACGTCGAGCGCCTGCAGCGTCTCGTAGAGCGGGTACCACCACTCGTCGCCGAGCGGCGGATCCGTCCAATAGCCGCCTGACGGATCGGGATTCAAGTTGCAGCCGACGAACCCGAGGTCCCTGACGCAGCGCTCCAATTCCTCGGCGCAGGCCGTCGGACCGACGCCGGGCGACTGCGGCAGCGAGCCGACGCCGACAAAGCGCGACGGATACAACCTGCAGACCCGATGAATGAGGTCGTTGTTGACCTCGGTCCAGTGCCGGCTGATGAGCGCGTTACCGAAGTGGTGCCCCATCGCGGAGGCCATCGGTGAGAAGAGCATCAGGTCGATGCCCCGCTCGTCCATCAGCTTCAACTGCCCCTTCTCCAGCGACGCCCGAATCTCGTCGTCGCTCATCGCCACCGCCTTCTTGACAGGCTTCCCCATCTGCGAAATCTGCAGGGCGCGAAACACTCGCAACCCGGGGGGGACCGTCGTGTAGTGGCCGTGGGCGTCGATGAGCATGGGAAAGCATTATCATAGGCCCCTACACGCGGGGTCCCCAGCGCGCACGCCTGCGCGCTGGGGTGCCAACGGGAGGTGGGGCGTGCTTCAGAAGAACATCTTCGCGGCCCTCGCGGTCTGTGCGGCGCTGGCGATCACACTCGCGGCGCAGCAGCCCCCAGTGGCGCTGACCGGCGTAGTGAGCTCCCAGGAAGAGGGGGTGATGGAAGGCGTGCTCGTGAGCGCCAAGCGCGCGGGCTCCACGATCACAACCACCGTCGTGAGCGACGCGCAGGGGCGATACAGCTTCCCGCGGACACGGCTCGAGCCCGGCACCTACGCGATCCGCATCCGCGCCGTCGGCTATGAGCTGGACGGTCCCTCGAGCGTCACCGTCGGCGGCCACGACGTGGCACGCGGCGATCTGAGGCTGCGCAAGACGCAGGACCTCGCCTCGCAGCTCTCGAACGGCGAGTGGCTCATGAGTTGGCCCGGCGGCGACGCGATGAAGCAGAACTTCCTCAGCTGCACGCAGTGCCACGGCCTGCAGCCGATCGTTCGATCGCGGTATACGGCGCAGCAGTTCGCACCAATCATCGAGCGCATGGGCCGGTATTCCCAGGGCAGCACGATCGCGCGGCCGCAGCTCCGGCCCAACACGCGCGGCCCTACAGCGGCCGGCCCGATTATGGGCGAGGCCAGCGACACCGGCCGCGAAGGCGAGAGGCCCGCGGCACAGTCGCGCACGCAGGCGATGGCCGAGTACGCGGCCACCATCAACCTCAGCGCGGGACCGCACTGGTCCTATGCCTTGAAGACGCTGCCGCGCCCGACGGGCAAGGCGACACGCGTCATCGTCACGGAGTACGACCTGCCGCGGCCCGAGACGCTGCCGCACGATGCCGCGGCGGACGCGCAGGGGAACATCTGGTATGCGGATTTCGGCACGCACGCGCTGGGAGTGCTCGATCCGAAGACCGGCAGGGTGACTGAGTATCGCATTCCAATCACGAAGCCGGGCGCGCCGCAGGGATCGCTCGACCTCGTGTTCGACACGCGCGGCGACATCTGGCTCGGGACGATGTATCAGGGGAGCCTGGCGCGGTTCGACCGGCAGAACAAGACGTTCCAGACGTGGGGCGCGCCCACCTACCTGGATCGCGACGAGGCGCGGATCGCGATGGTGATGCCAATCCACACCGAAGTCGACGGCCAGGTGTGGATCGGCGGGGACAACGAGTATCAGGTGGACGTGAAGACCGGCACGTGGAAGACGATTGATTACTCCGTCGGACTGCCCGCAGGGTTCCGCGACGCGCTCAGCTCGTACGGCGTCGCGTCCGACTCGAAGAACAACTTCTACGGGATGAACCTGAACGGCACGTACATCATCAAGGTCGACGGCAAGACGGGTCAGGTAACACCGTACGCAACGCCGACGCCGAACTCCGGTCCGCGCCGCGGACACATGGACACGCAGGACCGGCTCTGGTTCGCCCAGTTCCGCGGCAATCGGATCGCGATGTTCGATACGAAGGCGGGGACGTTCCAGGAGTGGCCGACCGCCACGCCGTGGACCAACGTGTACGACGTGATCGCGGACACGGCTGGGTACGCATGGGGCGGGGGGATGAACAACGACCGGATCGCGCGGCTCAACGTCAAGACCGGCGACATGGTCGAGTACTTACTGCCGAATGCGACGAACGTCCGTCGCGTGAACGTCGATAACTCGACCAGCCCGCCGACATTCTGGGTGGGCAACAATCTGGGCGCCACGCTCGTCAAAATCGAGCCGCTCGAGTAGGGAGGACACCATGGCAGCCGATCGCTCGCGCGAACTACAGAATCTCGACGTGGAGGCCGCGAACGGCCTGCTCCACCGGCGCGCCTTTCTCACCAGTGGCGCCGCGCTGGCCGCGGCGGTCACGGGCTACACGCTCAGCGAGAACGTCAGCGCGCAGGGGCTGGTGGACGACCCGTGGAGCCGGAAGCAGGGGCTGCGCGTCGATGAATACGGCACGCCGTCGGGCTACGAGAAGCACGTCGCTCGGACGCTGAGCAACCCGCAGGCCCAGCCGCGCACGCAGCATGGGCGCACGCCGCACCACCTGCTCCACGGCACGATTACCCCCAACGGGCTGCACTTCGTGATCTCGCACAGCGGTAACCCCGACATCGATCCGGCGCAGCACAAGCTGGTGATCCACGGCCTCGTGCGGCGGCCGCTGGTCTTTACCCTCGACACGCTGGCCCGCTACCCGATGGTGACGCGGAACGCGTTCCTCGAGTGCGGCGGCAACAGCGGCCTGCTCTTCTCGAACGAGCCGCTGCAGGCAAACATCCAGGCCATCCACGGTCTCGTGTCGTGCTCGGAATGGACCGGCGTCCTGCTCTCGACGCTGCTCGAAGAAACCGGCATCGATCCGACCGCGACATGGGTGGTCGCCGAAGGAGCGGATTCACTGGCGCTCCATCGCAGCGTCCCGCTCAACAAGGCACTCGACGATGCGATGGTGGCGCTCTACCAGAACGGCGAACGGCTGATGCCCGGGAACGGGTATCCGATGCGCCTGTTCCTCCCCGGCTGGGAGGGGAACATGAACGTCAAGTACCTCCGGCGGTTGAAGCTGACCGACCAGCCGGCGCTTGGCTTCTACGAGGCGCGAACGTACGCCCCAATCCTGCCCGGAGGCAAGGCGTATCAGTTCTACTTCCTGCAGGAAGTGAAGTCGTTCATCACGCATCCGTCGCCGGGGCTACAGATGCGCGGTCCGGGGTTCTACGAGATCTCCGGCATCGCATATTCGGGCAATGGCCGCATCGCCAAGGTCATGGTCTCCGCCGACGGCGGCCGCACCTGGGCGCAGGCGGCGCTGCAGGATCCGGTGCTGTCGAAGGCGTTCACGCGCTTCCGCCTGCCGTGGCGGTGGGACGGGCAGCCGGTCGTGCTGCAGAGCCGCGCCTGGGACGAGGGCGGCAACGTGCAACCGACGCGCGCCGAGATCATCGCGCGGCGAGGACAGACGTCCAAGCCCGTCACGAATCCGCTGGCGTTCCCCAGCCAACACTACAACGGGCCCACGAGCTGGGCCGTCGAGAGGACTGGCGAGGTGAAGAATGTATACGCGTAGCGCGCTCATCACGCTGGCCGTGGCGCTCGCGTCGGCGGTCGCCCTTGCGCAGTCTGGGCTCGAGGCGCCGAAGCCGAACCTTGGCAAGCCCGTCTCCGAGGCGGACATCGCCGCCTGGGACATTCACGTGCTGCCGGATGGCACGGGGCTGCCGGCGGGGAGCGGGACGCCCGAGCAGGGCGGGAAGATCTTCGCGATCAAGTGCGCGGGATGCCACGGCCCTGAGGGGAAGGGCGGCACGAACACGGCGCTCGTCGGGGGCCGGCCGCTGACCGACGGGATCGACACGCCGAAGACCATCGCCAATTTCTGGGCGCACGCGACGACGCTCTTCGACTTCACGCGGCGGGCGATGCCGTGGCAGGCGCCGCGGACGCTGACCAACGAGGAAGTCTACGCACTCACCGCGTACATCCTGTCGCTCAACAAGATCATCGGGCCGAACGACGTCATGAACGCGCAGACGCTGCCGAAGGTCCGCATGCCAAATCGCGACGGGCTCATTCCGCGCTTCCCGGAACGGATGCCGAATTAGCAGGAGTGCGTTCATGAACAGCGCGCGCGACACGTCCCCACGGCGAAGCATTCTTACCGCTCTCTTCCTCATGGTGGCGCTGCTGCCATCCCCCAGTTGGGCGCAGCAGGAGGCGGCCATCCTCGGACAGGTCACCGACGACAGCGGCGGGGTCCTGCCCGGCGTGACCGTCACGGCCACGAGTCCTGCGTTACAGGTGCCGCAGGTCATCGCCATTACCAACGAGCGCGGCGAATACCGTCTGTCCCCGCTGCCGATTGGGACGTATGTCGTGGAGTACGAGCTGCCAGGGTTCCAGACCGCGCGACAGGAGCAACTGCGGCTCACGATCGGGTTTCAGGCCCGAGTGGACGTGTCGCTGAAAGTCGCCACGCTCAGCGAAACGGTGACCGTCTCCGGCGCCGCGCCCGTGGTGGACGTGACGTCCACGACCGCCCGCACCCAGCTCACGAGAGAAACCCTGGAGATGATCCCAACGGGCCGGAACAGCATCGTCGCGTTGATGATCCAGGCACCCGGCGCGCGCCCGCAGCTCGACTGGAGCTTCGTCACGGGGAACCCGCAGTTCAAGGTGTTCGGCCAGCTCGGCGAACAGTGGGTGGCGCTCGAAGGCGTGGTGACGAGCGGGCCGAAGACGGGCACGCAGGGCGGCAACCACTACGACTACGCCGCCATGGAGGAGTCGACGGTCACGACCGTCGGGAACACGGCCGAGTCGCCGACCAAGGGCCTGCAGATCAACGTCCTGTTGAAGTCAGGCGGCAATGACTTTCATGGCAGCGGCTTCTTCGCCAAGACGGGTCACCGCTTCGAGAGCAGCAACCTCACGCCCGCCCTCAGGCAGCGGGGCGTCGTGAGCGGTAATCCGGTCAACAACCGCACAGATGCCAGCGGCGACCTTGGCGGCCGGGTGGTCCCGGACAAATTGTGGTTCTACTACGCGACACGGAGGCGCGAAGAGCAGGTCGGCATCGTGAACATCTTCAAGGACGACGGCACCCCGGGTGAGAACGACCAGTTCCAGTATTTCCACACGGGCAAAGTGTCGTACCAGATGACCCCGAACAACAAGTTCATCGCTGCCGCCCAGTACGTCCGCCAGGGCGGCGTGGCCCCTGGCGCCGCGACCCTGGTGTCGTGGGCGTGGGAGTCACGCATCTACAGCCCGACCCAGGCCACGACGGGCAAGATCGAGTACCAGGGGATCCGGGGCGACAAGTTCTTCTCCCTGCAGATGGGCGCGTGGGTGTGGAACGTGACCCGACAGTGCTTCTCGGACAACGGCGCCACCATCGACCAGCTGACGCAGCACATCACCGGCTGCTACAACACGTATGGCATCGACTCCTTCGAGAGCCGGAACCATTCGAAAGGCACGATGAGCTGGTACAAGCCCAACTTCTTTGCGGGCAACCACGACTTCAAGATGGGCTTCGACTACGCGGCCGCGCATGCCGACCGGAAGATCAGCTCCCGGAACGGCACGAACAACAAGGCGACAGGGTTTCCGACACGGCATGTCGGCAACTACGAGCTCGTGTTCAGAAACGGCGTCCCCTTCCAGATGGCAGCCTGGAACAACTGCTACAAGAAGGGCTCGCCGGACTGCGTGCCGAAGGACCTCACGCACACCACGTGGCTCTACGCGCAGGACAGCTGGACGATCGCGCGCCGCGTGACGCTCAACCTGGGCGCCCGCTACGCCCACGCGGTCGGGTTCATCCCGGAGCAGTGCCGTTCGTCCTCCGATGCTCCGCTCGAGAACGTCTATCCCGCGCAGTGCTTCCCGCGCATCGACTTCCCGACCTGGAATTCGATCGTGCCCCGCATTGGCGTCGCGTTCGATGTGATGGGCGACGGCAAGACCGTCCTCAAGGGCGGCTACGGACGCTTCGCCCACAACTGGCACTCCGACGAGCTGCAGATGGCCAACGAGAACGTCCACCTGCGGACGCTCTACACCTGGCGCGACCTGAACGGCAACAAGCTGTTCGATCCGGGCGAGATCAACTTCGACCGCAACGGGCCGGACTTCGTCTCGACGAGCCTCTTCACGGGCGGCGAAGACGGGCTGGCCGGCGCCGTCCCCAACCCGAACCTGCAGGAGCCGATGAGCGACGAGTTCAACGTGTCGATCGAGCGGCAGCTGATTCCGGATCTCGCCGTCCGCGTGACGGGCATCTATTCGCGGCAGCAGACGTTCCGGGTACAGAACAACCTGCGCCCGTACGGCGTGTACAACGTTCCAATCACGAACCGCGATCCGGGCCCGGACAATAGACTCGGCACTGCCGACGACCCGGGGACGTTCATCACATATTGGGACTACCCCGCAGCCTACCGGGGGCGCTCGTTCCAGCAGCCGATGCTCGTGAACGATTCCGGTGCCGACCAGACGTTCACGAGCTACGAGGTGGCGCTGAGCAAGCGCCTGTCGAATCGCTGGCTGGCCATGGCGTCCTATTCCTCCACGAACGTGGACATCCCGTACGCCCAGAACACCGCGAGCACGGGCAACGATTTCACGATGCCCGGCCTCCAGGTCTTCCTGGCGACGCTGGATCCGAACGCGGAGATCAACTCGGCCCTCAAATTCCGGGAGTGGACGGCCAGGGCCTCCGGGGCCTATATGCTCCCGTGGGACATACAGCTGTCTGGCAACTTCGAGTCGCGGAGCGGCACGCCCTACGCGAGGACGGTGTCGTTCACCGGCGGCCAGCAGATTACTTCGCTAGCGGTCCGGGTGGAACCGATCGGCACGCGACGCCTGCCGACGATCAACCTTCTCCACATGCGCGCCGAAAAGTCGCTCCGTCTGAAGGCGGGACACCAGGTGTCTCTGCGCCTCAACGTCTACAACGTGACGAACATCAGCACGGCGCTGAGCCTGACGCAGTTGTCCGGGCCCAATTTCGAACGCCCGCTGACCATCATGCCGCCCCGGATATTCGAACTCGGCGTGCAGTACACGTTCTGAGGTGCCCATGACCCGTATCGGACTCGCGCTGTGCCTGCTCCTCCTGGCGGCGCCCTCGAGTGCCCAGACGCCACGGGCGGACATCTCCGCAGGCTATGCCGTCATGCGCGATCGGGATCGCGCAGAGACGTTCCCGGCCGGGTGGGTCGCCGCCGTGGCGGGCCATGTCACCGACTGGATCGGCGTCGTGTCGGAGGTGGGCGGCAGCCACAGAGTGTGTGAGGACTGCCAGCGCGGTCCCTTCACGAGCGCCACCTTCCGTGGAACGGACCGCAACCTGCGCGTCTTCACGTTCATGGTCGGGCCGCGGGTTGCCGTTCGCAGGCTCCCGCGCGTCACGCCGTTTGCGCAGCTGCTGCTCGGAGGCTCCCATATCAGCGGCGGCGTCCAGTTCGACGGCGCCTTGACGACCGGGTTCACGTATCAGCCCGGGGCGGGGATCGACGTCAACGTGACGCCGGCACTCGGGCTGCGGGTGCAGGGGGATTACCGCGTGATCCGGACCGAGGGCCACAGCGGCAAGGCAACGCGCCTGCTTGCCGGCCTCGTGTGGCGGAAGGGCCAGTTGCAGTAGGAAGGGCCAGTTGCAGTAAGATGTGGCGAAACTGAGGAGGGTGTATGCCGGTCGCCTTATTGCTGTTACTCGCGGCGGCGTTGCTGACCCAGCCGACGGCCGTTGCGGCGCCCGCGGCACCGGCCCAGGCGGCCGGTAGCCCAGCGGAGAAACTCCTCGACTTCGAGTTCTTCAGGACACAGGTCCAGCCTATCTTCCTGGCCAGGCGCGACGGCAACAGCCGGTGCTACTCCTGCCACAGCCACGGGACGCCCATGCGCCTGCAGGAGCTCTCGCCCGGGGCCAGCACCTGGAACGAGCAGCAGTCCCGGCAGAACTATCAGGTCGTCCTGCCGCGGGTGGTTCCCCGCAACCTGACCTTCACCAGGCTGCTGACGCACCCTCTTGCGACTGAGGGCGGCGGCACCTTCTATCACAGTGGCGGCAAACACTGGACGTCGATTTTCAGTTCGGAATGGCAGACGATTGCCAATTGGGTGTGCGGTCGGAAAGCCGGCGAGAAGCTCGTCGCGCTGACCGGCGGGTGTGGGGAATGACCCTTCGGGCCCCGGTTTCCTTTTGTGAGGAGCTGACGATGAGAACTAATTACGTGGTCGAGCGCTGTCTGATGTCTCTGGCGGTGCTTCTGCTCACGGCGCCGCTCGCGGCAGCGCAGGGGCAGGTGCGCATTCTCCAGAGCAACGCCGCCGGGGACAGAGTCCACATCATCGACCCGGTGACGAACAAAGTCGTGGCCGAAATCCCGGGCATTGAAGTCGCCCACGGGATCACGAATTCCCCGGATGCAACCCGGATCTATGTCAGTAATGAAGCCGATTCGACGTTGGACGTGGCCGACGTCGCCACGCGGAAGGTGATCAAGAAGATCCCGCTGTCGGGGCGCCCCAATAACATTTCCATCAGTCCCGATGGACGCAAGGTCTATGTGGGGATCAGGGAAGCGGTCGCCAACAACCCGGGCGTCGCGGATGTTATCGACACCGCCTCGCTCACGAAGGTCAAGAGCGTTCGTACGGAAGGGCCCGTCCACAACCTGTACTACACCCCCGACGGCAAGTACGTCGTGGCCGGCGATCCGACCGCCAACGGGTACGTGAGCGTCCTCGATGCCGTGAAGGATGAGCCCGCCTGGAATATCAAGATGGGCCATGGCATCCGGCCGATGGCGATTTCCAAGAATCCCGACGGTTCGACCCGCTCCATCTTCATCCAGATCGGCAACCACAACGGGTTCGCCGTCGTGGATTTCCAGACGCGCAAGGAAGTCGCCCGGATCACGCTGCCGGCGCTGCCTCCTGGACGAACGGCGATTCCAACTGGCTCCGCCGAATCCCACGGCCTGGCTGTCACCGAGGATCAGAAGACGCTCGTGGCCTGCAGCCGGCTGAACAACGCGCTTTACTCGTATTCGCTCCCTGATGTGAAGCTGGCGGGCACCGCGTACCTGAGCGGAAAAGGCTGCGCGTGGGTGACGGTCACGCCCGACGGCAAGCGCGCGTATGCGGCCGATCCGGTCGGCAACGTGACGCTCGTCGTCGACATCCCGACGATGAAGGAAGTGGCAAGAATCCCGGTCGGACAGGTGCCGAAGCGGAACCACACGATGGTGATTCCGACGTCGCGGCCGGCGACGAACTGAATCGGCGTACGTAGTACGTAGTGTCCGGCTTTAGCCGGACCCGTACCGCCTACCGCAAACTGGCGTTCAACCGCGGCAACAGCCTGACGGCGTTGTCGCGGTCGATCGCGCGCATGGCGCGCTCGTCGAACATCTTCAGTTCGGCGAGCGCCTGCGCCACCGCCCGGCTCGTCCCACCGGGCGGAAAATCCGTACCAAACAAGACCTGCGACGGCGTGACCAACTCCAGCAGTGACGCCATCGCGCCGCGGTTGGCCGCGCCCGCCGTGTCGTAGAAGAACTTCTTCGCCTCGGCGATGAACCCGTCCGGCATGCGGTCCTTCGCCGCGGCCGAGCCCCCGTCGATGCGCCCCGCCAGAAACGGCGCCGAGCCGCCGGCGTGCGACCAGATGAAGCGGATCCCTGGAAAGCGCGCCGCGTCGCCGCTGAACGCGACGCCGATGATCGCGCGCGTCGTGTCGGTGCCGTACTCGATGCTGCCCGGCGCCGTACCGTACTCGAGATTCCGGCAGCAGTTGGCGGCCGTCGGGTGCACGTGAACGACGGCCTTGCGCCGGTTCAGTTCTTCCATCACCGGCCGGAACGCCGGATTGCCGAGCCATTGATCTCCGTAGCTCGTGAACAGGCCGATGCCGTCCGCTCTGAGCGTGTCGTACGCGAACGCGATCTCCCTGAGCGTGGCGTCGACATCGGGGAGCGGCATCGCCGCGAACAGGCCGAACCGCGTTGGGTACGTCTGCACCAGCTTCGCGCCGTACTCATTGCACGCGCGCGCGACGCGCGCGGTCGCCGCGTTGTCGCCGAACCACAAACCCGGGTTGGTGACGGAGATCATCGCTGCCGCGACGCCACCGCGGTCCATGTCGTCGATCGACTGATCCGGCGTCCACTTCACGTTGGCCGGCTGCAGAAGCGGTCGGCCCTTCACTTCGGCGATCCACGCCGGCGGCGCGAAGTGGTGATGGATGTCGATGCGCACGCGGGCCGCTGGCGCCTGCGCGAAGAGCGACGCGCCGGTCCCGCGCAGCACGGCGAGGCCGAGCGACGCACCCGCGCCGATCAGGAACCGCCGTCGATCGAAGTCGGTCATGACTCGCATGCCATTGCCATTCATGTGAATGCTCCAGCTCACTGTCCCGGCAGTGCCGGCCAGTTCAGGACGACGGCCATCCGCAACCGCGCGAATGCTACACCCGAATCCCAAGGAAATCGCCGCCGAAATCGCCGTTGAAACTCACGGGCGATGGTGGTCCCACAGAAACCGACCGAGGCCCGGCGTTGATTGACCTGAACCTGATTCGCATATACCATCGGCGGCGGCGATAACCTTTCTGGATCCAGTCCTATGCGAACGCGGCTTAGCGACTCGTTGATCCCAGGGGGCCTGGCAGTGGGGGGCCTCGTGCTGGTCGCCACGCTGGCCACTGCGCAAACCCCAGCGTACCGCGCCCCGCGCACCGCGGACGGCAGACCCAACCTGAATGGTATCTGGCAGGCCCTCAACACGGCGAATTGGGATCTTCAGGGGCATGCCGCGGCCAAGGGGCCCGTACCTTCGCTCGGCGCCGTCTTCGTCGTGCCGCCGGGACTGGGCGTGGTCGAGGGCGAGGAGATCCCCTATCTGCCTGCGGCGGCGGCCCGGAAGAAGGAAAACCAGGCCAACTGGGCAGCGCTCGACCCCGAGGCCAAGTGTTATCTGCCAGGCGTGCCGCGCGCCGCGTATCTGCCGTATCCGTTTCAGATCGTTCAGTCGTCGCAGAATATTCTGATCTCGCACCAGTTCGCCAACGCCGTACGCGTCGTCAATATGGGCGCGCCGACGAAGGCGCCCGGCGACAGTTGGATGGGGTGGTCGAACGGCCGCTGGGACGGCGAGACGCTCGTCGTGGACGTGACGAGCCTCGACGAGCGGACGTGGTTCGACCGCGCCGGGAACTTCCACAGCGACGCGTTGCACGTGGTCGAGCGCTACACGCCGCGCAGTGCGGACACGCTCACCTACGAAGCCACGATCGAAGATCCCAAGGTGTTCTCGCGCCCCTGGAAGATCAGCATGCCGCTCTACCGCCGCGTCGAGCGCGATGCCAGGCTCCTGGAATTCAGATGCGTGGAGTTCGCCGAAGAGATGATGTACGGCAATCTCCGGAAGAAGCCGGGTAACTAGGTCAGTACTCGTATCAGAAGGAGGCTCCTATGAGCCGTCGCTCATTGGCTCTCACCGCAGTGCTGGCGGCCGGCGTGCTGGTCGCGCTCGTTGCGCAGCCGCCCGTCGCCGGACAGACATCGTCGGCCGCAGCGAAGCCGCAGGCCGCCGCCAAGCCGTGGACGCCGCCGCGCACACCCGATGGCAGGCCGGATCTGCAGGGCATCTACACCGACAACACGGTGACGCCGTTCCAGCGGCCGAAGAACCTCGGCACGAAAGAGTTCTACACGGAACAGGAATTCGCCGAATTGATGAAGCGTGCGCGTCAGGGGGACATCGGCGAGGAGGGGAATCTTGGAGCCGCGAATCCGCAGGAAGTGCGGTACGACCTCGAGCTGTACGGGTTCGATCGCTCCAGGGTGAGATTCGGCTCCAACAGACGCACGTCGCTCATCGTCGGGCCGGAAGGTGTGGTGCCGCCCATGCTGCCGGAGGCGCGGAAGCGGAACGCCGACCGTGCCGCGCGGAACAAGGGGCACGAATTCGACAGCCACGAGAACCGGCCGCTGAGCGAGCGCTGCATCATACTGAACCAGGAACGAATCCCGCTGATCCCCGGCGCCAACGAGGGCAACCTCGTTCAGATTGTGCAGGGGGCCGGGTACGTCTCCATCCTTCGCGAGACGAACCACTCCACGCGCGTCATCCCGACCGACGGCCGCCCGCATGTGCCGAAGAACATCCGTTTCTATCAGGGCGATTCGGTGGGACGCTGGGAAGGGAATACGCTGGTGGTCGACACGACGAATTTCACGAACCTGAGCGCGTTCCAGGGATCGGGCGAGAACCTGCATCTGGTGGAGCGCTTCACGCGCGTCGCGGACGACACGCTGGTGTACGAGTTCACGGCTGAAGATCCGACCACGTGGGCCAGGCCCTGGAGCGCGGAGATCCCGTGGACGAGGACGCGCGGGCCGGTGTACGAGTGGGCCTGCCATGAAGGCAACAACATGATCGTCAACATACTTCGCGGGGCCCGTGTCGCCGAGCAGAACGCGGCACAGAAGAGATAGCTGAAGAAAGGTGAAGGTGTTCGCATGAGAACGAAGCTCCTGGCTGTCGCGGCTGGTGCAGCCCTGCTTCTGGCGGCGGCGCCGGTGCGCGCGCATCACGCGTTCGCGGCGGAATTCGATGCCGCCAAACCGGTCAAGGTGCGGGGCTCCGTCGTCAAGTGGGAACTGACGAATCCGCACTCCTGGATTCACATCGACGTCAAGGGCACTGACGGCAAGGTCGTCACCTGGATGATCGAAGGCGCCAGCCCGAACAATCTCTACAGGCTCGGGCTGTCGAAGGAGTCGCTCCCGGTCGGCACCGAGATCGTGGTCGAGGGCTACCAGGCGAAGGACGGCAGCTCGAAAGCCGTCGGCCGCAACATCGTGTTCGCCGACGGCCGAAAATTCTTCCTCGGGCTGTCCGAAGCGGAAGGCGCGCCGAAGTAAGCCTTAGCGCGGCGTGAGCGGGGCCGGCCGGCCGAACTTCGCCTGGTCGATCGGGAGGTTCGTCCGGATATCGTTCAGGACGATCGAGTCGCGTCCGTCCAGCCACGCGAACGTGATCCGGAACGGCAGCCTGATGCCGTTCACGTCACGATAGTCCGCAAAGTCGATCTGCGTGGGAATCCGGCCGATGGGCGAGCTGCCGTAGCGCAGCTCGCGCAGCAGCAACCCGCTCTGCTGATCGAAGTACAGCGTCACCAGCAGGCCCCTCGGGCCGTCACCCTGGACGACGTTGACCACGTGCGACTGCCCTGACGCAATCCCCTGCTGCAGCACGGACTGGCTGGTCGGCGCCGGCAGATCCACAATCGTGGTCGGCGGTCCGCTTCGCAGGTTCGCCAGCACCTGCTTGATCTGTCCTGGAAACGACAACTGCGCGTCGACCCTGGCGCCGTCGAGATCCGACCCGGTCAGCTGAAATTCGCCCAGTACGTTGAGCGGCGTTCGCAGCCAGCCCGTCCGGCCGTCATACGCCCGTATCTGGTCGCCCCGGCCGGTTTCCGCCTTGAAGAGGATGATCGTGGCGCGTTTGTCCGGGGCCTGCGCGACGATTTCGGCCTCACCGCCGCCACCGAATCCCCCGAAGCTGACGCTCGTTCCCCGGCCGACGAAGCTGGTGAGGCCCGCCAAACGCTGCGCCCCGCCGGACGCCTCGATGTACTTGTCGAGAATTGACTCGGGCGAAGGCGCGCCGGGCGACTGCACGATGACGTCGTCGCGCTCGACCGTCGGCTCGCCGTAGATCGTCGCCATGACCGGCGTGACGAGCGGCTTGTCGCGGTTGCGATGGCAGGTCCAGCACGTCACGAGCTGGCGTCCGCCGAAGAAGTTCTTGTTGAGGGTGGCGACCATGGCCACCATCCCGCGCGCGGTCCGCTTGCGCGGCGTGTCGGCCGCCCAGTCGACCTTCTCCGTGCCGGCCGCCACGTGACAATCCGAGCAGTCGAACTGGAGGGCGGCCGCCATGATGCCCATCGTCCCGAGGAAATCGTCCACGGGAATGCCCCTGAGCACCTGAATGTTCTTGAAGACCTGTTCGGCCAGGAGGGGTGTCCCCTGAGGCGCGGTCTGCGCGGCCGTGCGCCCGCCGATGAGGGCGGCCGCGACAACGGCGGTGGCCACGAGTATCGCTCGTCCCGACCGCAGATGCATGGTGAGTCTCCTCGGTACGGCGGCCATTATAGTGGCGACTCGTCGTGCGACACGCCCGCGCGGCTACCGGGTCCCGAGGAACTCCCCGCCAAAGTCGCCGCCGAACTCGCGATAGATGGAGTGGACGTGGCCGACGGCGTTGTTGCGGTTCTGCGCGTACTCGATGATGAATGCCGGCCCCTGCACGATGTAGGCGTGGGCCTGCCCTGCCTCCGTCCCGCCCGCCCACTGGAACGTGATCTCGTCCAGCGCGGACCCCTCGAGGAAGCGCCGGCGGCGGTCGGCCATCACGTCGGCCGGAGAGTTGCTCAGATACTCCTCGACGAGCGCGACGAGCAGCGCCTTCTGCGGCGCCGTCATCTGGCGCGCCGGCACGCCCGGCGAGGCGATCGGCGCCACACGGCGCGTATTGATGCCCGTGATCATGTCCGCATCGCGCTTCTCGGTCCGGTCGAAGACCGCAAGGCCGCGCTGCTTCGCGTCGAGCGACTGCACGAGCGCCCGAGCCTTGTCCTCTTCACCGGGCAGGATCCGCCCGGCCATGGCCGGCGTGAGCTTCTCGGCGGCGGCCGCGGCCGCGCCCGTCAGCTTGGCCGCAGGCAGATCGTTCGGCTGCGACCCGAGGAACATGGGCGCGGTCGACACCTGATTGCCGCGCACGGTGAAATGCGTGGAGATGTGATGCCCCTCGAACGTCCACGCCCACGGCGTCGCGGTCGACGGCGCGCCGAAGATCGTGACGTAGAAGAGATCTGTGGCGCGCAGCGCCTGTCCCTGCGGCGTCTGCTGCATGGCGCTCAGCACCGGCTCGCGCGCGATGCTCATCTGGATCTTCTGATAGCCGCGCTCGCCGACGGCGGCGCGCAGCAGATTCATCGCGAGCTTCCGCTGGGCGTCGTTCAGCTCGCGAAGCACGACGCCGGAACGGACGCCCGGCGATTCCTGCCAGACGAGGCGCTCCGCGTCGTCGAAGCCCATCGATGCCTTCGTCCGCTGCTCGGGCGTCAACGAGGCGAGGAAGGCGGTCGCGGCCTGCGTCATGGCCGCTGCGGTCTTCTGCTGCGCAAAGGCCTCGCCGGGCTCCAGCATGAGCGAGACAAGGACGACGGCGCCGATCAGCGCACCGGGTCTCGAAGCATTCATCTGATCCTCCTTCCTCTCGCTGTCACTGCGGCAGCGCGAAGACATACACGGCGTTGCTGCCGCTGACCGCGTCGGCTTCCGGCGTCATCCCCACCTGAAGCGCCGCAATCGGCCCACCGCCGGCCGTGATGGCGACGTACTGACGCCCATTGACGGCATAGGTGATCGCCGTGCCGACCACCTGCGACGGCAGCCGGGTCTGCCACAGCACCGTGCCCTTGTCGGCATCGAGCGCCCGCAGATACCGGTCCATGGAGCCGTTGAACAGCACGCCGCCCGCCGTGGCGAGAATACCCGAGTAGTTCACCACGCGCGTCTCCCAGCTCCACAGCGTCCGGCCGGTCTCGACCGAGATCGCGTCGATGCGGCCGACCTTGTCTTTGCCGGCGGCGAACTTGCCGACGTTCGTCGTGTTGTAGACGAACTGCGGCTGAGGCCCCCGATCCGCACGCGCCGTGGAGTCGATACACACGTTCGCCAGCTGCACGTACATCACGTTCGCGCGCGGGTTGTAGGCGGTGTACGGCCAGTCGCGGCCGCCGCCGTACGTGGGACAGACGTGGTACGTCTTGCCAATCTCCTTCAGGACGACGTCTTCATTGACGGTGACCAGCCCTTTGGGATCGATCTTCGCGACGAGGTTCTGCTCGTTGGTCGCACGTGCCCAGAGGAACTCGCCGGTCGCCGCGTCGAAGCTCCAGGCGATGCCGGTCTTGCACGGCACACCGGTCAGCGTCTTGCGCGGCTTGCCGCGCGCCGCGGGATTCACCGACAGCATCACCGAGGCGTCGGGATTGACCGGCGTGGTCATCGTCAGCATTTCGAACGTGCACTCCTGATCCCAGTTGTCGCGCGGGAGCACCTGGTGCTTCCACACGACCTCGCCGGTCTTCGGCCGCACCGCGAAGCGCGTGTTGGTACCGGCCATGGTGGCGCCCGGCATCTTGCGCTGCGCCTCGGAGGCGGGCCCCACGGCGCTGGAGCCGTAATAGACGAGATCGAGCTCGGGGTCGTACGTGAGATGGCCCCACACGCCGGTCATCCACCGGCTCTCGTATGGCGACCCGGCCCATGTCTCGTCGCCTGGCTCGCCAGGCCGCGGGATCATCGTGTTGCGCCACAGTTCTTTGCCCGTGGCGGCATCGTGTCCGGTCACATAGCACCCATGACCGGCGACCTGGCACGTGCTCCCCGCGACGACGACCCCGTTGGCGACGATGGGACCGCTCGAGTTGCTCACGAACAAGTCGCCACCGCGATCCGTCTCCCACACCTTCTGTCCCGTGCGTGCGTCGAGCGCGACAACGACGTTGTTCCAGGTGACGGTGTAGACCTTGTCGCCATACAGGGCGACCGTGCGCTTTCGCTGCCCGTGGTTGCTGCGGAACGAGGTGGCCGGCGGCAGCGGATGGCGATATTCCCACATGAGATCGCCGGTCGCCGCGTCGATGGCCTGGATCACGTCGCCCGGGTGACCCAGATACATCACGCCGTTGTAGACGAGCGGCGTCGCCTGATTGATGCCCGGCTCCATCGCGCGCGACCAGACCAGCTGCAGGTTCTTCACGTTCCCTTTGCCGATCTGATCGAGCGGACTGTGGCCCCAGCCCTGATAGTTGCCGCGATAGAGCTGCCAGTTCTCGGGCTTGGGCGCCTTGATGATCTGATCCGTGACCGGAACGAAGTTCGTCACCGGCCGCAGCGTCTTCGTTGGCCCCTGCGGCGCGGGGGCCGGCGCTTGCGCATGGACGCTGACGATGAGCGCACCGAACGCGACGACGAGTAGGATTCTTGTTTTCATTGCATCCCCCTGCCTACGTAGGAAACGCGAGAGTTACGGCAGCGCGAAGACATACACCGCGTTCGCCCCGCTCGCCGTGTCTGCGTCCGGAGTCGGGGCCAGCTGCGTCGCCGCGATCGGCCCGCCACCCGACGTAATCGCCACGTACTGCCGGCCGTTCACCGCAAACGTAATCGGCGAGCCCACGGCCTGCGAAGGCAGCCGCGTCTGCCACAGGAGCGTCCCCTTGTCGGCGTCGATCGCGCGCAGGTAGCGATCCATCGAGCCGTTGAACAGCAGCCCGCCCGCCGTCGCCAGAATCGGTGAGTAGTTCGACACGCGCGTCTCCCAGCTCCAGAGCGTCCGGCCGGTCTCCACGGAGATGGCGTCGATGCGCCCGACCTTGTCTTTGCCGGCGGCGAACTTGCCGACGTTCGTCGTGTTGTACACGAACTGCGGCTGTGGACCCCGATCCATCCGCGCCGTCGAGTCGATGCACACGTTGGCCAGCTGCACGTACATGACGTTCGCGCGCGGGTTGTAGGCGCCGTACGGCCAGTCGCGCCCGCCATTGTAGGTCGGGCACACGTGATACGTCTTGCCGATCTCCTTCAGCACCACGTCTTCATTCACCGTCACGAACCCCTTGCTGTCGATCGTCGCGACGAGGTTCTGCTCGGTGGTCGAACGCGCCCACAGGAACTCGCCCGTCGCCGCATCGAAGCTCCAGGCGATGGCGGTCTTGCACGGCACGCCGGTCAGCGTCTTGCGCGGCTTGCCGCGCGCCGCCGGGTTGACCGCCAGCATCACCGACGGGTCCGGATTGACCGGCGTGGTCATCGTCATCATCTCGAACGTGCATTCCTGGTCCCAGTTGTCGCGCGGGAGCACCTGGTGCTTCCACACGACCTCGCCGGTCTTCGGGCGCACCGCGAAGCGCGTGTTGGTGCCGGCCATGGTCGCGCCCGGCATCTTGCGCTGCGCCTCGGACGCGGGGCCGACGCCGCTCGAGCCGTAGTAGACGAGGTCGAGCTCGGGGTCGTACGTCAGATTCCCCCAGACGCCCGTCATCCATCGGGTCTCGTAGGGCGAGCCGGCCCACGTCTCGTCGCCCGCCTCCCCTGGGCGCGGAATCATCGTGTTGCGCCACAGCTCCTTGCCGGTGCGCGCGTCGTGGCCGGTGACGTAGCAGCCGAACCCGGCGTACTGGCACGTGCTGCCGGCGACGACGACGCCGTTGGCGACGATGGGACCGCTGGAGTTGCTCACGTACAAGTCTCCGCCGCGATCGGTCTCCCACGACTTAGCGCCCGTGCGCGCGTCGAGCGCGAGGACGTGGTTGTCCCACGTCACCGTGTAGACGTTGTCACCGTAGAGCGCGACAGCCCGCTTGCGCTGGCCGAGTTGATTGCGCATCGTCGCCAGATCCGGCAGCGGGTGGCGGTACTCCCACATCAGATCGCCGGTGGCCGCGTCGATGGCCTGGATGACGTCGCCTGGATTGCCAAGATACATCACCCCGCCGTAGACGAGCGGCGTTGCCTGATTGACGCCCGGCTGCATGGCGCGCGACCACACGAGCTGGAGGTTCCGGACGGTGCGCTTGTTGATCTGATCGAGCGCGCTGAACCCCCACGCCTGGTAGTTGCCGCGGTAGAAGACCCAGTCGTCGGCCTTCGGCGCCTTGATCGTCTGATCGGTGACGGTCACGAACGTCTTCACCGGTCGCAGCGTGCGCACCGGCGACGGTGCCTGGCCGGATGTCGGCGCCTGCGCGTGCCCGATCAGGACCACGGTGCACGAGAGCACTACGCTGACGAGAAAAGCTTTCACCTGCATTGGACGCCTCCGATTACGTATGTCATTGCGGAAGGGCGAACACGTACACAGCATTACTCCCGCTCGGCATGTCCACGTCGGGCGTCATGCTCTCGACGAACGCGGGAGCCGGACCTCCGCCGCCGGCCGCAACGGCAATGTACTGGCGGCCATTGATCGCATAGGTGACGGCACCACCCTGAACCTGCGCGGGCAGCCGCGTCTGCCACAGCAGCGTTCCCTTGTCGGCATCGATCGCGCGCAGGTAGCGCTCCAAGGAGCCATTGAAGAGCAGCCCCCCGCCGGTCGCCAGCAGCGGCGAGAAGGTCGCTGCAGGTGTTTCCCAGCTCCACAACGTGCTGCCCGTCTCGACCGAGATCGCGTCAATGCGGCCCACCTTGTCCTTGCCGGCGGGGAACTTGGCGACGTTGGTCGTGTTGTAGACGAACTGCGGCTGCGGCCCACGGTCGGCGCGCGCCGTCGACTCGATACACAGATTCGTCAGCGCCACGAACATGACATTGGATCGCGGATTGTACGCGCCATACGGCCAGTCGCGGCCGCCGAGGTAGGTCGGGCAGACGTGGTACGTCTTGCCAATCTCTTTGAGCACGGCGTCCTCGTTGACGGTGACGAGTCCCTTGCCGTCGATTTTCGCGACGAGGTTCTGCTCGTTCGTCGCGCGCGCCCAGAGGAACTCACCGGTCGCGGCATCGAAGCTCCACGCGATGCCCGTCTTGCACGGCACGCCGGTCAGCGTCTTGCGCGGCTTGCCGCGCGCGCTCGGGTTGAAAGACAGCATGACCGACGGATCCGGGTTGACCGCCGTCGTCATCGTCATCATCTCGAACGTGCACTCCTGGTCCCAGTTGTCGCGCGGTAACACCTGGTGCTTCCACACGACGTCGCCGGTTTTCGGCCGGACCGCAAACCGCGTATTGGTGCCCGCCATCGTCGCGCCCGGCATATTCCGTTGGGCCTCGGAGGCGGGACCGACCGCGCTCGACCCGTAGTAGATCAGATCGAGGTCGGGATCGTAGGTGAGATGGCCCCACACGCCGGTCATCCACCGACTCTCGTACGGGGAGCCGGCCCACGTCTCGTCGCCCGGCTCCCCGGGGCGCGGAATCATCGTGTTGCGCCAGAGTTCCTTGCCGGTCCTGGCGTCGTGGCCGGTGACGTAGCAGCCGTGGGGCGCATGCTGACATGAGCTGCCCGCGACGACCACGCCGTTGGCCACGATGGGTCCGCTCGAATTGGTGACAAAGAAGTAGCCGCCGCGATCGGTCTCCCAGACCTTGGCGCCGGTGCGCGCGTCGAGCGCGAGCACATGGTTGTCCCAGGTCACCGTGTAGACGTTATCACCATACAGCGCGATGGCCCGCTTGCGTTGCCCGATAGTGCTCGGGAACGACGTGAGCGGCGGCAGCGGATGGCGGTACTCCCACATCAGATCGCCGGTTGCCGCGTCGATCGCCTGAATGACGTCGCCCGGGTGGCCGAGGTACATGACACCGCCGTAGACGAGCGGCGTCGCCTGGTTGACGCCCGGCTCCATGGCGCGGGACCACACCAGCTGAAGACTCCTGACGTTGCGCTTGTTTATCTGATCGAGGGCGCTGAACCCCCACGCCTGGTAGTTGCCGCGGTAGAAGACCCAGTCGTCGGCCTTCGGCGCACGGACTGTTTGATCAGTGACGGTCACGAATGTCTTCACGGGTCGCACTGTGCGCAGCGGCGCGGGCGGCTGCTGGGCGTGGGTTTGCGCGTCCCCTGCCAGAGAGAGGGCCAGCACGACCGCGCTCGCGAGACAGAGCCTTGATCGCATCGTTCCCTCCCTCACATCCAACTCCCGACTTCCAACTTCGCCACTTCCAACTCCACGACGCTCAAGTTGGGGGTTGGCGTGTTGGAAGTTGGGAGTTGCCGCATGGCGGCGATCGGGCGGATGATCCGCCCGCGGCAATCGGCGTGTCAAGGGGCCCGACGGCCCGTGTCACGAGCAATGGTGTGGCCTTTAGGCACGTTCAGCGGCCATGACTGGAAGCCGCCGCGGCCATCACGTGGCTGTTCTCGCCATCGGCGCGCGGTGTCTCGCCCAATCGGCCGCGAGCGAGCAGTCGGCCGGGGCGCCACAGGAGAGCTCAACCAACACGCCTGATGGTGATCCGTGCGGTGCCCTGATTGTTGGAATAGAGGCGATCCCACCGGGGCCATGCGCCTGCGTCTGGCAGCATCGCCGCCGGAACGAGCGCGTCGTTGACGAACAGGAACAGCTCCCCGGTCTTGCGTGCCGTGAACAGCGTGGGCTCGGCCGTCACGACCACCTGCTCGATACCGGCATCGTCGACTCGCGCCACCACGGTGAACCAGTTCGCCGTCACCACTCGCTTGACCGGCAGTGCGACAAAGAAGATGGCGCGCTGTTGGGCGGTCAAGCCAGGAGAGAAGATTCCGAACCCGCGTGGATTCGTCACCCTCACCCCGCCATCCCCTGCCCCTTCGAACCGGGCGGTGAGCGCATATCGCGTGCCTCTCGTCAGTTGGAGGCCGGTCGCAGCACAGAACGATGACGTCCGAAATGCGTGTTCAACTGGGGTTTGGCCGACTGGCATCAGCCCATCGCTTGCGAGACACGGCGCACCGAACACGTTGAATGCCTCGAAGGCGATCCGGTTCACGCCACCGATGAGCCACACGAGCAGCAGAAGGCCGAACGCGTGCGGCACGAGGATCCGCCGAACGACGGTGAACGCGGCGTGGTAGAACGATTGCCGTCTGAGCCACGACAGCCAGAACAGGACTCCGGGCCCAGGGAGACGGAGATCCGGATGCGGGCCGGACGCCGTCGCATATCGCCAAATGGTATGCATACGGTTGCGGATGCCGGATTGCAGCGTCCGGCCGGTCCACATGAATAAGGCGAGCACCGCGAGGCCGGCGGCCAGCTCGAGCGGCGCGGCCGCGTAATACTGCACCCACGGCGAGGCGAATGCGGGAAGGACCGACCCGACGCCTTCGATGAACTGGAGGCCCCCGCCGTTGGCGGAGATCGCCGCAACGGCCTCTGCGCCCTCGCGGCGTGGCCAGGCCACGAGCGCCAGCGACGCGGCAGTCGCGGCGAAATAGGCGAGTCGTCGCCACCACACGAGGTTCCAGCACACCTCTTGCGCGCGGACGCGTTCGGCTGGCGGTATGAACGTTTCGTGCGGATGCCAGCGGCCGTCGACAATCGTGCCGTCGTCGTCGACAACGGCGTAATGCTCGGGCAACCCGATAGGCGCGTAGAAATCGGACCCCGCGTCGATGCGTGTGAAGACGCTCTCGTGGATTTTCGGCCGGGCGATCTCGACCTTCTGGTCCGCCTTCGGCCATCTGCCGCCGAAGAACTCGCGCTCGTGCTTCTGGCCGTTGGTCAGGTGTTCGATCCGGCGCGGGTTGTAACGGTAGGACGCGGCCAGCCCTCGACGCGAGTCGTAGATTGTTCCGAGCGGATCCCGCCGGTCGGTCCAGTCGGCGAGCCGGTTCGGCAGAAACACGATCCCTCTCTTTTGGGCTTCGATGGCCATCCAGCGCAGCGATACCGCGGACAGCGCATCGTTGGGATACCCGCCGCCGACATTGGCGTGGGCGCCCGCAAACCAGACCTGCGACACGCGCTCCTCGTCCGTACTCGTACTGACCTTGGTCCGTGGTTCCGTCGACTCGTCCCACAAGACCGGATGAAACGTGTGCCGCTCGTCGTCGAGCGACAGCGCGTGGCACGCTTTCCTGACCTTGTCCGAGAGCGTGCAGTTCGGCAGCGTCAACGGCCAGAGCCACCGGTTCACCCCTTCTGTCAGTTCGTCAACGGGCAGGCCGTACGCGTCGACCGTGTCCCATAATCCAATGAACGTAATCTTCGTCTCCTGTAAGTCGTTCTCTTTCGCCTCGAGGTGGTGGTTGGATTTCGGGTCGTACACGGTCCGGCCGCGCATCCTGTCGTAGGCGTTGAAGGATGCGTCGCGCAGCACGCGCGCCGCTACCACAGCCCACCGCACGAGCCACGTCGTCTGGTTGAAGCGGTAGCGATACCTCCGGTACGCGCGCTTCGCCAGCCGGCGCAGCTCGCTCGCGGTCATCGTGGTCCGGACCGGCTGCACCTTGCTACTGACCGCCGCGCCGGCGCCAGAGGCGGCTGCGACGACGGCAGGCGGCAGACCGCTCAGCACCTCGGACCCTGCGGGCGCGGCCGGGAGGGCGGGAAACTTGTCGCCGCGGACACGAATGATCCCCTGGTTCGCGACGAGCGCCATGAGCACCCGGATCGTGAAAGCGCCGCGGCTGAAGCCAAAGGCGTAGATGCGATCGCCTGGCTCGTACTGCTCGCAGAGAAAGCGGTACAGGCGCAGGACGTTTCGCTTGAGCCCAAATCCAATCGCGCCGCCGAGCAGCGCGAGCGGACGGAACGTCGACGTTCCGACGCCGTCGTCGTAATACGCCACCTGCTGGAAGGGGTAGCGCAGGTCGAGGGCGTCGTAGATCCGCCAGACGTTCGTCTTGAACAGCTTGGCCGCGCTGTTCCCGGTCCCGTCCGACAGCAGGACGATGTTCTTGGGCATGGGTCTGCCTTTCGTACGATCAACGGGTCACGCCGTTTCGATGAACAGGGAGCGGCCGTAATGTGCCGTACCTGTCGCCCGGATTGCACAGAAAAAGGCGCGGCCCGGCAGATTCCGTGCAAACCGGGGAAAAGGTTGACGCGCGGCCCCCGAAACGCGCAGGATCTCCGGCCAAGGGGAGGCGAGGAGCCATGATCAGTCGGCGCCAGTTTCTTCAAACAGCGGCTGCGGGCGTTGTCACGCTCACGCGGCCCACCACGTTACGCGCGGCGCGCTACGACCTGATCATCCGGGGCGGCCGCGTCATCGACCCCTCGCTCCAGCTCGAAGGGATCCGTGACATCGGGATCGCGGACGGTCGCATCGCCGCGGTCGAGGCGAACCTCGCGGCGGACGCCGCGGAGACCATCGATGCGCGCGGCCGGCTCGTCGTCCCGGGACTGATCGACATCCATACGCACTATGCCCGCGAGAAGGAGGGGCCGCTCGTGGGCCTGTCCGACGGCGTCACCGGATGGATCGACGCAGGCTCGCAGGGCGCGGACCGCATCGCCGACATGGTCGCGGTTGCGCGCTCGTCGCCCCAGCCGGGCCGCGTGCTGATCAACATCGGACGCGCGGGAATCCTGCCCGACGGCGACACGATGGATCTCAAGCTCGCCGACGTGGCGGCGGCAAAGGCGGCCATCGCCAAGCACCGCGACGTCATCGCCGGCGTGAAGGCGCGGCTGACCAAAGGCGTCGCGGCCGACGACGTCGAGGTACTGCGCCGGGCGCAGGAGGTGGCGTCAGCATTCGAGCTTCCCGTGATGATCCACATGGGTCAGACGGCATCGCCGATGTCGAAGCTGCTGCCCCTCCTCAAGCGAGGCGACATCGTCACGCACATGTACGCGCCGCCGCCGAACAGCATCCTCGACGACAGCGATCGCATCCTCCCCGAGGTGCTGGCGGCGCGCAAGCGCGGCGTCTGGTTCGACGTCGCGAACGGGCGCACCGGCCACATCCGATGGGACACGGTGGATCAGATCGTGAAGGCCGGTTTTTGGCCAGACACGCTGTCAACCGATGGGAACTCGATGAGCCGCGCGACCGGCGTGATCGACTTCCCCAACGTGATGTCGAAGTTCCTGATGGTCGGGATGCCGCTGCCCCAGGTGATCGCGTGCGCCACGGTGAACCCTTCGCGCATCTTTCCGCTCTTCCAGGATCGCGGGACGCTCAAGGTGGGCGCACCGGCCGATGTGGCGATCCTGGAGCTTCGAGCAGGGACGTTCGAGTTCCTCGACAACTACGAGAACAAGCGAAGCGGGCGTCAGCGGCTGTTTCCGAGCGGCACGGTGCTCGGCGGCCGCCGGATTCCGCGGTCAGCGAGCGCGGCCTGAAGCGCGGGGGACGCGCAGCGCGTTCCCGCGCAGAGCACGCGTCACGCGCGGCTCCGGTCGTGTGCGCCGATCACAGGTCATTCCGTCGTTGAATGACCTCCACTCGTTGACCGGCGATCGTCAGAACCCCCCGGCGCTCAACGGAGCTCGAGTTGAAGTCGAGATCGACAACGACCGTCGCGCTGCCGGTGCCACCTGGCGTCACGACACGCAGCCAGCGTTCGCTGGACGTAGCCGTCCATGGGCACGAGTCTCGAGTCGTCAGACTAATCCGGGCGTTCCCGCCACCAGGTCCCTCGTCCAGAATCGTCCGATCGAGCGTGTAGGAGCAAATGAACTTGTTCTGCAGCACGCGGAATGGCACGTCGTTGACGGTTATCGTCGCCGTACGTGAATCGTCGGGCCTGGTGTTCTGTTCCACCTTCAGGTTGAGCGTCGCGTTGCCTCTACCTGAGCCCGGCGACACGGTGGCCCAGAGTGCATCCGACTGAGCTCTCCACTCGCAGGACGACGCGACCCCAATCGAAAACGGATACTGGGCGGCGTCCGCAGGCACTGATGGCGGCAGGCCCGTCACAGTGGCGGAGCAGCCGGACGGACTGGGAGCAGGCGATGGTGTAGGCGACGGCGCTGGAGACGACTCCACGGGGGAGGGACCCGACGAGACGTCGGCCGAACGGCCGCTCGATCCACTGCACGCCGCAACGGCGACGCAGATGGCGATCGGTACCAGTCGCGAGGCGAAGCTCTGTACCATACGCGCGTCACGGTGCATGGGGCTGACCACTCCTCGCCCGACGTCACGGTCCTTCCCAGTTTGGCCATTCAACCGGCCCTTGGGCAAAGACTTACAGGTCGCCATCGGTCGCAGATCCGCGGGCGGGCGCGGCACCGGCATTGCAAGATTGTCGGTTCTCGCTACATTTTCGAGTGCGATTCTTTGATTTCCTCGACTACTTTCGGACGTAGCGCATCACGTCACGCTGCTGCAGCTCACGCCGTAGATGAACAGGATCACGGGTCCGGCTAAGGCCGGACGCCACGTACTGTTCACGGCTCTCCTCACGCGAAGACGCCGAGCGGCTCGAACCGTCCTTTCAAGATCGCGGGCGTTTCCGCGCAGCCCAGCCACTCCTGGATTGCGGTCGCATAGACGCGTCTGAAGTCGGTCGTCATCTTCAGGTTTCCATCGTCGAGATCGGTCAGGCTCGGATGGCGGCCGTAGAAGCCACCCTTGACGCCGCGGCCGACCAGGAACATCGGCGTCGCGGTGCCATGATCGGTGCCCGAGCTGCCGTTCTCCTCCACACGGCGGCCGAACTCGGTGAACATCATCACCGCCACCTCTTCGCCGCGGCCGAGCCGCTTCATATCCTCCATGAAGCCGCGCACCGCGTCGGCCGTGTACATCAGCAGGCGGCTGTGGAGATCGGCCTGGTGGACGTGCGTGTCGAACGAGTTGCCGCCGTACGTCACGTAATAGAGCCGCGTGGGCATCTGCGCGGCGATGAGCGCCGCCACGCGCTGCAGGTTCGCGGCGAGCCCGCCGCCGCTGCCGTAGTCAACCGGCGTTCGGTACGAGGCCGATGCCTCGCGGACGAAATCGGAGCTCTCGGCGGCGTTCTGCGCCGTCGTGGCGAGGAACGCCAGCGCACTGTTGGTGGTCGACCGCGGCCGGCTCATCTCGACGAGCACGCGCTTCTCCTCGTCCGTCCCCTCGCGCCGGAAGCGCGCCGGGTCGTCGAAGACGAGCGGCGAATGCCGCTGGCCGCGGACCGCCAGCGACTGCGCGGGGCCGACGTTGACGATCAGGTTGCGCGTGCCGGGCTGGTAGGCCTGATCGGCGAGGCGGCCGATCCAGCCGAGCGGCTCGCCGCTGTTCGGCATGCCCGTGTGCCAGTAGCTCATCGACGAGAAGTGCGACAGGCTCGGGTGGTCATAGCTGCAACCGTGGACGACCCCAAGGAGGCCGTCTTTGTACAGCCGCTCGAAGCCGACCATCGACGGATGGAAGCCGAGCCCGTCGGCGACCCTGATGACGTCGCGGGCCTTGATCGCGAGCGTCGGACGCGCGCGGTAGTACGCGGCGTCACCGAACGGCACGACCGTGTTCAGACCGTCATTGCCGCCCGACAGCTCGATCACGACGAGGATGCGGCTCGGGTGTGCTTCGACGCTCGTGCCGGCGAGCGCCTGGGCGGCGAGCGCGGCGGAGGTCCGCTCGAGCACGAACGGGAGCGCGCTGCCGACGCCGATGCCGTACAGCCCCCGGCGCAGAAAGTCACGACGGGAACAGGAACACAGAGCGGCCATCATGCACTCCTTGTCAGCCGGGTCCGGCTAAAGCCGGACACTACGTACCTGGGAACCGCGCTATCCGAGTACCTGGGAACCGCGCTATCCGAGCTGGTACTCCGGAGTACTCAGCACGAGATACAGCAGCTCCCGCAGTGACGCTTCGAGCGTGTCGCTCGGCCGCACGGCCGGCGACCCGAGCTTGCCGCGCAGGAAGTCGACGAGCGCGGTGCGATCCGGCGCGGCCAGTGGCACGCGCAGGAAGCGATAGACGAAATGGTCGACGACCTTCTCCGCCGTGTCGGCGCGGGCAGCCCGCACCATCGCCGTCAGATCGATCGCCGCCGTGCGTCGCAGGATCGGCTTCGTCCGCTTGAACGCCATCTGAAAGCCCGCGTACCCGCCGTAGCGCGTGTTGTAGTCCTCCTCGCGCTCGACCATCATGTTCGACTCGGCGTCCCCCTCGCGCGTCGCCTCCGTGATGCTCATGCCCTGCGCGAGCCGCTGCCCCACCCGCTCGTCGGTCGCCGACATCGCCCGATCGGGCGGACGGAAGTTCGTCACGTCGGGGAACAACACGTCACGAAACAGGTTGCCGCGCTGGAGCAGAGTCGACGGCGTGATCCACGTGCGGCCGCCGGCCCAGCCCGCCACGTTCGGCGGCTCGAACAGCCGCTGGCCCAGGGCGCCGGTGAGCGCTCCGAAGTCCGGAATCGTCGGCACCTCGCGCAGTCCGAGCTTCCGGTAGGTGGACACCACGAGCTGCACCGGGCTCTTGATTTGCGTGGCGTGCGACGGCGTGCTGTAGAAGTCCTTCGACCGGAAGATGCGCGTCAGCAGCGGCTGCATCCGGTAGCCGCTCTCGCGGTAGGTGCGTCCCAGCTCGCGCCGGACGCCGTCGGCGAGATCCTCGCGCACGAAAAACCGGTACGCCTTGCCGGCGACGAACTCCGCCGTCACCGGCTGCTCGAGGATGAGGTCGATGATCTCCTCGCCGTCGAAGGTGCCCGTGCGGCCGAGAAAGGTCTTTGAGCCGAAGTCGTGCCGCTCGGCGTCGAACTTGAACGCGAGCACGTCGTTGGTCCACCCGGTGAACGCGCGTGCGCCCTCGCGGATATCGCGTTCGCTGTAGTTCCCAACCCCCATCGTGAACAGCTCGAGGAGCTCCCTCGCGAAGTTCTCGTTCGGGTGCTCCTTGACGTTCTCGCCGTTGTCCAGATAGACGAGCATCGCGGGATCCTTGAGGACCCCGACGAGGAGATCGCGGAACGCGCCAGACGCCAGACGGCGGAACATCTCGTGCTGCCGCCGCATCATGCGAACGTCGCGCACCTTGTTCTGGCCGGTGGCGAAGTGCCCGTGCCAGAAGAGCGTCAGCTTCTCCTCGAGCGGTCGCTTCGTCGAGAGCATGCGGTTCGCCCACCAGAGGCCGAGCCGCTGCGTCTCGATGTTGTTGGCCGCCAGGCTGTAGAAGAACTTGTCGACGACCGGCTGCAGCGGGCGCTGCGTCCCGGGAGGGAGGACTTTCTCGCCGAGCCCTTCGCCACGCTCGCGCGCGATGCGCACCGCTTCGGCGCGGCTGGGTGGGAAGGGATCCATGCCCGGATCCCAAATGCCTGATTCGTCGAAGGGACGCTGGTCGCGGTCGTCGATGGTGTGGAAGTCCACGAGCGAGGCGACCGCCTGCGCGGGCGTCAACGCCGCCAGCCGCGCGATCTCGTCAGGCGTGGCGCCGAAACCGGCGCGCTCGATGAGATGCGCCGCGCGGTCGTAGGTCCAGTCGGACTCGGGAATCGGCGAGAGGTCGTTGGCCCATGGATCGCCACCGGCCGGGCGCGTCTCCACCCCATCGCGCACAGTCCGCGCGGTGGGGGCCCCGGTCTGGCCGGCGACGACGATAATGGCGGACGCTGCGAACGCCGTGACGGCCAGGGTCAGCCTGATCACGAGCACCTCCGGCCGGATCCCCAACGCGAGGCGTGTGCGCGTTCGGGTACTTGGCGGGGCTGATTATACGCCTGCTCAGGGGTCTGCATGATCAGTCAGCGTTCGCGCTGCGGGGCAGCCCGCGGATCCGCCGAGCCGCCGCGGGATCGGGCGGCTCGAACGGCTGTGCCGCTATGCGCGCGCCCGCCCATCGCGGCCGACCGGCTGCACCTGAAGCGGACGGGCAGGTGATCCTCGATCTGCGGCACCGGTGGGCGGACGGGACGACGCAGCTCGTCTTCGAGCCGGTGGAGCTGCTCGTGCGGCTGGCGCTGACGCCGCCCACGGCCCGTCCCGCGCGCCTCACCGGTGCCGCTCGGGCGATCGGCGCCGTGCTACGACGCCGATGACGTGATGGCGCCCTGACAGCACACGTGCCCGCAGGCGTGCGGCGCGCGGGAACGCGGCGCTCAGGAGACGTGTGCCGACCGAGAGGCCGTCCCACGCGCTCGTGCTAAGAAAGCGGATCAGTGAGTTTCGGTACGCCATCGGGAACCCGCGGCAACGGCGTGACGTGACTTAGCGGTATGATTTTGTCATACAGGACTGAAGGGGGACAGGATGGGCGCAAGGCGTGGCCGCGTCGCGGTGACGATCTCGATTCCTCCGACTGTGGCCAAAGAGTACGATCGGCTCGCTCGGGCTACGGCGAAGAATCGAAGTGAGCTTTTTCGGGAGATGTTCGACACCTATCGCCGCGCTCGCGGCGAAGAACTGGTTGGCGAGCTCCAACGGTACGGGGCTCGGAAGGCGCGCGAGCGTGGGGTGCGGACGGAGCGGGATGTCGAGCGCTTGGTGTTCGAGGGCCGATGAGTGCGTGTCGTCTTCGACACGAACGTCTACATCTCTGCCTTCGTGATTCCAGCGAGTCTCAGCGACGACGCGTACCGCCGAGCGCGAGTGGGCGACGTCGAGCTGTTCACGTCAGTCTCGATCCTGACTGAACTGGCATCGAAGCTCCGAGAGAAGTTCGACTGGGATGAAGACCACATCCGGGCGGCACTCAAGTCGATTAGCCGAACAGCACAGGTCTTGAAGACGACGCCACACCTTTCGATCGTCCGCGATGCCACAGACAATCGCATCCTCGAATGCGCTGAGAAAGTCGACGCGGATCTCATCGTGACCGGTGACCCGCACTTGCTGAGACTCCGTCGTTTCGGCCACGCGGGAATTGTGAGAGTGTCTCCGTTCCTTCGGATCCTCGGCCGCGGGTCACTCCGTCAACCACGAGCGCTGAAACCCCGTTAATGGTTCTTATCGTCTACGCCGTACGACGACAACCTGTTCGTGATCGCCGTCACACTCGCGCCTTCCACGACATCAGATTCCAAGCTCGGGGCCAGATCTCAAAGTGTCCCACTACCGTCGTTTGACACCGCGCACGGCGCGGGCGCATACTCTGGTTCCTCGACCGGCCTTTCTCTCGTCGCAGCCATCGGCCTGTGCAGGTTCGTCGGCGTTTCCGTTCCGCGTCACCGCGTTTCAGGAGGCCCGATATGGCGCGCACGGTCCTCTTTCTCGTTGTCGTCATGGCACTGGCGACGTCCGTGAGCGCCCGCCAGTCGCAGGAAGCCAGCATCATCGGACAAGTCACCGACGCAAGCGGCGCTGTGCTGCCGGGCGTGGCGGTGACTGCCACCAGTCCTGCCCTGCAACTGCCGCAGGTAACCGCGGTCACCGACGAGCGCGGCGAATATCGCCTGCAGGCGCTGCCCATCGGCACGTATGCGGTGCAGTACGAGCTCCAGGGGTTCGGCACGCTGCGGCGGGAGGAGATCCGGCTGACCGCTGGGTTCACGGCTCGTATCGACGTGGCACTGCAGCTGGGGACGCTCAGTGAAACGCTGACCGTATCCGGGGAATCACCAGTGGTGGACGTCCAATCGACGGCTGCCGGTGTCCAGTTGACGCGAGAAACGTTGGAGTTGATTCCCACAGGCCGGGCGGGCCTCCAGTCGATGATGGTGCAGGCGCCGGGCGTGCGCACGAACGTCGACCTCGGCCAGCCGACCGGCAATCCGCTGTTCCGCGCCTTCGGTCAGAACGGTGACTCCTGGCAGCAGATGGATGGCGTGGTGACCACCTCGCCCAAGGGGGGTAATCAAAGCGGAAACTGGTTCGATTCCACCGTCTTCGAGGAGGCGACGATCACGAGTATCGGCAACCCGGCCGAAGCGCCGAGCCGCGGCATTCAGATGAACATCATCATCAAGTCCGGTGGCAATGACTTCCACGGCAGCGGCTTTCTCATTCACTCGGACCCGAAGTGGCAAAGCGACAACCTGGATGACAGGCTGAGGGCGCAGGGGATCAGCAGCGGGAATCCAATCAAAGAGCGCTGGGATCGCAGCGCCGAGCTGGGGGGCCGCGTCGTTCGGGACCGGCTCTGGTTCTACGGGCAGGTGCGCGCACGCCGCGACGACAACTATAGTCTGGGCGGGTTCATGCCGGACGGATCGCCCTCGTTTGCCAGGCAGCGTCAAGTGTTCGAAACCATCAAGATCTCGAACCAGGTCAGCCCCTCAACCCGGGTCATCGGGTTCTACCAGCACCTCGGGCAGACGGGCCATCAGGCCGCGACGCAGTTTGTGGCGTGGGAGTCGCGCCAGGTGACCTACGTGCCCGTGCACACGGGCAAGGTCGAATGGCAAATGGCTCGCGACAACAAGTTCGTCTCGTTTCAGTACGGGTTCTGGAACTGGTACTACCGGCGCAGCGGGGCGCCTGAGGCGCTTGACAGGGTGGCGACCAACGACCAGATCACCGGTGTGGTGACCGGCATGAACGTCGTGGCCGCGACCAGACAACACGAAGGGCGCAAGGGGGTGAAGGGGGTGGTCGGTTGGTACAAGCCGGGGCTGCTGTGGGGGAACCACAATTTCAAGGCCGGGTTCGACTACACGCCGGGAGCCCATGCGGATCGGTCGACGGTCGACCGCGGGGCCGCCCAGAACTGGGTCCTCATCTACAGAAACGGCGTGCCCTTCCAGCTCGACGCGAAGAGCAACCCCACGGACCCGTCCAGTCCCGTCAACTACTTCGGCGCCTACGTCCAGGACAACTGGACGATCGCGCGGCGGCTGTCGTTGAATCTGGGGATCCGCTACGCGCACGACAATGGCTTCCTCCCGGAGCAGTGCCGGGTGGCGTCGCGGGCGCCGCTGGATGTCGTGTTTCCTGCGCAGTGCTTCCCGTTCACCCAGTTCAAAATCCATCAGCCGGTCTCACCACGGATCCATTTCGCCTACGACGTCACGGGCGACGGGAGGACCGTGATCAAAGGGGGATGGGGCCTGTACGCGCATCAGCGCGGGATCGACGAGCTGCAGATGGGCAACGAGCTGGCCGACAGCATTACGACGTACCGCTGGAACGACCGCAACGGTAACAGGCTCTTCGATCTTGGCGAGGTGAACTTCGATCCCAACGGACCGGATTTCGTCGCACGGCGGAAGGAGGTCGGCCAGGCTCTCTCGGGCGCAGTGCCCAATCCGGACGAGCGACAACCAGGGACCAGTGAGTTCTCGCTCTCGGTCGAGCGGGAGCTCATGCCGAACTTCGCCGTGCGGGTGAGCGGTATCTACGCCGCGACGTACGACACGTATCGTGTGCAAAACAACAAACGGCCGTACGACGCGTACACGATTCCGGTGACCAATCCAGACCCGGGGCCGGACAACCGGCTCGGAACGGCCGACGACCCCGGCACGACGGTCACCTACTGGGAGTATCCGATCGCGTATCAGGGTGTCGCATTCCAGGAGCCGATGCTCGTCAACGACAAAGCGTCGGACGCCACGTACACGAGCTACGAGATCGCGGCCAGCAAGCGGCTGACCAACCGCTGGATGATGATGGCCTCCTACTCCGCGACGAAGCTGAATGTGCCGTACGTGGCCAACACGGCAGGCCTGACCGACTTCACCGGCGGGGGCGGGCTGACGGTCATCCTGGCGACCTTCGACCCCAACGCAGAGATTTTCGCGGAGAACAAGACATGGGAATGGCTGGGGCGGTTCTCCGGCGCCTATATCTTCCCCTGGGACGTGCTCGCGTCGGCCAACTTCGAGCACCGCAGCGGCGATCCGTGGGCGAGGCAGGTGTCGTTCACCGGCGGGCGGACGATCCCTCAGATCCGGCTCCGGGTCGAGCCGATCGGCACCCGTCGTCTGCCGAGCCTGAACATCCTGAACACCCGATTCGAGAAATCGTTCCGCCTCGGATCGGGGCATCGCGCCGCCGTGCAGATGAACATCTACAACACGCTGAACGTCAACACGGAAACCGCCGTGATGCCGCTGTCGGGGCCGAGCTTCCTCATCCCGACGGCAATTACACGGCCGCGGCTCGCGGAGGTCGGATTCACATACACCTTCTGAAAGTGACAGGCGCGGCGCCGGTGCGGTGATGTTCTTCGCGTGAGCAGGTTCAGGGGCCCGCCCTCGGCATCGAGGGCGGGCTTTTTTGCGTCGGGAGGAGTGATGCGGATCCGTGCGCTCGTGTGTGGGCTCATTCTGTTCGGCGCGGTGCCGCCGGCCAAGGCACAGGAGCTGCCGCCTCTGGAGGTGTCCGGCGGCTACAGCCTGCTTCGCGTGTGGCGCGGGCTTGGCGTCGGCCTGGCGGACACCGAGCAGACGCTCCACGGCTGGTACGCCGATGCGGCCGCGACCCAGACCGCCGTGCTCTCGCTGGTGGCGCAAGCCGCGGGGAACTACGGAACCTTCAGGCGCGTGAACGTCAGGGCACACGAGTTCGCAGCCGGCGCACGCCTGAACAGGAGAATGGGAGGGCGCGTCATGTTCGGTCAGGCGCTCATCGGGGTCGTGCACCACCGGCCATACGGCACCGAACGGGCGACCAACGCCACGTTCCACGCCGGCGGCGGCCTCCGGCTTGGCGCGGCCGACACGATTGACCTGCTCGTCGGCGCTGATTACGAGATCATTTTCACCGGGGGCTCTCACCTGCTGGAACCGGAAGGCGGCGACCGGACGCATGGGTTCCGGTTGACGGTTGGCGCCGCCTTTCCCATTGGCGGCTAGCGGACAGATGAAGAAGCAGCCCAGAAGACCGGCGACAAGCACCCTGGACCGCGTTCCGCGTCGGTTCTCCGCCCCCGGGCTGCCGCTCGTGCTGTTGTTGTTCGTTGGCAGCGGGACGGCTGCGCTCATCTACGAGATCCTCTGGTTCCAGCTGCTCCAACTGGTGGTCGGATCCTCGGCCGTGTCGCTCGGCATCCTGCTCGGCACGTTCATGGGAGGGATGTGCCTGGGGAGCCTGTTGCTGCCGCGGCTGATCTCCACGCGGCATCATCCGCTGCGCGTGTACGGCTGGCTCGAGCTTGGCATCGGCGCGATCGGCATTCTGGTGCTGTCGCTGATACCGCTCATCGGCGGCCTGTACACCGCATGGGGCGGGTACGGCCTGCAGGGATTCCTCCTTCGCGGCGCGTTTGCTGCGGTGTGCCTTCTGCCTCCCACCCTGCTGATGGGGGCCACACTGCCGGCAGTGGCCCGCTGGGTCGAAACGACGCCTGCAGGCGTCGCATGGATCGGTTTTTTCTACGGCGGCAATATCGCAGGCGCTGTCGTCGGGTGCCTGCTCGCCGGGTTCTACTTGCTGCGTGTCTATGATGTCGCGATCGCCACTTACGTGGCCGCAGCGGTCAACACGGCGGTGGCAGCGATCAGCTTTGCGCTCGCGGCGGCGACGACCCGTCCTGCCGAAACCGTGGCGGCATCGGTCCCTGCAGAATCCGACACGCGGGAGCCCGTGGCATCTCAGCCAGCCAGCGTCATTTACGTCGTCATCGCGCTTTCGGGGTTCTGCGCGCTCGCCGCCGAAGTGTTATGGACGCGCCAGCTCGGATTGCTGCTCGGAGGATCGGTCTACACGTTTTCAATCATTCTCGCTGTATTTCTGATCGGGCTCGGTATCGGCAGCGCCGGAGGATCCGTTCTCGCGAAGACCATGGCAGATCCAGGCCTGGCGCTCGGTTGGTGCCAAATCCTCGTCGCTGCCGCGATCGCCTGGACAGCCTACCTGCTGGCAGAGTCGCTGCCGTACTGGCCTATCGCGCCGTCGATTTCGAGCATTTGGTTCACGTTCCACCTCGATCTCACCCGGGCCCTTCTCGCCTTGTTCCCGGCAACGGTCCTGTGGGGCGCAAGCTTCCCCCTGGCGCTCGCGGCGGCCGCACAGAAGCAGGACCCGGGCCGATTGGTGGGACGCGTATACGCCGCGAACACCGCAGGCGCCATCATGGGCGCGCTTGCCACGAGCCTACTGCTGGTCGCCTGGATCGGCTCGCAGCACGCGCAGCAACTCCTCATGGCGCTGGCCGCGATCGCGGCGCTGCTCCTCCTGGTGCCGCGAGCCGCCGCCGCCGCGACGGCCCGACTCCGGTTCGCGGTGCTACTGCTCGCCGCGGGGGGACTGACGCTGACCTTGATCGCCACAGTGCCGCCGGTGTCGCCCTGGCTCGTAGCTTACGGGCGGTTCGCGCCCGGCTGGGTAGGCATCGGCGACATCGTCTATGTGGGCGAAGGTGTGCACTCGTCCGTCGCCGTGTCCCGCACGCCGGATGGCGGTTTGAAGTACCACGCCGCCGGCAAAGTCCAGGCCTCCAGCGAACCCCAGGACATGGGCCTCCAACGGATGCTCGGCCACCTGACTACGCTGCTGCCAGACAACCCTCGCTCGGTGCTCATCATCGGTTACGGCGCCGGCGTGACGACCGGCGCGGTGGCGATCGACCCGCGCGTCGAACGCGTGACGATAGCGGAGATCGAACCGCTCGTGCCCGAGGTGGTTTCCAGATACTTCAGCGAGTTCAACGAGAACGTCGCCAGTAATCCCAGGGTGCACGTGCGGATCGATGACGGACGGCACTATCTCCTGACGACCGACGAAAAGTTCGACGCAGTGACGACCGACCTGGTCGATCCATGGGTCAAAGGGACCGCCGCACTCTTCACGAAGGAGTTCTTCGAAGAGGTGAAGCAGCGTCTCAACCCCGGCGGCGTCGTCACAATATTCGTCCAGCTCTATGAAACGAGCCCGGAGGCGGTGAAGAGCGAGGTCGCCACATTTTTCGACGTGTTCCCGAACAGCGCCATCTTCGGCAACACGCGGGAAGGCCGAGGCTACGACATGGTCCTGATCGGCCAGGTCGAACCGCTGCGGATCGATCTCGACGAGATGGTACGGCGCCTGTCGAGCCCGGAATACGCGCGCGTGAAGGAGTCGCTCGGCTCGATCGGCATCGCCTCCGCACCTGAGCTACTGGCCACCTATGCCGGCCGTCCTTCAGATTTGTCCGAGTGGCTCCGGCAGGCCACGATCACCCACGATAGCGACCTGCGCCTTCAGTACCTCGCCGGCATGGGCATGAATATGTTTCAGAACGAGAAGATTTATGCCGAATTGCTGGCTTACCGTCGGTTCCCCGAAGACCTCTTTGTCGGTTCCGAGGAGCGGATGCAGGCATTGTGGGAAGCTGGCGGAGGAGCGAAGGTCGAGAGTCGGTGAGTCACTCGAGTAACGCGCGCAGAAACGGTCCGTTTGTCCGGACGCCGAGGATCGGATAGCTCTCGAGCGCCGCGACGGCACGGCGCGGCGCCGCATCGCATGTCTCGCCCCAGGCGATAAATGGCAATCTGCGCGTGCACCAGATCGACGCCGGTGGTCTGCTCCGTCACTGTGCCGGCTGGAGGATGGGGCCGCGTAACGGGCACTCCGTCAGCCACGGGTGCGGAAACCCCGTTAATGGTTCTTGTCGTCGCTTTTGCGCGTTGGGGTGCGAGGGATCGCCACCGGCCGGGCGCGTCTCGCCGGGCTCATCCACCCTCGAGGTGTGCCACTTGAAAATATGGCGGGAGGTCCTCTTTCGTGTCCAGCAGGATTTCCACAATGGCCCGACGGTCGGCTGGTGACAAGTTGACGGACGACCGGCGAGCCTCGCGACCTGACAACACTTCCCACAAACGCTCGTAGACGGCCGCCTTGGCCGACGGCGGCAAGGCGTCGAACGCTTCCGCGTAGATCATGTAGCTGCAGGGGTATCGGAACAAGCGACGCTCGAGATCGAGTTGTCGAAGCGATCGACCTTTGCTGTCCTTTGGACCCCGAGCCGAAAATCTCTCCGCGAAGCCCGAGGACCCCTCCATCTTTTCCGTGATGGGCGCTTCATCCAGCATGAGCATGTAGTCCGCGACATCGTGAGCCGCCTGCCGTACCCGATTGGCGGTAAGCGCCTTACCCGACAGCAGCTCGACCTGGGCCAGCCGGGCTTCCCAGCCGAGCCGCGTGAGGAGGTTGGTCATGTGAGTTTGATGCGCGAACACCATCAGCGCCGCCACGTCGCTGTGGAGCGTCAGGTAATTCGTCGTGTCGACGACGCCCTGGACCGATCCAAGCCGCGGCGCGGGGGCGACGGGCTGCGACAGCTCGCGCTCCGGCCGGATGACCGGCATGTTGCCGAAGTGACGGCTCGGTACCGCCCTTCCCGTCACGTACCACCCGCCCCATCGCTGATCCAGCGGCGTGCGATGATCGACGACAACCCCGCTGGCGTACGCGTTCTTGTCATCGGACATCGGAAACGTGCTGATCGTCATGAGTCCAGGAACGGCGAGCGTGTCCCAGCTCAGGTGGCATTGCAGGCATGTGTTGTCGCGTGTGAGCTGCGGCCTCTCCGTCGGGCTCTGCTGCAGGGTGTAGAAGATCGGTCCCTGCCGTGAATCGTGCGTGACGACCTCCAGCCGATCGGTGCCGCGTACCCAGTCGACCATCGTGACGTCGTTGAAGAACAACGCCCGGGGATTCCGCGGATTGATGCGCGTTGCCTGCGCGCTCGTTTCGGAAAAGACGAGCATTTGCGAGTCGCGCGGCACGTCGAGCGCGGCGAGCAGCGAGGTCAGGTATCCGGTCGCCGCGTCGAACGTGAGCCGCACACGCCCCGCCTCGACGTCGCCGTTCAGTCGCGACACGGCCGTATCAACCGGATGGGTGGTGTACCTGATCGCCGCGTGGTCGTACGATCCGGAGAACGCGTTGGGCCGCTGGGCGACCAGCGCGCCAGCGCTCCCAAGGATCGAGACTGCGGCCAGGATGAACAAGAAGCGGTGGCGACACATTCTCATGATGAGACTCACCCGACCCTCGAACGGAGCGCGCTCAGTCCGGCAAAGCGAAAACGAAGAGCGTATTGCCCGTCCGCGGCGTCTCCAGTTCAGGGGTCAGCCCCTCCATGATGCCGGTGCCTTGCGTCACGCCGCCCGCCGTGATGGCGAGGTATTGGCGGCCATTCACGCTGTAGGTCATCGGACGACCCGAGACCGCCCCATTCAGAATCGTCTCCCAAAGCATCGTCCCGTTCCTGGCATCGAACGCCCTGAACCGCCGGACGAGGTCTCCAGAAAAAATGAGGTTGCCTCCGGTCGCCAGCACGGACCCGTAGATCGGCGCACGCTGCTGGTAGGTCCAGAGCGTCTTGCCGGTCGACACTGACACAGCCTGGAGCCGACCGACAGGCGCGGTGGCCGGATCGGCACCGGGCACGTGGCGGAACTGGGTTCTCATGCCGTACCCGGCGGCGGGCCCAGCTTTTTCTTTTTCGACCGACATCGCAATATCCATGCAGGTGTTGTTCATCGGCATGTACATCGCGCCGGTGTCCGGGCTGTATACGCCGGACGGCTGGTTCTTGCCGCCGAGGGCGCTGGGGCACGCGAAGGAAGGTTTCTCGACCGATTTGGGCGTCGAATCCTCATTGATGAGTGGACGGCCGGTCTGCACGTCAATCCCGGTGACGATGTTCTGGTAGATCGTCGGTCTGGCCCACAGGAACTCCCCGGTTCGGGCGTCGAGCGTCCACACAATCCCGGTCTTTCCGGGGATGCCGGTAATGACCTTCCGCCTCTCGCCCGGGCGAATCCGGGGGCTGATCCACGGGACCTCGTCTGGGCTCGGGGCCACGGTCGTCTCGACGATCATTCGCTCGAAGGGATGATCGAGATCCCAGTTGTCCCGGGGCAGATGCTGGAAGTACCACACCAATCTTCCGGTATCCGGGTCGATCGCAAGGGTCGAGTTCGTATAGAGGAGATCGGCTTTTCCCGCGCCCCGCAGCACCTCGGGGACAGGCGCCGTCACGCCGGTGCCCCAGAAGACGAGATTCAGTTCCGGATCGTAGCTCCCGGGCATCCAGGCCGACGCGTGCCGCCGCGCCTCCAGCGGGAGCCCGCCCCACGTATCGCCTCCGGGCTCGCCAGGCCTCGCAATGACGTTCACGCGCCACAACGGCTCGCCGAACTCCGCCTCGTGCGCGGTGATGAAGCACCCGCCCGGAAGCGGGCTCGAGGGATTGCAGCGCGACCCGTTCAGCAGTTTGCCTTTGACAACAATCGGCCCAGTGGTCTGGGCCACTTGATCCTTGTAGTCCGCGCGCCGGCTCTCCCAGAGCACGCGTCCGGACCGCGCCTCGAGCGCAATCTGGAAAGCGTCGTTGGTCGCCAGAAAGATTTTGTCCTGGTAGATCGACAGATTTCGGTATCGGTAGTTCGTCCCCGTCAGCCGCCCGATCTCGGGGGGCAGTTTCCGCCTGTACTCCCACAGCAGATCGCCGGTCGTCGCGTCGAGCGCCTGGACGATGTCTTCCGAGTTGACGAGAAACATGATCCCGTCATAGACGAGCGGCTCCACTTCCTGCGGGCCCGGCTGCATGGCCCGCGACCACGCCAGACGCAACTGGCGCACGTTCCCGGCATTGATCTGGTTCAGCGAGCTGTAACCCCAAAGACTGTACCCGTTGCGGAAGCTGATCCAATTTTCGGGTTTCGGCCGGAGCAGCATGTCATCGGTCACCGGCACCAGGTCTTTCAGCTTGTCCGGTACGACGGCGGGTGTGTCGGTCGGGACGAGGCGCTGCACCTGCCCCGTGAGGATAACGATGGAGGAGGCCACGAACGCCGTGACCGCAACGACAGCCAGCCTGTTCACGAGCACCTCCGCCGGGGTCCCCAGCGCGCGGATCGTGCGCGTTGGGGTGGTGGCGCGCCGATTATACGCTTCGAATTGACAGAGATGGCCGGCAGGCGCAAGATCGCGGCGCTGGCGACCATCGGTGAAAGGGGGACTTATGAGAACACTCCTGCTCGGTGCCGTCGTTGTCCTCTCCGCCGCTCTTCCCGCCCTCAGCCAGGCCCCGGCTCCAGATCAGCATGCCGCTCAACTGCCGGACGGGGCTGGCAAGGCCATCGTTCAGGCCGCATGCGTGCAATGCCATGACCTGGAGCGGGTGGCGCGCCCGATCGGCAATACCGCGGAGGGATGGCGGACGGTCTTGAACAACATGGTCGGGTTGGGCACCAAGATCACGCCAGACCAGGTCAAGGTCGTCCACGAGTACCTGTCGCGCAACTTCCCCGATCGAGCGCCCAAGCCCACACTGGTGGCAGGGCCGATCGAGGTCACGATTAAGGAATGGGACGTGCCCACGGCCGGCTCGCGGCCACACGATCCGCTCGTCGCCCGGGACGGCTCGATCTGGTACGCGGGCATCAATCTCAGCATCCTCGGCCGCTTCGATCCCAAGACCGCCCAGTTCAAGGAATACAAGCTGCGGCCCAAGTCTGGCCCGCACGGACTGGTCGATGACGCGCAGGGCAACATCTGGTTCACGGCGCAGGCGGGTCACTACATTGGCAAGCTCGATCCGAAGACAGGCGACGTGACCGAGTACAAGCTGTCGCACCCGGACGCCCGCTCGCCCCATACCCCCATCCTGGACCCGCGGGGAAATCTGTTCTTCACGACGTCGGGCAACAACTTCGTTGGCCGCGTCAACGGCAGAACGGGTGACGTGACGATGGTCCGGCAGGGCCCCAACCCGTATGGCATCCTGGTGAACTCCAAGGGGGTGCCCTTCTTCACCTTGTATGGCACCAACAAGCTTGGGAGCATCAACCCTGACACCATGGAGATCACGGAATACACGCTGCCGAATCCCGGCATTCGTCCCCGACGCATCGGGATTACCTCCGACGACGTGATCTGGTTTGGCGATTACGCGCGAGGATATCTGGGCAGCTACGATCCGAAGACCGGCAGGTACCGAGAGTGGCCGACGCCGAGCGGGCCCGACTCGCAGATTTACGGGATCACGGTGGCGAACGACATCGTCTGGTACAACGAGTCGGCGGTGAGGCCGAACACCATCGTGCGCTTCGACCCCAAGACCGAGAAGTTCCAGAGTTGGAGTATCCCGTCAGGCGGCGGCGTTGTACGCCATATGATGCCCGACAGGAACGGCAACATCTGGATCGCCGGGAGCGGCGTCAACAAGATCGGCGTGGTCGAAGTGAGGTCGGCAGCCCGCACCACCGCGAGGCGGTAGCTGGTTTATGGTTGGTGGCTCGTAGTGGGTGGTTAGTGATTGCTCACCAACCACCCACCACCAACCAGGTTACGTCAGAACGTCGCGCGGAACCCGAGCTGCAGCATCCGCGGCCAGTAGGCGACGTTCGCGTTCGGCGTCGGCCGCCCGAAGTTCCTGTTGCTCTCCTGCACGGTGTACGACCCCTGGTTCTCGTGATTGAACAGGTTGTACAGCTCCGCGATCCCGTCAACCGCGACGCGTCCGGCGAGGTTGAACCGCCGTTGCAGGCGCAGGTCCACCCGGTGGATAGGCGCGCCGACGAAGCTGTTACGCGCGACGATGGTTCCATCGGGACGGAGGCGTCCGCCGCCTCCCGCGCTCGCCCCGGTACCGCGAGTGTCGCCGCCGTAAGTGCGGTTGAAGCGCTGACCGGAACCGTAGAAGTAGAGCCCGCTCAACTGGAAGCCGTACCCGACCTGCCAGATCCCGTTGAGGGTCGCCCGGTGGCGCTGGTCGGTGATCGCCAGCGAGTACTCCCCACCGAGATCTCGAGCCACGGGGAACGTCACCCGCGTGACCCCGCTGATCGGGATTGGATCCATGTCCCGGATGCCCCAGAGCGTGTACGTGCCCGAGGCCTGCCACCGCTGACTCAACCGCTTGGTGAAGGCCGTCTGCAGCGCGTGGCTGTTGGACCGGCCGCCCATGACGTTCATGCCGACGACGCCCCAGTCGGGAAACGCACGCCGGTTGATGTCACTGAACGGGTAGTTCACGCCGGTGGCGGGATCGAACGTCAGGTTGACGTTCCGCTGAACGGCCCGCTCGTCGCGGCCGCCGATGAAGACGTAATCCGCCTCGACCGCCCACGTGTCGCCCAGCTGCCGCTGCGTGCCGATCGACACCTGGTGGCTGAACGGCAAGTTGGCGTACTCCGGCGGCGGCACGAGATTGTCGCCGCCGGTGTCTTGCCGGACGCATCCGGGCACCCGCGCGGTCGAACAGAACCGCTGCACGAGCTGTTCCTGGGTTGGCCATGGCCCGTTGAACGGGTTTGCCGCAAAATCAGGGCGGCCGTCGGGCCGCACTTCGACAATCGCCACGTTCACCTGCCGGAACGTGTGCGAGACGAGGTTCGTCAGGAGCTCGCCGTAGTACCGTCCGTATCCGCCGCGGACGACCGTCCGGTCGTTCCATCGATACGCAAAACCCAACCGCGGCTGAATGTTGTTCGTGTCGTTCGGACGCCCCGCCTCCAGCCACGGCGGCAGCGAGATCCAGTTCCCCCAGACGTTCATGGCCAGGTCGTACCGCAGCCCCAGGTTCAGCGTCAGCCGCGACGAGATCGCCCAGTCGTCCTGCACCCAGGCTGCGGTGTTGCGCTCGTCGAACGCATAGCGGAAGAGCCCGGAGCCGAACGTGTACCGCCGGGTGATCGGGGTCAACGCCGCCAGGTTCCACGTCGTCACGTCGTTCCAGACGGGAATCAACTGTTCGATGTTCGCCGGAACCGGCCCACCCTGCGCGTCGATGAGGCCCATGCACGTCGCGCAGTTGTTCGAGCCACTGATGCCGTAGATGTACTCGCCCCCCAGCTTCACGTCGTGGCGCCCCCGCATGTTGAACGACACGGTGAAATCGTCCCGCAGCACGTAGTTGTTCGAGCTGTTGTTCTGCGGCGTGCTGTCGTTGCCCAGAATCCCGAAGCCGGTAAAGCTGATGCGCGGGCCCCCGTGGACGACGCCCCGGGCCGCCGCCGGGTGGTCGGCGCGGTGGGCGTTGCTCTGCGTGCGGTAGTAGAACGCGTTGAAACCCGCGCGCACCTCGTTCATCACGCGACTCCCGAGGACCTGTGTCATAGAGACGAGGACCTCGTCGCTGTGCCGCTTGAACTGCTCGGTGGCCGCCGGATGCCCGCCGGAGTTGGCGCCCTCGTACGGCTTGGTGTGATGGAAGATGTTCCACCGCGTCATGATGCGCGTGCTCGGCGCCAGCTGATAGTCGAGACGCGTCCCGGCCATGTCGACGCGGCTCGTGCCGGTCAGCTGCACGTTGAACGTGGGCCACGGCGTGTTGAACGTAATCGTCTGCGGCTCGCGCTCGTATTCGTAGTTCACGAAGTAATGGAGCCGGTCCCGGAGGATCGGGCCGCCGTAGGTCGCGCTCACCTGCTGGTTCGAGTACGGCAGCACGTTGCCGGCGATGAAGTCGGCGGCGTTGAAGTTGTCGTCGCGGAAGTAGCCGGACAGCGATCCCGCCGCCGTGTTGGTGCCCGACTTGCTGATCGCGTTGACCTGAATGCCCGTCGACCGGCCCTGCGTCGCGTCGAAGCGGCTCGAGAGGAACTGGAACTCCCCGATCGCGTCCCGGCTGAACCGCGGCTGGCCCCGGCCGCCCGCCTGCGACACCGAGACTTCCTGGCCGTCGAGGTTGAGCTGGTATTCCCGGTTGGTTTGCCGGTCGCCCGTCGTCGGTCCGACATCGACCGCGTTGGCCCTCATCCCCGGCGCGAGCGCCGTGAGCGCGAGCCAGTCGCGCCCGTTGACCGGCAGCTCCTGCGTCTGCCGCGGGTCGACGTTGCCGCCCAGGCTGGAGGTGGTGAAGTCGACGAGCGGCGCTTCGCCGGTGACGGTGACCGACTCCTGCACCGCTGCCGGCGCCAGTTGGAGATTCACGACGATCTGCTGCCCGACCAGCAGCTCGAGTCCGCTGCGAGTGACGGTCGCGAAGCCGGGTAGCGATGCGGTGATGCGGTAGATGCCGGCGCGGGCGCCGATGCGGTAAGCTCCCCGCGCGTCAGTGACCCTTTCGAAGGTATTGCCGGAAGCCTCGAGTACGGCCGTGAGCGTCACGCCCGGCAGCACGCCACCCGTGGAATCGCTCACGGTGCCGCTGAGCGTCGCCTCTTGTGCGAATCCGGCAGCAGGCGCCGAGAGGATCGCGCCCACAATGAAGAGTCGTCGGACGAGTCGTGCGTCCATGGAATCCTCCTTGCGTCAACGGTCGACCCCAAACGACCCAAGATGAAACGACGAGTCGATAAGAGCAGGACGCGCGTTAAGTGAAGGATTCGTTCTCCGACGTGGCGGCGATTATACGCCTGTCGTGGGCGTGATTGGGGATGGCGGGTGCTGGATCGTGGGTGGCAGGCGGTAGGTGATAGCGCTCCCAATCGCTACCACCTACCGACTACCGATCAGCTACTTGCTCAGAATGTCGCGCGGAACCCGAGCTGCAGCATCCGCGGCTGATACACGAGGCTCAGCAGCGGAATCGGCTTGCCGTAGCTCGCGTTGCTTTCCCGCACTTCGTAGCTTCCGAAGTTTTCGTGGTTCAACAGGTTGTACGCCTCCAGGATGCCGTCGAGCGACACCCGCCCCCCGAGCCGGAACCGCTGCTGCAGCCGCAGATCCACGCGATGGAGCGGATCGCCGACGAAGTTGTTCCGCGGCACGATGGTCCCATCCGGACGCAGGCGATCGCATCCCTGGCCGCACAGGCGCAAGTCACCGCCGTACGTCGTCGAAAAGCGCTGACCGGAGCCGTAGAAGTACAGCCCGCTCAGTTGGAAGCCGCGGCCCACCTGCCAGATCCCGTTGAGCGTCGCCCGATTGCGCTGGTCGGTCGCCGCGAACGTGTAGTCGCTACCGAGATCCGGGGCCACGGGGAACGACACTGGCTGCGCGCCACTGTAGGCCGGCGCTGACATGTCATGGATCCATGACAAGGTGTAGGTACCCGACGCCTGCCACCGCTGACTCAGCCGCTTCGTGAACGCCGTCTGCAGCCCGTGCGAGTTGGACCGGCCTCCCATGACGTTCATGTAGATCGCGTCCCAGTCGGGAAAGGGCCGCCGGCTGATATCCGTGAAGGGATAGTTGACGCCCGTCACCGGATCGTAGGTCAGGTTGATGTTGTTCCGAGTGGCGCCCTGCGTCGACCGCTCGTCCCGCCCTCCGACGTAGACATAATCCGCTTCGACGGCCATCGTCCCGGTCACCTGCCGCTGCAGGCCGATCGACGCCTGATGGCTGTACGGCATCTTGGTGAACTCCGCGATGGGCGACACGGCGTTTTCGCCGGTATCACGCCGGATGCACCCGGGCACGCGATTGACCGAGCAGAACCGCTGCTCGAGCTGCTCCTTGGTCGGCCACGGCCCGTTGAACGGGTTGACCGGGAAGTCGCGCCGGCCATCGTTCGTCACCGACACGACGGCCGTTGCCGCGAGCGCGTTCATCTGCCCGGCGATCCCCGTGATGAGGTCGCCGTAGTAGCGCCCGTAGCCGCCACGCAGCACGGTGCGATCGGTCAGGGTGTAGGCAAACCCGAGCCGCGGCTGGAAGTTGTTGGTGTCGTTCGGACGGGGCTCGTTGATGATCGGCGGCAGGACGATCTCGTTCGCGTACACGTTCAAAGCAATGTCGTACCGAACGCCCAGGTTCAGCGTCAGGCGTGAGGTCATCTGCCAGTCGTCCTGCAGCCAGCCCGCCGAGTTGTACTCAGGCAGCGCATTGCGGAACTGCCCCGTGCCAAAGGTATAGCGCCGGACGATGGGCGACAGTGCCGCAAGGTTCCACGTCGACACGTCGTTCCAGACGGGGAACAGGTCTTCGAGATTGGCGGGAATCGGCCCGCCCTGCGCATCGATGGCACCCATGCAGTAGAGGCACCCGAACCCGGCGTTGATCGCGTACAGGTACTCCCCGCCCAGCTTCACATCGTGCCGCCCACCGCGGTTGAACGACAGCGTCAGGTCGTCCCGGATCTGGTAGACGTTCGCGCTGTTGTTCTGCGGCGTCCGGACGTTGCCGGCGATCTGGAAGCCCCGGAACGTAATGCGCGGGTGGCCATAGACGACGCCCGCGGCCGCCTGCGGGTGATCGGGGCGGGACGTGTAGTTGCCGGTCCGGTAGTAATGGCTGTTGAAGCCCACTCTGACCTCGTTCAGCATCCGATCGGTCAGGACCTGCGTGAGCGTGGCGAAGGCCTCCTCGCTGTGCCGCCTGAAGCTCTCGGTGCCTGCCGGGTGCCCGCCGACCTGCTGCCCGGTCTGCTGCGCCTCGTACGGGTTCGTATACGTAAACACGTTGCCACGCGTCATCAGGCGCGTGCGCGGCGAGAATTGATAGTCGATCCGCAACCCTGCCATGTCGGTTCGACGCACGCCGGTGAGCTGGATGTTGAAGCGAGGATACGGCGTATTGAAGGTCTGCGTCCCCGGCTCGCGCTCGTACTCGTAATGGGTGAAGTAGTGCAGCCGGTCCCGGAGGATCGGCCCGCCGTACGTGGCGCTGAGCTGCTGATTCGAGTACGGCAGGACGTTGCCGGCCAGGAAGTCAGCCGCGTTGAAGCTGTCGTCGCGGAAGTAGCCGGCGAACGATCCGGCCGACACGTTGGTGCCCGACTTGGTAATGGCATTCACCATCAGGCCGGTCGAGCGCCCCTGGGTGGCGTCGAAGCGGCTCGACAGGAACTGGAATTCTCCGATCGCATCGCGGCTGAAGCGCGGCTGGCCGCGGTTGCCGCCCTGGGCGACCGAGACCTCCTGGCCGTCGATGTTGAGCTGGAACTCGCGGTTCCCCATCCGTTCGCCGGCCGTCGGCCCCAGGTCGGTCGCGTTGGCCCGCATGCCGGGTGCCAGCGTCGAGAGCGCCATCCAGTCGCGGCCGTTCACCGGCAGCTCCTGGGTCTGCCGCGGATCGACGTTGCCGCCCATGCTCGAGGAGGTCAGATCGAGCAGCGGCGCTTCGCCGGTCACCGTGATCGACTCCTGCACAGACGACGGCGCCAGTTCGAAGTTGATGGCGACCTGCTGACCCACCAGCAGCTCGATGCCCTGGCGGGTAATGCTGCCGAACCCCGGCATCGCCACCGTCAGGCGATACACGCCGGCGCGCGCGCCGATGCGATAGACGCCGCGCTCGTCGGTCACGCCTTCGAACGTATTGCCTGAGGCTTCGTGCACCGCCGTGAGCGCGGCGCCGGGCAGCACGCCGCCCGTCGCATCGACCACCGTACCAGCGAGTGTGGCTTCCTGCGCGGACGCGAGCGTCGGCAGGAGAAGGAGGGGACCCACCACGAGTAGCCGCCGGACGAACCGTACGAGCATTGAATCCTCCTTACGTCAACGATTCACCCTAGGTAAAACAGATGATGCCGTTGCCCTTGAAACCGAGGACTCGTATCCGGTCTGGACCCGACGAAAGAGTCGCGTAGTAGGGGCCGATTATACGCCTATGGCAGCCGGAGGGCGGCAAGCGCCCCCGGGTGGGTACGACCCATTATCTGCACAACGACGTACTGCTTTCCTTCATGTATGTAGGTCATGATGCCGTACTGCCCGGGCGCCGGAAGCTTCACGGTGCCGAGGCGTGTGCCCGTCTTCTTGTCGAGCGCGTAGAGGACCGACTGATCGCCCCCGGGCGCCGAGATGAGCAGCGTCCGCGTCGCGATCATCACCGGATGGCTCTGCTGGCCGGTGTTCGGAATGTTCAGGCCCTTCAACGCCGGATGATTCCGGATGTGGTCCGGCGTGTCCCCGTTTGGAACCGCCCAGAGATGCTCGCCGCTGTTCATGTCGATGGCGACGATCCGGCTGTATGGCGGCTTCCACATCGGCAGCCCCTCGGGGCCGCGCAGATCGCCGCGATTGGCCACCACCCACCGCGACAGCGTCTTGCCCGTCGTCTTCGGGTCGTTCGGTTCGTCCATCTGGTGACCGGGAACCAGATTCTCGGCGCGGCACGACCGCTCGGTGCCGACGTAGACGATTCCTGATTCCGGGTCCGCCACGGTCGGCGAGTATATGTTGCTCGCGCCCGATGGGCAGCTCACGAACGAACGCAGGCCGGACGGATGGCCGACCTGGATTGGCGGATTGAACAGCGGACCGACCTTGTAGTTCTTGATGATCTTCAGCGCCTCCTGTCGGAGCGCGGGCGTGAAGTCGATCAAGTTGTCGTCGGTCAGCTCCTGAATCTCGAAGGCCGCGGGCCTGGTCGGAAACGGCTGCGTCGGCGAGAGCGTCTCGCCTGGCAGATCCGACTGCGCGACGGGACGTTCGACGATCGGCCAGATCGGTTCCCCGGTGTGCCGGTCGAACACGTACGCGAACCCCTGCTTCGTCGTCTCCACCAGGATCGGCCTGCGGCGTCCGTTGACGGTGACGTCGAGGAGTACCGGCGCGTTCGGGTTGTCGAAGTTCCAGATGTCATGATGGACGGTCTGGAAATGCCAGACGCGCCTGCCGGTCTTGACGTCGAGCGCGAGGATGCTCGTCCCGAACAGATTGGCGCCCGGCCGGAAGCCGCCGAAGAAGTCGATCGTCGGCGGATTGGTCGGCACGTAGACGAGCCCGCGCTCCGGATCCGCCGACATCGGCGCCCACGACGACACGTCGCCCGTCGTCTTCCACGCGTCGTTCTCCCACGTCTCGTGGCCGAACTCGCCTGGGCGCGGAATGACATGGAACTTCCAGATCTGCTTTCCGGTGCGCGTGTCGTACGCCAGGATGTCGCCGGGAATGTTCTCGATGCGCGTCTGGTAGTACCCCTGCTCGTGCACGTTGCCGACGACGACCACGCCGTTCACCACGATCGGCGGCGACGAGGTGGAGAGATTGCCGAGCTCGCGCGGAATACCCTTCTCCGGGTCGTACTTGAATCCAGACGAGGTCCACGGCTCCCAGTCGCGCACGAGATCGGGCAGCATGTCGACGACGCCGCTCCGCGGAAAGCCCTGGATTGGCACGCGCTGCCCCCAATTCTCGAGATGTTGGCCGGTCTTCGCGTCGATCGCATGGAGGAAGAACGCGGGCGAAGTGTAGAAGATGACGGCCCGGCCGTTCACCTCGCCGTAGGCGACGCCCTTGCCGTAGTTGTTGCGCATCCCGCGCGCGTACCGCGTCGTGTGTGGCTCACGATACGTCCACACCGTTTCGCCCGTGGCGGGATCGATCGCCGCGACCGTCCGCCGAGCGCCCGCGACCGTGTAGAGCATGCCGTCGACATAGAGGGGCGTTGAACGGAACAGGGTATCGACCGTGGGACCGAAATTGTCACCGCGCCAGACCCATGCGACCTGGAGCTTCTCGAAATTGGCGGCGGTGATCTGGTCGAGCGGAGAGTAGCGCGTCTGCGACGGGTTGCCGCCGATGTACCGCCATTCGCCGGTCGAGGTCTCTTTATTCTGCGCAACGCCTGCCGGCCCGCCGGCCAGCACGGCCACTGCACACGCCGCGAAGAAGCGTGCCTTCATCATCTGGCCCTCCCCGACCGCGCGATTATCGCGGGGCGATCCCCATCCAGAACAGAAGCCGTCCGGCGTCCGGTCGTGTCTCGACCTCGTAGGTGCGCACGAAGGCCAGCTGACCGTCGGCTCCAATCCTGAACGTCGACAGGCTCGCCGGCACCGTGCGCACGCCGCGCTCGTCCTTGACCGCGAGTGGACTCTGATTGCCGACGACCAGCACCCGGCCGCTGGCGTCGAGCGCGAAGGTGCGCGGCTGAAAGCCGCGCGTGTCGATCGTCTGAACCAGCCGTGGCTCGCCAGTGCCCTGCTCGATCTCGAACACGGCAATCGTGTTCTCGCCGCCGGCGGCGATGCGCGTGCCCTGGAACTCGGTGGTGCCGCTCGCACGGTTGCCGACGTAGACGAACCGTCCGTTGGGATGGACGCGAATCGTGCTGGTGGTCTGCGCCGACCGTACGTTTCCGGGCTCGGCCAGTGTCGTCTTCACGAACAGCGGCGCGGGCGAAAGCGAATCGTTCACGATCCCGAACACCGCGATCTGGTTCTGCCGCTCCAGCGTGAGATACGCCCAGGGCCGCGACGGATGAAAGTCGATGTGCCTGGCCTGGAAGCCGTAGCCGCCACCCGGCGCAATCGACGCGCGATTGCTCAGCACCCCGTCCGCAAACGAAAAGACCTTCAGCGCGCCTGGGTCCTCGGGCGTCGTCGCGGCCGGCGCATTCCCACGCGTGACGAGCACGACCGCACGGTTCGATGGCGCGACGCGCACGTGATGGCCATAGATGCCGCCGTCGAGCGCGTTCGACTGCTCGACTTCGGCGCCGATCGTCCCGTCCGGTTGAACGCGGTGGACGGTCACGCCGCTCGGCAGGTTATACGCCACCAGCAGGTGCCGCCCATTGCGGTCGGTCGTCAGATGAATCGGGCGCGCGCGAAGCGGCGCGACCGATCCGTGCGGCGCGAGAGAGCCGGAGACCACATCGACACGGAAGGCGGTCACGCCGTGCCGTGGGGCTGCGCCTGCTGCGCCGCCCTGATCGCCGTAGCTCGCACCCGTGCTGCTCCAGCCGACGTACACATAGGGCGCAGACGGGTGCCAGGCAGCCTCTTGTACGTTTGCTGGGAGCCTGACCGTCCGGCCCTTCGTCAGCGTGGCGTGGTCGACATCGATGCTGTACTGCGTCAGCTCCGGGCCGACCGATGCGTACAGGACCGCGTTCTCTGCCTGTGCCGCCGGACCGGCCACCGAGGCGGCCAGCGCCAACGCAACGCTCGCAACAACAGTCAATCGGCGCATCTTGAACCTGCGCCTATTGGACCACAGTTCTCCGCCCGCTCGGCTACGGCGGACGTATAATCCCGCCGGACGATGTCTCTCCAGCCCGGCGCTCGCCTCAGCGCCTACGAGGTTCTCGGGCTGATCGGCACCGGGGGTATGGGTGAGGTGTATCGCGCGCGCGACACCAAGCTGCATCGCGACATCGCCCTCAAGGTCCTGCCGGATCTCTTTGCCCGGGATCCCGAGCGTCTGGCACGGTTCGAACGCGAGGCGCAGGTGCTCGCGTCGCTGAACCATCCGAACATTGCCGCGATTTACGGAGTTGAGGAGTCGAGGGGTATCCACGCCCTCGTCCTCGAGTTCGTGAACGGCCCCACGCTGGCGGACCGCATCGCGCACGGCCCGATCCCGCTGCCCGAGGCGCTTCCGATCGCGCGGCAAATCGCCGAGGCGCTCGAAGCCGCGCACGAGCACGGCATCATCCACCGCGATCTAAAGCCGGCCAACATCAAGCTACGGCCAGACGGCACCGCGAAGGTGCTCGATTTCGGTCTCGCCCGGGCGTTCGACGGGAGCGACGGAGTCGGCGATCAGTCACAACTGCCGACGATCACCAGTCCGGCCATGACGGCGGTGGGTGTCGTTCTCGGCACGGCGGCGTACATGAGTCCCGAGCAGGCGTGCGGGAAGCGCGTCGACAAACGCGCGGATATCTGGGCGTTCGGCTGCGTCCTCTATGAAATGCTGACCGGCAGGGCCGCGTTCGGCGGCGAGACGGTCACCGAGGTCTTGGCAAAGATCCTCGAGCGCGAACCTGATTTCTCGAAACTGCCGGGTCGCGTCTCTCCACAGCTCGCGCATCTGCTGCGCCGCTGTCTGGAAAAGGATCCGCGGCGACGTCTTCGCGATATCGGTGAGGCCCGCGTCGAGTTGGAAGCGCCCATCGTCGCGCGCGAAGCGCAGGCTTCCGCGCAACCTGGAGCGATGCGGTTGCGTGTGTGGCAACGGCCGCTGCCGCTCGCCGCGATCACCCTGACGCTCATGGCTGTCGCGGGGCTGGGCCTCTGGGCTGTGGTCCGGCCGGCGCCACCGCGGGTGACGCGTACCACGATCACACCGTCGGCCAACGCACCGCTCACGATCGGTTCAGGCCGTAGCCTGGCGATTGCCTCTGACGGCACACGGCTGGTCTATGTCGGCGCGAATGCGACGCAACTGGTCGTGCGGGAGCTCCACCAACTCCAGCCAAGGGCGCTCACTGGCCTCGGCTTGCCAACCCAGCCGACCTTGTCGCCGGATGGCCAGTGGATCGCCTTCTTCGACGGGAATACAGCGCTCAAGAAAGTGGCCGTGACGGGCGGCCCGTCGATCATGTTGAGCTCAACGAATTCCGGCGGCGCGGGCGCGAGCTGGTCGCCGGACGACACGATCATCTTTGCGACGGCTGACCCAAGCACAGGTCTGCTGCGGGTCACGGCGGCTGGCGGCGAGCCCGAAATACTCACCAAGCCAGACCGCGCGCAGGCAGAGGTGGATCACGCGTGGCCGCAGGTGCTGCCCGGCGGTCAGGCCGTGCTCTTCACGGCATTGGCGGCGGGCAACCAGATGCACGTCGCAATTCTCGATCTGCGCACCGGCGAGCAACGGGTGCTGCTGCGCGGCGGGAGTCACGCGCAGTATGTGGCGCCGGGATATCTCGTCTATGCGGTGACCGGGACGCTGCACGCGGTGGCGTTCGACCTTGGGGGTCTCGAGGTAACTGGGTCGCCGCTGCCGGTCGTCGACGGCGTGGTAACGATGCCACTTGGCGCGGTGAACGCAAACATAGCTGGAGACGGCACACTGGTCTATGTGCCGGGCGGTGCGGTGACGACGCCGCGACGAACGCTAATGTGGGTCGATCGGCAGGGCCGCGAAGAAGTGCTCGCCACGCCACCGCGGACATATCGATATCCTCGCCTGTCGCCCGACGGAACAAAGGTAGCCGTGGAGATCCTGGAGCAGGTATCGGACATATGGATCTGGGACCTCGCAGGTCGGACGCTCACGCGATTTACATTCGATCCGGCGCAAGACCTGTACCCCGTCTGGACACCAGGCGGGCGGCGGCTGGCGTTCCGATCCGGGCGCGCGGGGCCATTCAATGTGTTCTGGCAGGCGGCGGACGGCACCGGTGCGGTCGAGCGGCTGACCGACACGCCAAACGAGCAGGCGCCGTACGCGATTAGCCCCGACGGCACACGCCTCATCCTGCGGCAGGATGATCCAAAGGGTGGCGGCGACATCATGATGCTGGCACTCGACGGCGACCGGCAATTGACGCCACTCATTCAGACGCCGTTCAAACGAGCGGAATGCGGAGCTCTCATCGGACGGCCGATGGATCGCCTACGAGTCGGATGAATCGGGCCGTGAAGAGATCTACGTGCGGCCGTTTCCCGATGTGAACAGCGGCCGCTGGCAGGTCTCCTCGGGCGGAGGGAGCGAGCCGCTGTGGGCGCGGAGCGGCCGCGAGCTGTTCTATCGGGGACCCGACGATGCAGTAATGGGAGCGACCGTCGAGAGCGGTGCAGGCTTCAAGACAGGCAGGCCGGTCCGATTGGTTGAAGGCGACCGATACTACGCGGGCCTGACTAGTGGAGCCGCTCCGGGACGCACTTACGATGTTTCACCAGACGGCAAGCGATTTCTGATGGTGAAAGACGCCGGCACCGCCGACCAGAGCGGCGCGCCCCCGAGCATCGTCGTCGTGCAGCATTGGGTCGAAGAGCTCAGGCATCTCGTTCCGCGGTAGCGACGACCTGCCACCCAACACCCAACACACACGAAATGGCGTCATGCGCTAGACTGGTCAATGACTGGTTAATTCGGAGGTTTGCGCGATGGCTACGGTGACCGCATTCGAAGCCAAGACGCGGTTTGGCGAGTTGTTGGAACGCGTCACACGGGGCGAGGAAATCGTCATCACACGGCACGACAAACCCGTGGCCCGCATCGTCCCCGAAGGAGCGGCGCGGCTCGACGACGTGCGCCGGGCGGTCGCGGGTCTGCGCGAGCTGCAGCGGCACATCGCGCGGCGCAGAAAGAGCAAAGTGAGTCTCTCCGATCGCGAGGTCCGGACGGCGATTGACGAAGGGCGGAAGTGACGCAGGCGTTCGTCGCCGACGCGTCCGTGGCGATCGCGTGGGTGCACCCGGCGCAAGCCACGAACGAAACGGCGGCGATGCTCGATGCCATCGAGGCGGGAGCGGTTCTCGAGGTGCCAACGCTCTGGCCGCTGGAGGTGGCCAACGCGCTCACCGTACTCGTCCGGCGTCGGAAATTGACGGACAACGACCGGCAGAGCGCTCTCCGCTGGTTGCGGGGCCTCTCGATCAGACTGGATCACGAAACGGCATTGTTGGCCTTTTCGAAGCTGTCGGAGCTCGCCTCCGCCTATCGCCTGTCGGTCTACGACGCGGTCTATCTCGAGCTCGCGGAACGACGAAGTCTCGCACTGGCGTGCAAAGACAGTCCGTTGAAGAAGGCCGCGATACAACGCGGCCTTCGGCTGTGGACGGCCCAGGCCTGACAATCGCGCCGCCAGGCTCAGTTGGCGTTTGCGAGTGGACTCGGACGCAGCTGGAACTGAACGGCGTACGGCGGCGTCCCCTTGCCGCCTTCACTGTGCCACGGCGCGCGGCCGCCCCACGTCGCCCACAGTCCTCTGGCGCTCCAGTCGCCTCTTGGATCGTCGATGCGTCCCTCGAATCCTTTTGTAAAGAAGCCCATTGGATACGGTACGGCGAGGTGCACCCATTTGCCATTGGCAAACGCCTGCACGCCGTCGGACTGGTTGTCCATCACGATCACCGTATCGCGGCCGAGTCCGAGGATGTCGTGGATGTCGACCCAGACGTAATACGGGCTCGACACGATCGCGAGCGGGCCGTCCACGCCATCGAATCTCGGCCCGGGCAGCGGATGCAGCGCGAATCCCTCGGGGCAGTGATCGCCGGTGGCCTTCGGGCCGTTGCGGACCCGACACTTGGTGCGATCGAAGCTAATCAGGTGGCCGCCGGCGCCAGCAGCCCACGCGATCCCCTTGCTGTCCAGATCCATGCCGCGAATACCGAACTCCGCAGGCGGCAACTGATAGGCCTCGGTCAACGCGGTCGTCGACGGATTCGGACCGAGATCGACGCGCACGATCCAGCCGCGGCCCGCCGTATTCGATCCCCAGACGCTGCCGTCGTTCGGATTCACCGCGATGCCGTAGAAGCCCAGGTTGAACCGCTTGTCTTTCGCGGGATCGACCGGCGCGTCGGGCTCGACGTATTCGTCGCGCCGGCCGTTACCGTTGGTGTCGACGACGAACGCCGTCCAGCCTTGCGCCCGGGCCGAGTCGCCGCTCTCGAGGAACACGCGGGTATTGACCCAGCCTAACTGGGGGCCGCCGTTGTTGCCGAGATACAGGGTGTTGTCGGCGTCGTAGCCGAAGTTCAGATGATGCGTCCCGAAGCACGTGTCGACGAACGCCCACTGCTTCGTCTTCGGGTCGTACATCGTCACGCCGCGCGCGTTCTGCACGAAGTTGGTCGTGTTCGTCGCGGGACCCGACGCGCGTTCCAGCGGGAACGCTCGAGCCGACGGATGATCCGATCCCTTCCGGCAGAACGCCGGCTGCTCCCACTGCGGCCGAAGGGTCGCCGACCACCACACACGACCCTCCCCGTCCATCATGTTGGTGTGCGCATTGACCTGCGTATCCCAGATGGCGCGATCGCCCCAGTACCGCCACGGCGCGGGCGCAACGTTGACGGTCGAGGACCTCGGCGTGCTCGCGACCTTCACTGGCATCTTCGTTTCGGTCGCCACGTGGAGCACGGGATCCAGGATCGGCACCCAGTCGGTGCTCAGCTCCATCGCGCCGTAGAACGGCCCCCAACCATTGACCGTCGGCTTCCTCCGGTCGGTCCCGATCAGATCGTGCAGATACGCCGTCGGACGCGACCAATCCCAGAGCGTCACAACGATGTTGCGTTCGATGCCCTGCGGCCGCGCCGGCTTGTGTGCGGGCACTTCGCCGGCGGCGATCCGATCGGTCCAGTTCGCCAGCCTCGCGAGCAGTCCGCCGTCCTTCGTCATCAAACTGTTGAGCCCGTTGAGCATTGCGGTGCCGGCCTGCCCCATGCGCACGCGCGCCGCCCACGCCGCCTGCGACTGCTTCGGCTCGACGCCGAGCGCCGCGTAATCGATCGACCGCATGAGCGGCCCGCCGGCCTGGTGACAGTTCCCGCAGCCGTTCTGCTTGATCCCGTCGATCCAGTCGGCCTGGTTCGTGACCTGCGACTTGTCGGGAATCTTCAGCATCGACCACCAGTACGAGCCGGGATAGTACTGGGCCGCTGCGCGCGGAGTGGGTGCAACCGTCGCAGTCAGGTTGAGGGTGTCGCCCGGTTTCGCGGCCACGCGCCGCGAATCGATCAGACCGAACCCGCGCACCCACACGTTGTACTGCGCACCTGACGGAAGCGCGGGCAGCAGGTAGCGACCTCGATCGTCGGTGACGACGATCTTGGCGTATCGCGACGTGCCGAGGCCGGTTGTTTCCGCGATGACCCAGACGCCGGCCTCCGGTCCGGCGGCACTGGCAACCACCCCGCCGATGTCGGAGGGGCCGATGCGAAGCTCCTGGGCGCCGACTCCAATCGACGAGGCCGCCAGGAAGCCGGCGACCACAGGGACCAGTCGTCTCGTGTGGATCGTTGGTAACGGGGTCATGCCAGCCTCCATGAAACCAATCGCAGATGGCCGCAGCAAGGGTCCGCCCCTAGGAGGAATCCACCCGAATTATATAGACATCGTCAGAAGGCGTGGCCGAGTCCCGCATGGACCCGCCACTGGCGTGTTCGCGCCTGACCGTCGATCCGAAGCCCCTGGACGGTGGTGAACTGCCAGGCGACGTCGAACCGAAGCAGACCGAACGGCGAACGAGAGCGCACCCCAAGGCCTCCGTCGGCGTGAAGCCGGGACGACAGCGTCCATGCCTTCTCCCACACGTTTCCCGCGTCAACGAACGCAACGGCGCCGAGCGGTCCGATCACCGGCAGGCGCAGCTCGCCGCTTGCCGCCGCGTGCGACTGGCCGCCGATCGGCAGGCCGGCTGCCGACAGCGGGCTCACCTCGAGGCGCCCCCACCCGCGCAGCGTGTCGGACCCGCCCAGGAAGTACCGCTTCGAGAAGGGCACGTCGGATCGCCCGCCCATGTCGGCAATCGAGCCGTACTGCATCCGTCCCGCCAGCGTGAGGCGGCCCACGCCGCGGTAGTAGCGGGTGTCGCCGAGCACGCTGACATAGTCGAAGGAGCCCGGCAGCCAGCCGCCTGCCTGCTCCACGCGAACGGCCGCACGGGAGCCGCGCATGACGCCGCCCGATTCGACGCTCGTGTCGCGCGTGGCGCCGAACTCGAGCGCCGAGAGCACCCCCTGCTGGACGCCGCGCGTGACGTCCAGTCCCAGCTTGGCGAGCTGCGCCTGCGAGACCGCGTCATCGACGGCGCCGGCAGGCAGCTGTACGCGGTCGTGCTCCTGCACGTACGTCGCGCTGAAGGTCGTGCGGCCCACGTCGGCGCTCACACCGGCGCGGCCACCGCGCGACAGCGCCTCGAAGGGCACCTCGTCGAGCTGCCACACCTGTCCGCGCAGCGTGAGCGTCAGGGGGGTCTGAAAGAGATACGGCTGAACGAAGGCCGCTTCGCCGCCCCGGTCCAGCCACGACCAGCGCCCGCGCGTCGAAATCGTGCGCGCCCCGCCAAGAACGTTGAGGTGGCGCCAGCCCACCTCGCCGTACACCCCTTCCTCGGAGCCGTACCCGAACGCGTACATGAACTTCGAGTGATCGCCCTCTTTGACGACGACAAGCGTCTCGACCGGCGACCTCGCGGGGTCGACAATTTTGATCTCGACGGACTCGAACAGCCCAAGGCGCTCCAGCCGGCGGCGGCTGTCCTCGAGCGGCGCCACGCGAAAGAGCTGTCCCGGAAGATACGTGAGCTGTCGGCGTATGACGACGTCCGAGATCGTGACGTTGCCGGCGATGTCGATCCGTCCGAACACGTCTTGGAGTCCGGGCTCTGCCCTGATCTCGGTGCGAACACGGTCGGGCGCGACCATCATCTCCAGCACGTCGACGCGGGCGTGCGCGTAACCGGCGTTCCAGAGCGCAGTGACCGCCTGCCGCGCCGTCTGCTCGACGTCGGCACGATCGAACGGTTTTCCCGGCTGGAGCGCGGCGTTGGCTCGAATCGCCGCCAACTGATCGGCGGGAAGGACATCGAATCCGGCGAAGACGACTTCGTCCACACGAACGGCGTCGACGCGTGGGCGCTCGTCCTGCGCCTCTGCACGGTGGGAGGCCAGCATCAGCAGCACCAGCGCGACGCCAGCATGTGCAGCCACGACTCTTGTCACCGGGATCCGGGATCCGAGAACCTGCCGGACCCCGGGCCCCACATCCCGGATCTTCTTCTCCGTGACCGTATCACGATCAGCGCGATAATGCCCTGGTGTCCATCTGTGCGTCGCGAACGCGGTGCGCGCGCCTGCTCACGACTGCCGCGACGGCGCTCGCGCTCGTTGCAGGATGCTCGAGCCGCAGCGCGTCGAGCCCGCCTGGCAGAGCGCCCGCGGAAGCACCGGCGTCCGACGCGCTTTTCCAGGAGTGGTACGAATCGGGCCGCTATAACGAGGTGGTGAGCCGTGTGACCACGGCTGCAGTCACGGACGTCGGCCCCGAGGCGCTGTGGCTCGCCGCGCACAGCAATCTGCGGCTGGGGCGTATGAACGAGGCCGCGACGCTGTTCAGGCAGCTCGGCGCTCCGGACGCGGATCCAGCGTGGCAGGTGACGGCACAGCTGGCGCTCGCGGACAACACGGACGGGGACGCCCGGGCCCGGCAGGCCGCGAGCGCCTTTCCAGACAACCCCACCGTGCAGTACGAGCTCGGCCTCGCAGCGGCGCGCGGCCGCGACTTCGCCGCCGCGGCGCAGGCGTTCGAGCGGAGCATTGCGGCGGACCCGACGTTCGCGTACGCGTACTACTATGCCGGTCTGGCGTACGACCGCCTGCGCCGGGCCGATTTGATGGCGAGCCGATTCGACACATTCCTGCGGCTGGCGCCGCAAGCGCCCGAGCGACCCGAGGTCGACTCGATCCTCAGGACCGTTCGCGGGCAGTGACACCATGACCCGGCTCGAAGAGAACGTCGGCGGCGCTTTGGCTGCTTACTGCACTCGGTCGATGACGCGGACTGCCGGATAACGTACGCGGAAGACGCTCGCGACCGTGACCAGCTCTGCATCGAGCGCGCGCGTCATGAGGCGCCCGGTGGCGCGCTCCATGGCGTGCTGGCACCAGGATTCAGCGACAGCGCGCGTTCGAGCCCGATCAGGACCAGATCGTGCTCGACGAGATCGAACAGCGGCTCGCCCGCAAACAGCCGGCAGAACCCTCCGGTCGCGACGACGAGGGCTGGCTCCCGCTGAAACACACGCTCGCGAATCTCTCGCGTCAAGCCGCCGATGGCCGCGCGGTTGCCGAAGTACAGCCCCGACTGGATGCACTCGACCGTCGACCGCCCGACCAGTTCGGCCGTCGGTACGATCTCCACGTTCGGCAGCCGCGCCGTGTTCTGTTCCAGCGCCTCCATTTGAATCCGCAGGCCGGGCAGGATGATGCCGCCGAGATGCTCGCGGCCCGCGCGGAGGATGTCGATCGTGGTGGCGGTGCCGAAGTCGATGATGATCAGGTTCCGGTCGGGGTGGAGATGTGTGGCGGCAATCGCGTTGGCAATACGGTCGGCGCCCACCTCGAGCGGATTTCGATACCGAATCTTCAGACCCGTCTTGACACCTGCCTGCAGGATGAACGGATCGAGGCCGAAGTACTTGCGGCAACAGCTTCGCAGCGAATAGACGATTTCCGGCACGACCGAGCAACAGGCGATCTGCTCGACGCCGGAGGGGTCACCGCCGTTTTCCCGAAGCACGCCGCGCAGGAAGAGTCCCAGTTCGTCTGAGGAGGTCGGCAGCCGGGACGGCTTGCGAAACCGGATCGTCAGCGCGCCGGCGTCGAACACACCGCCGAAGATCTGGCTGTTCCCGACGTCGAGCGTGAGGATCATCGGCGGTCGTCGCGCGCGACGTTGTCGATCAACCGGATGCCGCCGAGGCGCACCGCCCCCAGCCGGCGTCCCTCCCGATCCTCGACATAGTCGACGACGAAACCGGCCTCGCGCAGCGTGCCGGCAGCGACGTCGGGTGACGGCGCCGTCGACAACACTCGGTACAGCTGCGGAGCTTTGAGACGATCGGATGGCGACAGGCGCTGGTTCCGCGAGCTGAGCGCCAGGCCGTCTGGTTCGCGGACGGTCGGGCACGCCACGATCACGGTCGGTAGAAAGAAGGCGTCTACCAGGCCCTGCACCAGGGTGAGCTGCTGCCAGTCCTTCTCGCCGAAATACGCGCGTTCGGCCGCAGCGAGCTGCAGGAGCTTGAGGACCACCGTCAGTACGCCGTCGAAATGCCCTGGGCGGCAGGCGCCTTCGAGGACTCTCGCGTCTTGCACTTCCGTCGCGCGGTAGCGGAACCCGTCCGGGTACAGATCCCGCTCGTGGGGCACCAGCACGAACTCCACGCCTTCGGCCCGCAGCATGGCCACGTCTTCCTGGACGGTTCGGGGGTACCGTGCCAAATCGCTCGTATCCTCGAACTGCGTCGGGTTGACGAAGATGCTCACCAGGGTGCGATCGTTCTCGGCGCGACTCCGTCGCACCAGCGACAGATGGCCCTCGTGCAAGGCGCCCATCGTCGGGACGAAACCGAGCGTCAGGCCGGCCCGGATCTGCGCACGCCGCTCGTCGCGCCACTCTGACGGGCGTTCAACGATCCTCGTCACTTATAGCTCTCCTCGGGGCCGGGAAACGTCGCCTGTTTGACGTCGGCGTCGTAGGTGTTGAGCGCGTCGGTGAGGAGGCGCTCGGCGTCGCAGTAGCGACGGACGTATCGTGGGCTCATCGTCATATCCAGCCCACAGAGGTCCTGGAGAACAAGGACCTGCCCGTCAGTCCGGCCGCCGGCGCCGATCCCAATCGTCGGAATCGTCAACTCAGCCGTGATGCAGGCGGCGAGATCCGCGGGCACGCACTCGAGCACGATGGAAAAACAGCCCAGGTCTTCCAACGCGTGCGCCTGGCGCCGCAGCGCCGCCGCGTCGTCCGCACTCCGTCCCTGCACACGGAAGCCGCCGAACCGGTTGATCGACTGCGGCGTCAGGCCCAGGTGCCCCATGACCGGGATGCCCGACTCGACGATGTGGCGTATCACGTCTTCGTGCCCGTCCACGCCCTCGAGCTTGACGGCGTGCGCACCGGCCGCGATCAAGGCGCCGACCGCGCGCATCGCCGATGGAATGCCTTTGCGAAACGACAGAAACGGCAGGTCGGCAATCACGAACTTGCCGCCGGCGGCGCGAACGACCGCGCGCGTGTGCATCGCCATCAGCGCAACGGTCGCCGTCAGGGTGGTCGGCTCGCCATGGATGACCATGGCGGCCGAATCGCCAACGAGGATGGCGTCCACGTTCGAGCGCGAGACGAGGCGCGCCGACCAGGCGTCGTACGCCGTAACGACGGAGATTCTTCGTCCCGCCGCCTTAAAACGGGCAAACTCCTGGACGGCATTCATACGGCGCCCCGGGCAGTGGTCGACCGCCAGCCGACGACGCAGATGAAGAGGGGCCTCAGGAATGGGGAGGCACAGATGGGAACCACATCGCCCTTAGGTACCTGTCGCATAGATCAGGTCCTCGTCAACCAACCTTCAAAAGCCGAATCCATCGCAGTCGCCGTTCCGCAGAATCGACGCCGCCTGATCTCATCATACAATACGATTTCTGACGGGGGTGTTCTCGATGACAGCACCGATCGCCATCCTGTTCGGCTTCGTCGTCCTGGCCGCCGCCGCGCCGGCGCGGGCGCATCATGCATTTGCCGTAGAGTTCGATGCGAAGAACTGCGCCGATGTGACAGGTGTGCTCACGAAGGTGAACTACGAGAATCCGCACGCGTATGTCTTTCTCGACGTCAAGTCGCCTGAGGGCCTGACGGAAGAGGCGACGTTCCAGCTGTCGTCGACCTCCAACCTGCGTCGCGGCGGCGCGACGCCCGCCGTCCTCAACGCCAACGTCGGCAAAGAGGTCGTCGTCCGAGGGTGCGCGTCGAGGAACGGCGAGAAGCACCGCTACGCGGCGTCGTTCATCAAGCTCGCCGACGGCACGATCCAGCGGCTCGGGCAGGACGTCGAAGGCATCTTCGGCACCAAGATCTGGAGATAAGGTGAAATCGGTCGCCCTCGCGCTCGCCGTGGTCGGCGTGCTCGCCGTCGCGGCTGCCGCCCAGGACCCGCCGAAGACGTTCGTCGAGGCCAGAGGGAGTGTGAAGCCGGTGCCGCTGCCGCCCGGCGGCCCGCCGGCGCGGATGGCGGACGGGCATGTCGACTTCTCAGGCGTCTGGTTTCCCGGACCGACCGGGAAGGCCAACGCCTGGAGCGTCGTCCCGGACGAACCGGTCAAGGAAGATCCGATTCCGTTTCAGCCGTGGGCGCGCGAGAAGTACGACGCGATGACGCGGACGGAAAAAGAGCTCTTCGCGAATGCGAACGTCCAGTGCCTGCCGCCCGGTACGCCCGGGACGTTCACGGAGAATCCCTACGCGATTCAGATCATCACGACGCCGGGGCTCTTCGTGCACCTCATCGAGAACAACAACCGGTGGCGCGTGGTGCATACGGACGGCCGGCCGCACCCGCCGAAGGAGGAGCTCGAGCCGCTCTTCAACGGCCATATGGTGGCGCGCTGGGAGGGTGACACGCTCGTTATCGACTCGATCTCGATCGACGAGCGCACGTGGATTCGCGACGGCTGGTTCCACAGCGATCAGCTCCACGTCATCGAGCGGCTTCGCCGGCCGTCGAGGAACTACCTCCAGTACCAGTTCACCATCGAGGATCCGAAAGTGCTCACCAAGCCGTGGACCTCGGCGTGGCGCACCTACTCGCTCTCGGCGAACGACGAGGACCTCACCGAAAATTTCTGCACGAACAACCAGCAGGTCGGTCAGCTGCGGAAGCTGATCGAGCTCGAAAAATCCCAGGGCATACAGCGATGAGGACAATGAGGATTGCCCTGCGTACGTGGCGTCCGGCTTTAGCCGGACCAGTGTTCGCCATGGCCGGTCTACTGAGCGCTACGGCGGCCGCTCAGGAACAGCAGAAGACATTCATCGAAGCCCGCGGCAGCGTGAAGCCGGTGCCGCTGCCGCCCGGCGGTCCGCCGCCGCGCATGGCCGACGGCCACGTGGATCTGTCGGGCGTCTGGTTCGCCGGTCCGACCGGGAAGGCAAATGCGTGGAGCGTCGTGCCCGACACGCCGCCGATGGAAGACCCGATCCCGTTTCAGCCGTGGGCGGCGGAGAAGATCAAGGGCATGAGCCGGACCGAGCAGCAGCTTGGCAACGCGCAGGTCACCTGTCAGCCGCTTGGTGTCCCCGGCATGTGGACGATGAATCCATACCCGCACCAGATTGTGATGACGCCCTCTCTGTTCGTGCACCTGATCGAAAGCAACAACAACTGGCGCGTCGTCCGCATCCCGCGGCAGCACAAGCCGAAGGACGAGCAGGAGCTGCTCTTCATGGGCGACACGGCCTCACGCTGGGACGGCGATACGCTCGTCCTCGAAACGGTCTCGCTCGACGCGCGCACCTGGATCCAGGGGAACGGGTGGTTCCACAGCGACGACGTGCGGATCATCGAGCGGCTTCGGCGGCCCTCGCGGAACTATCTCGCATACCAGTACACGGTCGAGGATCCGAAGGTGCTCACGAAGCCCTGGACGTCGGCGTGGCGGACCTTCTCGCTGGGCAGCGAGGACCTGACGGAGAACTTCTGCACGAACAACGAGAACGTGGAACAGCTGATGAAGCTGTATCAGCAGGAGCGCGGGAACCGGTAGGGACGATCTACGTCCACTGGTTCCTTCGGCGCTTCATTCTGGCGGTGACGGCCGCGATTCCCGTGCCGAGGAGAAGGATCGAGGTGGGTTCGGGCACAGTGGCCGGGCCGTAGATCGCCTGTATGGCCTGGATGTCATCGTGGTGCAAGGTGCGGCGGGCACCTTGGTAATTCGCATTCATGACTGCCCCCGTAACGCTCGAATGGCCCAAACCGAGCGAATGCCCGAATTCGTGCAGAAGTATCGTAAACAGGTCCACGTCAGGGTCGCCAAAGATGTCCGTCGCATCGTCGGCCCACAAGACCGCGTTGTTCAGGTGCACATCGCCGCCGACATTGCCACCCGGGCCGAACAATTCCGTGGCGGGGCCAAACGCGCCAGCCAGGACGCCGAAGAAGAAGGGATACGCGCCGACGCGAATGTCACCGACCAGACCGCCGGCCGGCATCGAGGCACCCGCTGCTCCGCCGCCGTCGATCACCATTCCAAGATTGGTGAATCCAGAGGCTGCATCCCACACGTTGAGCGCTCCAGTGGCGGCTGCCGCTTCTTCGACCGTCGAGACCGGGTTGCCAAGCAGCATGGCCATGCTCGTACTGAGGTGTGTCACGTTGCTCGGGTCAGTGTGGTCTGGGTCGAAAAACGGTGACACGGGATTGCTGAGTAGTGCCAGGTCGAGCCCGAGATTCGCAGCCATGAAGCTCCAGGTGGCCGAGCCAGGCGTTCCGGGCGGAAGAACGAAAGTGCTCGCCGAATTCGCGGTTGTATCCCACTTCGATCCCAACAGCGCGAACCCTGGCGGTCCATGCAAGTACTGCTGCCCCGACAGATCACCCAGGCTGATCATGTCTCCCAGGTTGATATAGGAGGCGTTGGCGCTGGAGGCAATCAGTGACAGCGCGGCGAAAAGCCAGAGAGGCAACCCGGAGCGGCGGGAAGTCATGGGGCGCTCCTGAGCATTCAATTGTGTCGAGTAGAGACGTGGGTCCAGCGGTTCGGCAAGCAATTCGCTCGCCGGCATCAAGCTATGGTTTGCGCCCAAGTCGATACGGTCGGCAACCACGTGTTCACCCGGGAAGCTGACTTTAGTCGGATGGCCAGTACCTGCGAGAACGTCCGCCCTCAATGGGACCCGTTCGCACACCTTAGGGCCCGGCGAATGGATTCCGGTAGCCGCCGGCGACCCCGAACTGATTGTTCTCCTGACAGATGTATTCGCGGATCTCGTCGCCGGGAGGATTCAGCCTCGCGGGGAACGTCACCGTGAACGGTCGCGAGTAGGCGCCCGCGTCGTCAATCGTGATCTCGTTGACCATATGACCCCTGTCGATCCGCGTCCACCGCTCGATCGTGTGGAGCTGCTCGGTGTGCGGCGTCCCCTGTCGATCGAACCAGAACTTGTCGTTGAAGCCCACGGTGTCGATCACCAGCGTGTCTTTTTCGTACCACCCTACTGAGTGCCCGAACCACGTCGCGTCGAGATCCGGCGGATGCTGGCGGCCGTCCATGAAGATCTGCCGGTAGCTGTGGATGTTTCCCTCGTGCAGGATGAACATGTGGGTCGGCTTCTTGTGCGTGTAGTTCTGCACGAAGCGAAACGGGTACACCGTCGTGCGGGGTACGCCCATCGGCAGGCACCACACGTGCGGATCGTCCGTCTCTCGCTTCGCGCGATCGTCCATCAGCGCTTTCGCCCACGGGAGCAGCGGGAGCGTCTCGCCCTTCTTCAAGCCCGCGGCCATACTGCCTGGGCCGCCGCCCGTCCAGATGCCATCGCCCAGATCGACAGTGCCGTCCGGCAGCCGGGGCACGGGGCCGGTCGGCGGTGGGGGCTGTCGAACCTCCTGACCGAGCGCCTGCACCTCACCCAGCGTTCCGCGGCCTTGTGACTGCGCGATCGCCCAGGCAGTCATGATGATGACGCCCGCCACGACCAACAGTGTTCGCACGCTGCCCTCCATCTCTGCTTCCGGCGAACGGTTCCGGTGACGATCGCTCCATGCCTACTGCGCGGCCGGTTTCGCTGGCAAGGGAATCGGCCGCACGAACCGTGACGCGTCGATGGGAACGTTGACCTGGATGTTTCCGAGCTTGATCGTCATCTGCATGTACGTCTGGCTCACCGTCCACGCAAACGGCATCTTCACACCGGCAATGTCGCGGTAGTCGCTGTACTCAATCTGCGTCGGCACGGGACCCACCGGCGTGGCGTTCCAACGAACCCATCGGACGAGCAGGCCGGACGCGTTGTCGAAGTACAGGTTGACTGGCAGCAGTCCTGAGTCCGGATTGGCGCCCTGCACAATCGTGACCAGCCGATCGTCGATAGCCGTGCGGCCGACCTTCCATTGAGTGAATGCCTGCTTGATGCCGGCGGGAAATGCCAGCAAGGCTTCGAGCCGGTAGCGATCCAGATTTCCGCTGGTCAGCGTCTCGATCGGCGCCCGACTGTCGGGGCCAGCCCACCACGCGGTGCGGCCGTCGAACACGCGCTGACTCTGTCCGTCGGCCATGTGGACGATCCAGGTTCGCTGATTCGGTGCTCTGGCGAAGATCTCGACCGGCACTTCCTTGAAGGCGGTGTCGAATCCGGCATACGTGCCCCTCGCAATGACGCTCGACACCTTGGACAGTTGCGCGACCCCGCCGGCCGCCTGGAGGTACCGGTCGAGGATCTCGTCGGCGGAGACCCGCGTGTCGACTGGAAAATCCATCGCATTCGGATCGTCTTCGGGCGGGCCGTATTGAAGCGCGAGGTTGGGCGCGGCCACGGGGCTCCCGTCACCCCGATGACACGTGAAGCAGGTCACACGGGGCCGGCCGCCGAAGAAGTTGGTGTTGATCGTGCGCATCATCACGATCATCTGGCGCGCGCGCTGGATCCTCGGGGTAAGGTCGGCAAAGGCTTCGTGGCGGAAGACGGCCTGCTTCGAATGGCAATAGGTGCAGTCCTCACCCATCGCGGCGGCGAACATCCCCATTACGTCGAAGAACGTGTCGACGGGAATGCCGTTGAGCACCTGGATGCTCTTGAACAGGTTGTCCGTCATCAGAACCGGTTCCGGCGCAGCCTGGCGCGCCGATGCACGCACGACCCCCACACCGAGCAACGCCACGACGGCCGCTCCACAGGCCCAGAACACCGAACGGCGCCGCCCGCTACTCATCATCCGAACTCCTCCACCGTGCTCGCCCGCGCGTCGTTGCGCGTACATACCGCATACGCACCTGCCAGTAAAGCGACCTGGCGCGGCCAGTTTGGCCGGACCCGGAGTTCGGGTAGACTCTGACGGCAACCGCCGCCGACACGCAGGAGGCCACGATGAAGGCGCTCGCCACTGTTTTTCTGGGACTGCTGCTGACACCCATCGTGCTGCAGGCCCATCACTCGTTTTCGGCGGTCTACGACAGCAATAAACCGATTACCTTGCGAGGCACGGTCAGCAAGCTCGGGTGGTCGAATCCGCACGCGCACATCTACATCGAGGTCAAGGGTCCCGACGGCAAAGTGTTGACCTGGGAAGTCGAGAGTGCCGGCGCGAGCAACCTGCAGCGGGCGGGAATCAGGAAGGAAGACTTCATCGGCACGGAAGTCATCGTGAAGGGATTCCTCGCCAAGGATGGAACGCCCGCCGTCAACGCGAGCAGCTTCACGCTGGTGCAGTCCAAGAAAGAGTACGTCAGCGAAGAACCGAACCCCTAGGCCGGGTCCTCGACCGGCAGGCTGCGAGCGCGGAGTCTGAATCCATGAAGCGAGTCCCCATCACGCTCGGCCTCGCGCTCCTGGTCGGCGTCTCATCGGTGTCGCGTGCGCAGACCCGGCCGGACTTCTCCGGTACCTGGACATTCAATCAGAGCAAGAGCACGAAGGGAATCGCCGGCAATACGCCGATCGTGCCGTTTCCGAGCCAGATCGTGGTGAAGCAGACCGCGACGGAGCTCTACGTCGAAGGCACCAGCGTGCGGCAGGCCCCTCTGAAGGCGGTGTTCAGACTCGACGGCAGCAAGGTGACCTTGGAGGCGCCGCGCGGGATCACCGAGACCGGCGAAGCAAGGTTCGAGGGCGCGACCATCGTCGTGACGACCCGCCGCTCGTTCTCCTCGCCCGCGGGCGAAACGGTCGTCGACTTCAAGGAGATCTGGACGCTCGCCGGCAACGTCCTCACGATTGAAAAAACCCGGACGCAAAGCGGCGAGTCGGACACCGAAACGGCCGTGTACGACAAGGTGTAGGTCTCTGACATGCCACATCGTCTGCTGACTGGGTTTGCCGTGGCGATCGCCGTATGGGCGCTGGGGCATTCTGGATCCTCGCCACTCCACGCACAGGCCGCGCCTGGTACGCGGGCGTACACGCCACCGCGGACGGCCGCCGGCCATCCGGATCTGCAGGGAGTCTGGCGGGTGTGGAATCTCGCGAAGTACGACCTCGAGGATCATGGCGCCAAGCCGGGGGTCCCCGCGGGACGAGGATTCGTGGTGGATCCGCCTGACGGCAGAATTCCCTATCAGCCGTGGGCGCTCGAGCAGCGGCGGAAGAACTACGAAGGCACAAAAACGCTCGACCCGTGGAAGCACGCGGATCCGCTGGCGAAGTGCTACATCCCCGGTATCCCGCGCATGACCTATCTGGGATGGCCGTTTCAGATCATTCAGACGCCCCAGTACGTGCTCTTCAACTACGAGTGGAGCCACAAAAAGCGGTACGTGCCGATCAACAGCACGACGCCGCTGCCGAATCCAGACGATGAGAGCAACTGGAATGGCATGGCGCGCGGCCGCTACGACGGCAACTCGCTCGTCGTCGAGGTGACGAACTTCAACCCATACACCTGGTTCGACATGGCGGGAAACTTCCACAGCGAGGCGCTGCGCGTGGTCGAGCGGTACACGCCGATCGATGCGGACACGCTGCAGTATGACGTCCGGATCGAGGATCCACAGGTCTTCACGAGGCCGTGGGCCATCCGCATGCGGATCCAGCGTCAGAAAGACATCGGCATCCTCGATTACGAGTGCACCGCGATGCTGGACGAGCTCGGGATTCACCACACCTGGCCGCGGGATTTCGACGTCATCGAGCTCAAGTGAGAAGGCATGGAGACATGAGGGCGGCAGTCCTGATGTTGGTGATCGTTGCGTCGGTAACCGTAGAGGCGCAGCGCGGAGGCCGCGGCGGCGGGCCGGGGCCGGCCTTTGCCCCAGGTCCCGTGCCGCGCACCGCGGACGGCAAGCCGGATTTGACGGGCCGATGGGACGGATCGGGCGGCGCCCTCACGCATACCGTGATCCTCGAGGACCATCCTGGGGGTTTTGGCATTCAGGGGGGCAAGACCCTGATCATCGACCCGGCAGATGGCGTCATCCCGTACCAGCCCTGGGCATTGAAGGAGCGGGACCGGCGCCGCGAAGACGCCAATGGCTACGAGGATCCGGTGGGTCATTGCGAGTTCTACGACATCGGGCGCCTCCACAGCTTCGCGTTCGACATCATGTATTCGGGCGGCACCATCATCCTCAATCACAACCAGCACATCACCCGGGTCATCGACCTGCGCCGGCGTGAGCACCTGCCACCCGGCATTCGTCTCTGGCAGGGGGATCCGATCGGCCGCTGGGAAGGCGACACGCTCGTCGTCGACAGCACGAATTTCAACGGCAAGACCCGCATGGCGATTGGCGGCGATTTCTACAGCGCCGACGCGCACCTCGTCGAGCGCTTCACGATGACGGATGCCAATACCATCAGGTGGACGTTGACGGTCAACGATCCGAAGGTGTTCACCCGGCCATGGACGATGACCTCGGCGGCGCCTGTGACGAGGGTACGGCCCCTCGGCGCCGCGGCCTTCGATACGGAAGACACCTGCCACGAGGGCAACGTCGATCTGGTGCATCTCAAGAACGTGTACGACCAGACCCACGGGACCGCGGGCGCGCCGGCGCGATGGCCGCCCGTCTACGTCCAGCCAGGCGCTGGTCAGACACGATAGGGCGTGCTCTACCGCGTGTCCCCGGCGGCAAGACGCTGGTCTGGACCAATGTCAACGCCGCCGGCAACAGCGGTCATGTGGTGTGGGATCGCATCGCGTTGCCACGGAGAGTGGAATTCGCGAACAGTTCATGTACGGACACCCGATCGACCCGTCGAGGAAGTGAGCGACGCAGCGGAAACGCTGTCAACCTTTTGGAGGAAGCCATGGCTGAGACAACGACGCGCCGCCGGTTTCTTCAGTCCGCCGCCGTAGGTGGAACCGCACTGGGTCTTGGGAGCCTCGCATTCCTGAGAGAGTTGCCGCCAGTCTCCGGCCAGGAGGCGCGACTGAGCCCGGCGCTGGTCAGGCTCGATGCGGGCATCGAGTCGATGGTCCGCCTGATCGAGGACACGCCGCAATCGGATCTCCTGGAAGAGGTCGCTCGACGCATTCGCGAGGGAACGAGCTATCAGCAGGTCGTGGCGGCGCTGTTTCTGGCCGCCGTTCGCAACGTGCAGCCACGCCCCGGCGTGGGATTCAAGTTCCACGCGGTGATGGTGGTGAACGCCGCGCACATCACCAGCCTGTCCGCACCGGAAGCGGATCGCTGGCTGCCCATTTTCTGGGCACTCGACGAGTTCAAGACCTCGCAGGCGGAAGAACAGAAGGCGAGCGGCTGGCGCATGGCGCCCGTCGACGAACGCACTGTCATCCCAGCACGCCTGGCGAAACAGGCTTTCGTCGACGCGATGGAGAGCTGGGACGACAAGAGCGCGGACGGCGCCGTGGTCGGCCTGGCGCGATCGGCGCGTCCTGTTGACATCTACGAGCTCCTGTACCGCCTTGGCGCCCGCGATTTCCGTGACATCGGCCACAAGGCCATCTTCGTCGCCATGAGCTGGCGGACGCTGCAGTTCATCGGCTGGCAGCATGCCGAGCCGGTCCTGCGCTCGATTGCGTTTGCCCTCCTCCATCACGACCTCAAGAACACCACGCCGGCTCGCAGCGACGACGCCGCCGACCGGCCGTGGCGGCGCAATCAGGAGCTGGCCGCCAGGATGGGACCGAAGTGGATGAGCGGCGCGCTGGACGAAGGCGCCACGCGGGAGATGCTGGACGTCCTCCGTCATGGATCCAACAACGACGCGTGCGACAAGGCGGTGGAGCTGATCGCGCGCGGTATTTCGCCGCAGTCCATCTGGGATGGGATCTTCGTCGGTTCCGGGGAACTCCTGATGCGGGAGCCGTCCATCGTCATGGTGCACGCCGTCGACACCGCCAACGCGCTGCGGTACGGCTTCCAGGCCGCACGCGACGAGATCACGAAGAAGCTCCTGCTGCTGCAGGGATGCGCGTTCGTCCCGATGTTCAGGGCGAGACTGACCGGCAAGGCCGCCAGCACCAGCATCGATGATGTGAGGCCGCTGACGATCCAGAGGCCATCAGGAGCCATCGACGAAATCCTGAGCGATGTCAGCACCAATCCGATGAACGCTGCCAGGAAGGTTCGCGCGTATCTCGGTAACGGCGGGAGCGTCGAGAACCTGATGAACGCCGCCCGGCGCCTGATCTTCCTCAAGGGCGACAATGCCCACGATTACAAGTTCAGCGCCGCGGTCCTGGAGGACTATTTCAACGTCAGCCCGAGCTGGCGCGAGCAGTTCCTGGCGACGAGCGTGTTCAATCTCAGGGGCAGCGGCGACCGCGACAATGCGTTGGTGGAGCGGACGCGCGCAGCCCTGAAAGCGTGACGGCTGACTAGGGCAGCACGGCGATCGCCTCGATCTCGACCTTATAGGCCGGATCGGCCAGCTGCTGAATCTGCACCAGCGTATTGGCTGGTGGACTGGCGCCGACATACTTGGCTCGCACCGCAGCGACCTCCGCACTGCGGAACTCCGCAATGCTGGTCACGTACGTCGTCGTCTTGGCCACGTGGCTGAAGTCGGCGCCGTGGGATTTCAGCGCGGCGGTCAGGTTGATCATCACCTGCTCCACTTGCTCTTTCATTCCCGGCCCCACGACCGTGCCGGCGGCGTTGACGCCCGTCTGACCGGCGATGAACAGCAGCTTTCCGGACTTGACGACGTGCGTGTACGTTCCCGGATTCGGCTTCGCGAGCGCCGGTGGATTGGTCTTCTCCAGTTTTTGAGCGGCCGTGGCGACAACCGCCACCACGAGCAGTGATGCAAATGTGAGCGTGGTGTTCATGAGCATTGGACTCCTCGCGATCTTGAGATGGCGTTGGCGCGAGCGCGGTCGACCTGGCTTCAATATATAGTCCTTCCATCACGTCGAGAGTCTCCGGGTACGATGGAGAGAGAGCATGAAATCACATGTCCTTTGCATTGGCGTTGCGCTGGCGGTCTTCTCAGGCATCGGCCTCGCCACGGCGCAAACGCCGACGAGCGTGAATGGCCTTGTGTCAGCCGCCAAGACTGCCGCCGGCCTCGAGTGGCCCGGCACGTTCCTTCGTCTCTGCATCGTGCCGCCTCCCGCCGCGGCAGGAACGACGCCTGCGTCTGCGCCGGTCGGCCCGCCTCCAAAGGAGGGTTGGTACGCCGAGCCCGCCAAGGTCGCGGATAACTTCTACTTCCTCGGCACCAAGATTCACAACGCCTGGGCGCTGGTTGGCGGCGACGGGATCATCATCCTCGAGGCGTTGTATGACTACGCCGCGGCCGACGAAATTGTCGCGGGATTGAAGACACTCGGTCTCGACAGCACGAACGTGAAATACGTCATCCTCTCGCACGCCCACGCCGATCACGACGGGGGCGCAAAGCTCCTCCAGGACACGATGCCGTCCGCGCGTCTGGTCTACGGTGGTCCAGATTGGGAAGCGATCGAGCGGTCGACGACGCACGCCGGAGGCAAGCCGAAGCGCGACACCGTTGGGACCGATGGCCTGAGGCTGTCGGTCGGCGATGCGTCGGTTCAGATTGTCACGACGCCGGGCCATACCGCGGGGACGCTATCATTCCTCTTCGAAGTGAAGGATAACGGCAAGCCCCTGCGCGTGGCGTACGTCGGCGGCACCGCGATCCCGTTCAATGGCAGCGCCGAGTACTACGACGGCTACATCGCCTCAGTGAAGAAGATGGCGAAGGCGGCCGCCGATTTTGGCGCGACCGCCCTCATGTCGAATCACACCGAGTTCGATAACGCCTACTACAAGGCCCACACCGCCGCCAATCGGCGACCCGGTGCCGCCAACCCGTTCGAGGTTGGCAGGGCCGCCGTCGGCCGGTACTTCACCACGGTCGAGGCATGCACCGCTGCGGCGAAGCTGCGGGCGGCCGGCACGAGGTAGCATCGACGCTTTCACAGCCGTTCTCCTTGCGACCGGGGCACAGCGTACTCCTCAAGAGGCCCCCGGTTGCGAATCACTGTTGGAACCAGTGTGGACGAGGTTTAGGACGATGGTGGCGAGTGCGGGCCTGAGAACGTCGAGCCCGGCAACAGACCGAGCGACAGCGAGGGATGTTGGCGGGGTGGACGGGACTCGAACCCGCGGCCTCCGGCGTGACAGGCCGGCGTTCTAACCAACTGAACTACCACCCCGAACGATCGATTGTCGGTCCTACGCCACGGCTTGCCAACCGAAGCTCACATGCGTTGGCAAACGTGAGCGAAGGTTGGTGGGCGGTGCAGGACTCGAACCTGCGACAGCCGGCGTGTAAAGCCGGTGCTCTACCACTGAGCTAACCGCCCGCTGCGCGCCACACTCCAATTATGCCGCGGCGCGAAGACGGGCAAACAACCCATTATAACTTACGCACCCGCCATCATCTTGAGCGCCAGGAGCGCGAAGCCGGCGAGCAGTCCAGCTAACGTCCGGTGCTCTCGATTGCGCAGCACGCGCCTCGCGCTGAACCGCCGCACCATGAGCGCCGCGCGTGACGCGCGGTAGTCGTCGTACGTCGATCCGAACGCCTCGCGCAGCTGCGTTTCTTCGGTGCGGACGGCCGCCGCAATCGTCACCCCCATGTACACCGCCACCAGGAGCGCAACATAGAGACTGCGGGCGGCGACCGCCACGCCGCCGGCCATCACCACCGACCCGACGTAGAGCGGATGTCGCACGAAGCGGTACGGCCCCGACCGCGTCACCTCGCGTCCCTTCTCGAGATGACCCGCCGCCCAGATGCGCAGGCACTCGCCGGCGAGCGCGACGAGCAGACCGGCGCTCCACGCGGGCCACGTCGGCTGCGCCACCACGAGCACGACAACGGCGGCGACGAATCCCAGTCGGACACGCCAGCGCGCGATGGTGTACGGCAGTGACACGTCTGAGGCTCGTTCAGCCATGCGCGATCAGACATCGCCGCACCGCATCGACTACCTCGGCGACTTGAATATCGTCGATACACGGAACGGGGTTCCGGCAGCGGCGCTCGTAGAAACAGGAGCACCGGTCGGTGCGCGCAACCACGACGTCCCGCGGCGACCAGGGACCATTGCGATCGGCAAAGGTCGGGCCGAAGAGCGCGACCACCGGCGTCCCGACCGCGCCGGCGATGTGCAGCGGTCCCGTATCCCCGGACACCATCAGGCGAGCGCCTCGCGCAATGGCCACCACATCCGCGATCGTCGTCTCGGGCGCGACGAGGGCGGCGCCACTCGACGCGGCGGCCACCGCCTCGGCGAGCGCCCGCTCCCCCGGCCCCCAGAGCACGAGCGATCGCAGGCCGCACGCGGAGCGAACGGCCGCCGCCGCCGCGCCGAACCGTTCGGGGGGCCACCGCTTGTTCGGCCACGCCGCGCCCGGATTCAGCAGCGCGTAGTCGCTCGATCCGATCCGCTCGGCCGCCGCTATCGCCGCCGGCGTGCGTGGAGTCGCCAGCGGAAACCGCACCGCCGTATCCGCGACGTCGAGCGCGCGCAGCAGGCCGAGGCTGCGATGGATGACGTGGGCGGCCGCACCTGGATCGGGTGCCTCCGAGTAGAAGAGACGCGCGAGCGGCTCGCGGAGATGCCGGCGCGGAAGGCCGATGGTGCGCCGCGCCCCGACGAGCCGCGCGAGGACGGCCGATTTCAGCAGCCCCTGCAGATCGATCACCGCGTCGTAGCGCGTGCGGCGCAACTGGCCGAGCCTGCTCCAAGCCGCGCCGCGGCCACGGGCGAGATCGCGCGGATCGAACGAAAGGCGCCGGTCGAGGCACTCGACGAGATCGAGCAGCTCCAGGTAGCGCGGATCGACCATCCAGTCGATCTGCGCCTGCGGGTAGCGCCGGCGCAGCGCCGCCGCGGCAGGGATGCCGTGGACGACGTCGCCGAGAGAACCCAGCCGGATGATCAGGAACCGGTCGGTCCGGCTTGAGCCGGACACTACGGACGTCTCCCGATGCGGTCCAGCAGGTCGCGCGTGGAATGATCCTTCGGATCGCCAACGATCGCGATCCGGCCGCCGTAGGCGCGGACGATGTCGCGCTCGGGGACCGTCTCGAGGGTATAGTCGGTCCCCTTGCAGTGGACGTCGGGCCTGATCGCGTCGAGCAGCGGGCCGACCGTCGGCTCGGAAAAGATCACCACGTAGTCGACCCAGCGCAGCGCCGCCACCAGCTCGGCGCGGTCGGCCGCCGAGAGAATCGGCCGCCCCTCCCCTTTCAGCCTGCCCACCGACTCGTCGTCATTGATGGCGACGATGAGCCGATCGCCTTCCGCCGCTGCACCCTCGAGGTACCGCACATGCCCGACATGGAGCAGGTCGAAGCAGCCGTTGGCGAACGCGATCGTGTGCCCCTCGCGGCGGTCGCGCGCCGCGAGGCGCAGCAGCTCCTCGCGCGTGACGATCTCACCCATGCGTGAGTGCGGCACGAAGCTCGTCGCCATCCACGGTCGCCGTGCCGCGCTTCATGACGACGAGGCCGCCGGCATAGTTGGCGAGCCGCGCGGCGGCCTCGAAGCTCGCGCCTGCGGCGAGTGCGAGCGCGACGGTCGACACCACGGTATCGCCGGCGCCGGTCACGTCGACGATGAACTCGGTGCCATGGATGGGGATATGGACGGTGGGCGCGTCGGACGTGAAGAGCGACATCCCGCGGCTCCCGCGCGTGACGAGCACGGCCTGCATGCGCGTGCGCTCGAGGATCTCGCGTCCAGCGCGCTCGAGAACCCGCCCGCTGTCGCCGATGCGGATGCCGAGCGCCTGCTCGACCTCGGACTGGTTCGGCGTGCTGATTGTCAGTCCCGTGTACTCGAGCAGCCGATACCGGCTGTCGATCAGCACCGGCACTTGCCTGCCGGCGCGCCGCAGGGCCTTTGCGAGCGTCCGCACGAGGCGCGGGGAGACCAGACCGGAGCCGTAGTCGGAGACGAGCACCGCGTCGGCGCGTCGCAGCGCCGCGAGCGTGGCGCGCTCCACTGCCGCGCGGGTCTTCGGATCGATGCCGCGCGGCACGGCGCGGTCGATGCGGACGACCTGCTGCTTGGCGGAATGCACGCCGCCCGCGAGAATGCGCGTCTTGATCGGCGTCGGCGTCCCGTTGCGGCGGACGAGATGCCGCGGATCGACGCGCCGATGGAGCGCCGCCACCACGCGCCGGCCGGGCTCGTCGCGCCCGACGACCGACACGAGCGCCACGCCGCCCCCGAGCGCGGCGACGTTGTTGGCCGCGTTGCCGGCGCCGCCGGGGACGATTTCCGTCGAGTCGTACTCGAGAATGAGGACCGGGGCCTCGCGCGACATGCGCGCCACCCGACCGTACACGAACTCGTCGGCGACGACGTCGCCAATCACGACGACGCGCCGCCCGCGGAACGCGTCGATCAGCGAGACGAGCTGCGCAGCATCCACCCGACCGCCTCCATCAGGTTGTTGAGAATAGCATCGGCGCTCGCGCCCGCCGGCCGCCGCTCTTCCTCGTGGGCGCCGTGCCCCGTGCGCACGAGCACCGTGCGCGTCCCCGCCGCCCGCCCGCACGCGACGTCAATCCACTTGTCGCCGACCGTCACCGAGCGCGACGGATCGAGGTGCAGCTCGCGGCACGCGCGCTCGACGAGGCCGGGCTGCGGCTTGCGGCACCGGCACGCCTGCCGGTAGGCCTCGATCTCGGCGTCGGGATGATGCGGACAGAAGTAATACGCGTCGATCCGGGCGCGCCCGAGCGCCAGACGCGCGTCGATCGTCTCGTGCACCCGCTGCAGGAACGGCTCGTCCACGATGCCGCGGCCGATCGCCGACTGATTGGTGATGACGACGGCCGCGAACCCGGCGCGGTTCAGGAGACGAATGGCATCGACGGTCCAGGGAAAGAGCTCGAGCAGATCCAGACGGTCGAGGTATCCACGCTCCTCGATCAGCGTGCCGTCACGGTCGAGAAACACCGCGGGTCGCATCAGGACAGATCGACGGTCGAGGGATGAAGCTGGACACGACCTACCATGTCGGTCAACACCCCAGACACGCGATCGGGGGTGATGCGCGTCATGCACCGATGATCGATCGGGCACTCGCGCAGCATGCAGGGACGGCACCAGACCGGGTGTGTCAGCACCGCCGCCCGATGTCCCTCGCGCGTGAGCGGCGCGGTCTCGTACTCGTTGGTCGACCCGAACACCGCCACGACCGGCGCGCCGACCGCGGCCGCGACGTGCATTGCGCCCGAATCGTTCGAGACGCACGCGGCCGCACCAGCCATGACGCCGGCCAGCATCTGCAGTGTCGTCTCGCCGCTCAAGTCGAGTACGTGCGCCGTGACATCCTCCGGCAGGGCCGCGCGGATCTGCTCCGTCGTCTCGCGGTCCGCGTGGCTGCCCACGAGCACGCACATGGCGCCGCGGTCGCGCACGAGCGTCGACGCCACCTGCGCCACCGAGGCGGGCGGCCAGCGCTTCGCGGTGCCGTAGGCGGCGCCCGGCGCAAAGACGACGAACGGACGCGACGGCTGCCAGCCGCGCTCGATCAGCAAGCGGCGCGCGGCCTCCGTCACCGATTGCGGCACCGTCAACACCGGCTCGAGCGGACCGCTGTCGATGCCAAGCTCGCGCGTGAGGTGCTGATAGTAGGCCCCCTGGTGCATGCTGCCGGCCGGCCGCGGTACCGCGCGCGTGAGGAGCGGCCGTCGCAGGTCGGCTGCATATCCCCACCGCTCCGGAATACGCGCAAGCCGCACGAGCCACGCCGACGCGAACGAGTTGGGCAGCAGGATCGCCACCTCCGCGCCAACCTCCCGCACCCGCGCCACATCGGCGTGCCGCCGGCTGCGCTGCCACCAGCGCCCGCTCGATTCGAGCGTAGACGTGGCGTCGACGAAGGGCACGAGCCCGAAGACCTCATCGACGGAACGCCGCGCGGCGACGGTCAGCCGGGCGCCTGGAAACTGGCGTCGGACGTCGGCGATCGCCGGCAGCGCCATCACCACGTCGCCGAGCCAGTTCGGCGCAACGATGAGGATGTCGGCTGGATCAGACATCGGCCTTCCGGGAAGCGGGATCCGGAATTGGAGATCCGAGCGTTCCTGATTGCTCGTGCCTCGTGCCTTCGGAGCCCCGATCCCCGATCCCGGATCCCGCTTCCCGCCACCTCCGATGCATCCACATCCAGAGCTCCGGATGCCGGCGCACGTACATCTCGAGCACGTCGGTGCAGCGCTGCGTGAACTCACGCACCGACTCGGGCGCGTCGGCGAGCGGCGGCTCGACCGGGTGCTCGTAAATCAGGCGATACCGTCCACGGGCCAAAGGCAGCGCGAAGACCGGAATCACCGGCGCGCCCGTGCGCAGCGCGATCGCCGCCAGCGCCGAGGTCGTGGCGGCCTGGCGTTGAAAGAAGCGCACGTGCACGGCATCGGCCTCGTGCAGATGCTGGTCGATGAGGATGGCGATGCCACGGCCGGCAGCGAGATCGCGCATGATTCGCCGTACCGCGCCCCGCCGCTGGATCACGGTATTCCCCGTGCACGTTCGAATCTCTTCCAGCATCGCGTCAAGTCGGCGGTTGTCGAGCGGCCGCGCAAGCACCGAGATCGGCGCATTCCGGAGAGCGTGCGCCACCGCATGGATCTCCCAATAGCCGAAGTGCCCCGTGAAGAACAAGGCGCCGCGTCCGCTCTGCAGCACCTGACGGGCGCGCTCTTCGCCCTCCGTTTCCACGGCCGCCAGCATGCGTTCGCGCGGCCAGGTCCCGAACTTGATCAGCTCGAAGAGCAGCCCACCGAAATGACCGAAGACCGCCCTCGCGAGCCGCCGCTGGTCACGCGGGCTGCGTCCGGGAAACGCGTGGGTGAGATTCTCGAGCGTCGTGCGCCGGCGCGCGCCGTCGAGCACGTAAGAGACCCGCCCAATCGCGTGTCCGAGCCTGCGGACCGCCGGCATCGGCAGCAGCCTGACGAGCACGCGGACGGTCCGGACGAGCAGCGTCTCGAGACGATGGCGTGCCTTCATGCCGCGTGCCCGATGCGCCTACGGCGTGCCGCCGCAAGTCGGCCGGCCAGCCACGACGCGAACTGATCCGCGGGCTCCACCGCCAGTTCCAGCGGCAGCACGGCCCACGCGGGCGGCGCCGTCACGAGCGACGGCGAAAGCCGCGCGGCGTCCTTCTCCGTGGTGACGATGAGGTTCGCGCCCGCACTGAAGGCGGCCTGTTCGATCCGCGCGATGTCGCGCGCGGTGAACCAGTGATGATCGCGGAAGACGAGCTCGCGGCCGATCGTCCATCCGAGCGCCCGCAGCGCGGCAAAGAACCGCTCGGGCCGGGCGATCCCGGCAACGGCGACCACGGGGCGCGCTGGAGGGCGGCAAAGGTCGTCGCCGATGCGCTGCGGATCGCTAGTAATGAGCCGAGGGTCGTGATGACGAACCGTGACGCGAAACGCGGTCTCGACGCCGGTGCCCCGCATCACCGCGTCGACATCCTCATCGGTGCCCGGCACGAGGAGCGCGTCGGCCGCTCGTGCCGCCAGCAACGGCTCGCGCAAACGTCCCGCCGGCAGCAGGCGCTCGCTCAGATCCACCGCCGACACGACCAAGAGATCGGCATCCCGTGCCAGCTGCAGGTGCTGGAACCCGTCGTCGAGGAGGTGGAGGGTGCAGCCGAAGCGCCGCTCCGCCAGCCGTCCGGCCAGGTAGCGTTCGCGCGAGACCAGCACCGGCACGCCGGGAAGCGTGCGGGCCAACATCGCCGGCTCGTCGCCCGACTGCGCGGGCGGCACCAGTACGCGATCGCCGTCGCTCACGACGACGACCCCATCGGCGACGTCGAGGCGGCCATAGCCGCGGCTGAGCACGGCCGGCCGCTCGCCGGCCGCGGCAAGCAACCGTGCGAGCGTGGCGACGAGCGGCGTCTTGCCGCTCCCGCCGACGACGAGATTGCCGACGCTGATGACGGGGCGCTCGAGGCGGCGCGTGCGGTCGGGATGTCGCCCGTACCACGCGCGGCGCAGCGCGGTGGCACGCCCGTAGACGCCGCTCAGCAGGTTCAATGGACTACGCGGAAGGGACGGACGACCGCGCCGCGACCGCGCTCGTCGGGCGGCACCAGCGCCGTGATTGCCGCCACGGTTCTGTCCTTCGCGCCCCGGTTCGCCACCACGAGCGCGCGTGCCGCGGCGCCCAGCCGTGCACGGCGCACCGGGTCGCCCATCAGGCCCACCACCGCCTCGTCGAGTTCGCGCGCCGACCGTACCTCGACGGCGGCGCCGTTGGCGAGGAATGCCGTGGCGATTTCAGCGAAGTTCTCCATGTGCGGACCGAAGACGATGGGCCTGCCGAAGACCGCGGGTTCGAGAATATTGTGACCGCCGCCTGGCACCAGGCTGCCGCCGACGAATACCACCGTACCGATCTGATAGAGCTCGGCGAGCTCGCCGATGGTATCGAGGACGACGGCGTCGGCACGCGGTTCGGCGTCGATCGGCAGTTCGGTGCGGCGCACGGTCGAGAGTCCCTCCTGGCGGCACAGCCGCTCCACTTCGTCGAAGCGTTCAGGCTGCCGCGCGGCGATGACGAGCAGCGGATTCCCGGGCCGGTCCGCGGGCGCGGACCGGCCTCCCCCCAGTGCTGGCTCGTCGGGTCGCTGCGCGACCCGACCGCGCAGCAGGTTGAACGCGTTGATGACCGCTGGCTCCTCCCCTTTGAGCGTGCTGCCCGCCACCAGCACCGGCCGGTTCGGCGCGACGCGGAAGAAACGGAGCACGCGCTGCCGGCCGCGTCCCTGGGGCGGCTCCACGTCGAGCGCGTCGAACTTGAGGCTGCCCGTCACCGTGATGCGGCTTGGATCGGCACCGAGCTCGACGAGCCGCCGCGCCGCCTCGTCGCCCTGCACGCAGAAGCGATCGATGTGGTCGAGCACACGGCGGAAGAACGGCCGGACCAGCCGGTAGCGCGGAAACGACTTGTACGAGATGCGACCGTTGACGAGCACCGTCCGCACGCCGCGGCGGCGGCACTCGCGGAGCAGGTTGGGCCAGATCTCGGTTTCGATCATGACGAAGAGCCGCGGGTTCACTCTGTTCAGCGTGCGCCGCACGCTGAACACCCAGTCGAAGGGACAGTAGAAAACGCCGTCGACCTCACCAACGCTCCGCCGAGCCAGTTGCTGCCCCGTGAGCGTGGTCGTGGAGAGGTAGCACCGAAAGCGCGGGTAGGCGCGGCGCAGATCGGCGATGAGCGGCCGTGCCGCGAGCACTTCGCCCACCGACACCGCATGCACCCAGATCGAGTCGTCACCGTCGAGGTTTAGCGCGACGGGGAGGTAGCCGAGCCGCTGCCGGATGCTCCCGATGTACTTGTTGTGCCTCAGCGCCTGATACACGAAGTACGGCGACAGCACGACGAGCGCCGCGAGCGTGATCAGACTGTAGAGGAGGTACACGCGCCCAGTATACAATTGGAGGTTCGCCGATGACGGAGGAGGAAGGGATGGCGGTGCGAGTCGGGATCAACGGGTTCGGACGGATCGGGCGCAACATCATGCGTGCCGCGATGGGCAATTCTGCGATCGACTTCGTCGCGGTCAACGATCTGACGAACTCGGCGACGCTGGCGCATCTGCTCAAGTACGACTCGGTGCTGGGCAATCTCGACGCCGCCGTGACGGCGACGGCGGAAGGCATCTCGGTCAACGGCGAGCAGTTCAAAGTCCTGTCGGTCAAGGATCCGGCGCAGCTCCCTTGGAAGGATCTCGGCGTCGACGTCGTCTTCGAGTCGACCGGGCTGTTCACCAGCCGGGACACGGCCTCCAAACATCTGCAGGCGGGCGCGAAGAAGGTGATCATCACGGCGCCCGCGAAAGGTCCGGACGTCACGATCGTGCTCGGCGTCAACGAACAGACGTACGACCCGGCGAAGCATCACATCATCTCGAACGCGTCGTGCACGACCAACTGCCTCGCGCCGATCGCGAAGGTGGTGCACGAGTGCTTCGGCCTTCGCAAGGGCTGGATGACGACGGTGCACTCGTACACCAACGATCAGCAGCTGCTCGACCTGCCGCACAAGGATCTCCGGCGGGCTCGCGCCGCCGCGCTCTCCATCATTCCAACGACCACCGGCGCGGCGACGGCCGTTGGCGAGGTGCTGCCGGAGCTGAAGGGACGCCTCGACGGCTTCGCCTTGCGCGTGCCGACGCCCAATGTCTCGGTCGTCGACCTCAACGCCCTCGTCGACAACAAGACGACCGCCGAGGCGGTCAATGCGGCGTTCCGCGACGCGGCGAGCGGCCGTCTCAAGGGCATCCTGGCGTACTCGGAAGAAGAGCTCGTCTCGGTCGACTTCAAACGCAACCCGCACTCGTCCATCGTCGATGCGCCGTATACGAAGGTCATGGACGGCGACTTCGTGAAGGTCGTCTCGTGGTACGACAACGAGTGGGGGTACTCGAAACGGTGCGTGGACCTAGTGGTGGAGGTCGTCGCTCGGGGCCTGTGACCACGCGCACGATTCGCGATCTCGAGCTCTCGGGCCGCCGCGTCTTCATTCGCGTCGACTTCAACGTCCCGATCAAGAACGGCGTCATCGGCGACGACACGCGGATTCGCGAGTCGCTCCCGACGATTCGCTACGCGCTCGACGCGGGCGCCCGGGCCGCGATCCTCGCGTCCCATCTCGGCCGGCCCAAAGGCAAACCGAATCCCGAGCTGAGCCTCGAGCCGGTCGCCGCGCGGCTCGGCGAGCTCCTCGGCCTGGCCGTGGCCTTCGCGCCGGACTGCGTCGGGCCCGATGCGGAGCGGACCGTGCGCGAGGCGCCCCCGCGCGGCGTGGTCCTCCTCGAGAATTTACGGTTTCATCCCGAAGAGGAAAAGAATGACGCCGGCTTCGCGAAGGCGCTCGCGTCGTCGGCCGACGTGTACGTCAACGACGCCTTCGGCGCCGCGCATCGCGCCCATGCGTCGGTCGAGGCGATCGTGCGTGCGCTGCCCGAGGCAGGCGCGGGTCTGCTGCTGGAAAAGGAGCTGCGTTATCTGGGCCAGGCGCTCGGGAGCCCCGAGCGGCCGTTCGTGGCCGTGCTGGGCGGCGCGAAGGTGTCGGACAAGATCGAGGTGATCGAGAACCTCCTGCCGCGCATCGACCGGCTGATCATCGGCGGCGCCATGGCGTACACCTTCCTGCGGGCGATGGGAAAGCCGGTGGGCCGCTCGCTCGTCGAAGAGGACAGGCTCGACGCGGCCCGCATGATTCTCGAGCGGGAGCACGCCGCGGGGGCGATGCCGGCGCCGGTGCTCTTCCTACCCGTGGATCATGTCGTCGCCCCCGAGCCGGAGGCGGGCGCGCCGACCGCGACGCTGCCGATCGACGATCCAGCGATTGGCGATCGCATGGGCCTCGATATCGGCCCACGGACCGCGGCCGCCTACGCCGAGGCGTTACGCGACGCGCGAACGGTGGTCTGGAACGGGCCGATGGGTGTGTTCGAGATCGCCGCGTTCGCGACCGGCACGATGGCGGTGGCGAACGCCGTCGCCGCGGTACGCGGGACGACCATCGTCGGCGGTGGCGATTCGATTGCGGCGATCCGAAAGGCGGGCGTCGCCGATCGCATCACGCATATCTCCACCGGCGGCGGCGCGTCGCTGGAGTTTCTTGCAGGCCGGACGTTGCCAGGCGTGGCAGTGCTTCCCAAACCTACGTAGGGTCCGGCTGTAGCCGGACGGAGGACGTGGCGTCCGGCTTTTGCCGGACCTGCAGAACATGCGCATTCCACTCATCGCGGGCAACTGGAAGATGTACAAGACGGTGGCCGACGCCGTGAAGTACGTCAAGGAGCTGCGCGGCCTCGTCAAGGACGTCGAGGGCGTCGAGATTGTCGTGGCGCCGCCGTTCACGGCCGTCCATGCGGCAGCGGAGGCGGCGCGCAACAGCAACGTCGGCATCGCGGCGCAGGATCTCTACTGGGAGCGCGAGGGCCCCTTCACCGGCGAGGTGAGCGGCCAGATGGTCCGCGAAGCCGGCGCGGAGTACGTCATCGTCGGCCACTCGGAGCGGCGGACCCTCTTCGGGGAGACGGATGCGAGCGTCAATCGGAAGATCGCCGCGGCTTTCGCGGCCGGGCTCTGCCCCATCGCGTGCATCGGCGAGACGCTCGATCAGCGCGAGCGGCAGGAGACCTTCGACGTGCTCGATCGGCAGATCAACGTTGGATTCGACGGGCTATCCGCTGAGCAGATCGGGCAGCTGGTCGTCGCCTACGAGCCGGTGTGGGCGATCGGCACCGGCCGGAACGCCACACCCGCCCAGGCGGCCGAGGCGCACGGCCACATCCGCGGCCGGGTGCGGCAGTGGTGGGGCGCGGAGGCGGCGGAGCTCTGCCACGTGATTTACGGCGGGAGCGTCAAGCCCGACAACATTGCCGAGCTGATGGCGCAGCCCGATGTCGACGGCGCGCTGGTGGGCGGGGCGAGCCTCGAGGTGCGCAGCTTTCTGGAGATCGTGACGCGCGGGCGCGCGGCGAGGCACTGATATAATGGCGCTTTCGCCAACAGGTCGACACTGATGCTGTACTTGCTCGGCTCGGTCATCTACGTGTTCGTCTGCTTCGTGCTGATGCTCGTGATCCTGCTCCAGCAGGGCAAGGGCGGCGACATCGCCAGCGCGTTTGGCGGCGGCGGCGGCAGTCAGGCGGCGTTCGGCGCGCGGAGCGGCGCCACGGTCCTGTCGCGCGCGACGACCGTGTTGGCGGTGCTGTTCGTCTTGGGCGCGCTCGTGCTGAACATCCTGGCGCAGCGCGGGCCGGGTTCGGTGGTCGGCGGCCGCGCGCCGCAGGCCGCGCCGGCGGCGGCTCCTGCGCAGCCGGCACCCGCGGCACCAGCGACGCCGGCACCGCAGCAACCGTAAGGGAGACCACCCTGTCCAGAACCTCGATCGTCAGGTTTCGGGTTCCCGCCTCCGCCACGGTTCGGCGGGGCAGCCACGCGGAAGTGGCGGAATTGGCAGACGCACCAGCTTGAGGGGCTGGCGGTCGCAAGACCGTGGGGGTTCGAGTCCCCCCTTCCGCACCAATCACTTACAGACGTCCCGGGGGCACCTGCGCTGGTGGTCGAGAGCGTATCCCGGGGGCACCGATGGTCCGGCAACGGCAGTGTCGGCGGCTCCTCGATGTTCCTGAACGTCGTTCGAACGCCACGTACGGCCGGCAGGCGCCGGATGAACCGATCGGAGTTGGTGAGCAGGGCGACGAGCGCGGGAGGAGACAGGCGAGACCGCCGCCATGGGGTGTGTGAAGGCGCAATCGGCGGCGGCTAGCACGCCGCCGATCGGCGGGCTCAGCTCTTGCCCTTCGGCCGCGCGGCCTTGTTCGTGCCGCGCGTTTTGCGTGCAGCCATGCAGGTCGCCCTCCTTCGGGGAGAGTGTAGCAGCGTTTCGGGGCGCACGATCAGCGGATCGTCGTCGCGCTCGGGCCAGTCGGGGCACGGCGTCCGCGCGGCGGCGCTCATGGCTTCGGCCTGCGCAGAAGATTCAGGTTGACGGCCCCCGTGTCGCCGTCACAGCCCGCGCCGCCACGCGCCGGCTGGACGCCTGACCGCACCGACGTCGCCAGCTCACAAGCCACTACCACACCACCTTGCGGTGGACATTGTCGTTCACGGCACCGGAGTCACCTAAGCATGCCGACGGGCAGCCGGTATCATCGATGTCCGCTGGGTCGATGTTGCGAATGAGCTGGACATTGCGAAGGTACATGACCCGCTCGCCGCAACCAGCACAAGATGCCCCAGGCCCACCTTCAAAGAGCCCGCGCAGCGCCGTGATGTCATCGAAACTCCGCCACGGCGCCCGATACACAATGCGGCGCGCCCCCCGCTGTGTGTCCATCGTCCACAAGCTGTACGCAGTGTACGTGATGTCGCATCCCGCTTGGTCTACGACGCCGCAATCCGGATCCTGCTCCGCGAGTTGCGACAACATTGACGCACAGGCCTGATCGGATGCGACCTTTAGGCCCGTGCCGAGCGTGTTGGTGCCTGACGGATCACAGTCCGACCGCCACGGGGAAAAGACGCTGGAGTTTCCCGGAACGTCGAACTCAATATGCAGCACATGCCGAGTCCCACGACTGCTGTAAATCGGGTGACTCTTAGAAGCGTTCAGCCCCCAAAATGTCCCGTTACCAGGGGCCACCGACCACCCGCTGTCGAGCGTTCCGCTGACACCGAACATCTGTGGGTCGACGTACGCCGCCGGTGGCACAAACCCGGATGCACTTGCGCCGGTGCTGAAACTTCCGATCACGTTGAAACAACTCGTCTCGGCTACTGGGTCGGTGCCCCAGACTACCTTCTGCGCCTCCATGAAGTGCTTTGGCAGGATGTACGTCGTCGCGCCACGAACGAACTTCCATGACTTGATGGCGTTCATGCTCCCGATCGACCCGCCGCAGTCGTTGTGTCGCCATTCTGGCGCCCACCACTCCTCGAAGATCCACGTCAGCGTGCCATCACTGATGCCGGAGCCACTAGACCCCCAGCGAAATCCGACGCCGTTTCCTGGACCAGTGTCCCCTGCCGCAAACGTGGCTTTGGCGCCGTCTTGAGGCGCGGTATAGGTGTCCGCGCAGGCGCTACCATCAAAGCAGTAGAAGAACGCTGTCGTCGGTGTCCGCGTCGCGCTGTCTGACACGTTCGCGACCTGCGCGTCGCGCCGCATCGAGCAGGCCCCGTTGTCCAAGGGATCTGTGAGGTCGCACCACGTATTGTTGCGAAGACCTTGCAGGCGGATCACGCAATCGGTCCCGACGAAGCTTGATGTACACGGCCCTCTCGCCACGCGGACGTGATGACTGAAGTAGTCGTGTGGTCCTTCCACGCCTAACGCAGACACGGCAATCGACAGTGCGCGCGTTGCGGTGTCTGGCATGGCCTGTGAGTCCGTCGCTCGGACGGTGAAATTACACACGCCATCGCCGAGCGTTGTCGGAGTGCCCCACGAGCCCGTGCCGGTACTTGGAACGGATAGCCCAGTGCAGGCCGCTTCATTGCCAGCAAGGCTGGCTGTGCCGGTGGCATGATTGAGCCAGGTACACGGGGCCACACCACCGCCACATGAGAGCGTGGCGGAGTACAACTGATTCTGTGTCGCACCCGGCAACGTACTCGTCGTGATGACAAGGTCCGCGATGTGCGTGATCTGGCGCGTGATGTTGACGTTGGCCTGATTCCCGGCCGCGTCAGTCACGGTGATCGTGAACGTGTTCGTTGCGCCGCCTGACTGCAACACCACACCAGAACACAAGATCGATGACGAGCCGGCTACGGGTGGGTTGACCGTACAGGTGCCCTTCCCACTGGTCAGGTCGACCGTCCACGATGCCGCAACCACGGCAACGTTGTCCGATGCGACCAACTGTATCTCCATCGGGTTTTCGCCAAACGCCGCCGCGTACGGAGATGTGCTCGGGAACGTCCACGACTGGATCACCGGGCGCTCGGTGTCCATTACCGCCGTACGATCGATCACTTGCTCGCCTGTGACCGATGTCAATGGCGTCGGCGAGGATTTGTCGGTGGCCGTCGCACGGCAACTCGACGGCCCGCTATTCGGGATGCTGTAGGTGTAGCTCCACGCCGTACCGCTGATCGTCGCGGCTTGGGCCGTGATCGCATTCGCACCAGTACAGGTCAACGTCACACTGGCCAGGGCTTCGCTGCAGCCAGACGCCTGTCCGCTGAGCACAACGCTTGCGAGCGAGGTTACGTGCGGCGACGCAGGTGGATTCGTCAGGCTGATGGTCGGTGGGCACGTGGTAACAGGAGCCCCGGTCTGTATGATAGTGATGTTGTCCCATCGGTTCGTGTGGCGCACATCATCCGTCGAGAGGCGGATGTTGCCGAACCCGGGTGAGAAGATGCTGCCGTTGTCGCAGTCACTGTCCGTAAACTCCAGGATCGTGCTGCCGTTCCTTGCGACGGTGAACGCCGGGCCGACTGCAGTGATCGTCAAGAGGTCGCCGCTGACAAAGTTGGCGTTCGACAGTGACGCGATATCGGACGGCGAATCCTTCACGCGCTTCGACGCGTAGAGATCGGTCGCGGCCGAGCCGTTGTAGATGACGATGGCACAGAGATTCTGCGTGTCAACGCCGCCGAACACCAACCACATCGGATGCGTGGCGAAATTGGATCCTTCGGTGAGTGAATGTACGAGTGCGGAGTACGTGTAACTGGTGCCGACGAGTGCCGGACTCGGCGTGAGTCGGGCAGCGATGCGCTGATCGTTCTGGGAGCTATTCGGCTTCAGCGTGCCAGACTCATAAGCCACGATGATGCTGTTCGTGCCAGAGGTATCGATCCATTCCGTATAGGCGCCCCCCGTGATGGGGGTCCGCGCCGTGATGTCGATGTCTGATACCCCGCCGTTGAAGTCGTCCAGAAAGATCGTGGATCCGCCTGCCGTCCCTCCTCCGCCCCCTCCATCAGAGGGAGCCGTCGACATGCCTGGACGGTTGATGGAGCGCCGAGTGAACTGTGCATCGAGCGCGGCGATGGTAGCTAGGAGCAGAGCGACAATGAACAGCGCGCGCCTCATCGGCCAACTCCAAGAAGCCCGAGTGACCCAACAGGCGGCCCACCAGCCACTGCTGTCGCCTTAAATGCTGCCGCCCAGCACGAGGTAGTCTCGTTGGCGGCGGAGGTCCAGTTGGTATCCTCGGACCCAGACGCGCCCGCTACCTTCCACTCCGCAATCGTCTGGCCGCCGATCTCGGTGCCTGATGCTGGCGAGAGTGTATAGTTCGCTCCCGCCGTGAAATCGGCGGTGGTCTGCGCGTAGATCATGCCGATGATGAAATCGCCAGCCGCCGTAGTGGTGAGCGCCGTCACGAGCGAATGCGCCTGTGTCCCGCTCCCCTGGCAATCCGCGTCCGCGGCGGTTTCGGCATCGTCAAATGCTGCGGCGCAATCATTTCCGATTCCTGACACCTCAATCGCGGCGGTATGGGTACCAGCCGATCCGCTGGTCTGGATGGTCATGGCGGTCTCCACGCCATCACCTGGGACACAGAAGACGTAAGCCCGCCGATTTTGACCGGTAGAATCGACCGGACCGTAACTAACTGTTTCCGCTGGCGTCCACCCCTCAATCGTGACCGTGTTGGATTCGTCTACACCGACGATCACCAACACGAGATTCGATGCGCTGGGAGCCGCCCCAAACGTGCAGGTCGCGTCGTTACCGGAACACGAGGTCTCCTGGAGGAACGCCGCCGCCGCCCACAGTGGCGCCAGAAACGGCCGCAGCGGCATCACCCAGACAAGAAAAGCGAGCACGACTACCATGATGCGCTTCATGTTTTACTTGTACTCGATGGTGAGATAGACGCCCGTGGCGGCGTTCGTGTTGTTTGTGGAGCTGCCGCCGCCGGTGAGGCAGTACGCAATCCCAGCGCCGAAGGCCTTCCCGACCGGAGACGGCCGCACGATGCCCGCGCCGCTTGTGCTCGCCGGAATTGGGATCGACTCCACGAATCCGGTCGCCGAGCTGCATGTCGGCGATGAAGACAAGTTGTAGAGTCGCAAGTAGTATAGGGTCGCGGTCGTGTTGACGATCGAGATGAGATAGACCTGGCCAGCCGATGCCTTCACGCTCGTCGCGTTGGTGGAAGCGGCCGAGGTGAGGTAGTGCGTATCGGCGCCGCCGGTTGTGTTCGCGGTTGGCGTCTGGAAGCCGGGCCGCGCCGCCGCATCCATCGCCGGTGTCGAATTGGTCCCGTCCGTGTGTTGTATATAGATGCGCCTAGCCACGGCGTCACCAGTTGGCATGGCATTCGTACCATCAGTGTGGGTGACATAGCCGCGTCGCGCCGCCGCATCCAGTGACGGCATCCGGTTCGTGCCGTCCGGATAGACGTTGTACACGGACGTGAAGGGACTCTGACCTCCAAAGACCGCGATGATAGCAACCGTGACTGTGCAGCTTGAGCAGCCAGAGACAGGCGCGCGGATGTGCTGCACCCCGCTGACATCCACGAGCCACTCGGTGTCGCCGGTCGTCGTGAACGATTGAACGGCTGCTCCAATAGGAACAGTCCCATCGACGCGGACAAACGAGAGCGGCTCCCAGACGCCAGAGCGCACTTGGCCCTCTAAGGCGACCGTCGCCGGGTTCGCGATATTCGCGGAGATCCGGACGGTGTTCCATCCCAGGATCGTCGCGGTCTGGCCGTTTCCATTGGCCGTAACCGCATCCTGCAAGGTGGCTTGGTGCGATTCCCTGAGCGGGACGTTGTTGTCGATGGTGACGTTGACGGTCCCGGACACGGGGACGGCGGTCCCGGACGGATCGCCCTGCACGGTCAGCACCTGGGTATCAGGGGTGCCGGCTGTCCCGAAGGCCGCGTTGAACGTCGCGTTCGTGAAGTCGCCGCCGCCACCGCCGCCCGCCGACGCGACGCCGAACCCGCGCACCGCCGTCACCGTGGCGCTGCCGCTCGTGCGCGTCCAGTCGAAGACCACCCGCATGTACCCGGGGTTCGTGACGAGGTACGTTCCGTTGCCGGTGATACTCGTCGTGGTCGTCAGCGAGCCGTCCGTTTCGACCTTCTTGGCTTCAATCGTGAACGGGGGGAGTGGCCCGGTGCCGTCCGGATCGGCTTTCGGGACGAACGTCCCGGTCCACGTGCCGGTGATCGTCACCGACACGCTCGACACGTCGGGCAAGGCGGCGAGATTGATGTTGGCTGGACCGGACGCGGTGAGCGTGTCGTTATAAAGCACCTGCGCCTGCGCCGTGGTCGCCCACAGCACGAGGACCCCGACTAGCATCCCGATGGGCACGCGTTTCATGGGCGAACACTCCAGACAGATGACTCGGACGAGGACACCGCTTGCCGGCTGCGCAGCTGCGCGCGGAGATCGCCGAGCGACAGGCACGCGACTGGATACTTGGTGGCGACGAAGGGCGCGGTCAGGACGCAGAGTTGCGTGTCCGCTGACCAGCTCTCGTCGTAGAGGACCCGCCGGGGTTCGCCAGTGCCCGGCCGCGCCGTGAGCGCCTGGGCACAGCCCACGCTGCCGAGGACCGCGACGAGCAGGAGCGCCGCGGCCCTGACGCCGCGCGGGTGGGATTGATTAGTGGTCGCCCAGCCGATGAGCGTCCCCGTGTCGTCGAGCCGAATCGCGAAGCCGCAGCGGGTGCACAGCTCGAAGGCGTCGCGGAGCCGTTCGCGGCGGTGCGGCGGCGCCTCACAGATCGGGCACGGGTAGGGCGCGATCGGCGTCCTCATGGCGTGTCGGGCACCCACAGCAGCATCCCGGTCTGGCCCACGAGCTCGCGCGCGAGGACGACCGCCTCACCCTTCGGATGGAAGACGAGGGCCACGGCGACCGACGCGCCCGTGCCGACGCTGAAGTAGGCTTCCTGCGCTTCCTGATCGGTGGCGTTGAAGCGTCCGATCGCCAGCGTCACGACGCGCGGCCGCGGGGGCTCGACGGCCCTCACCGTCACGCCGCAGCCTCGACCGATCAGGAGGCCCGCGAGGAACACCCCCAGGCACGCCACGCCGCGCAGGAGGCGCCAATAGCGCCAGAGCAGCCCGCGGAAGATCGGGTGCATCAGTGACACACCTCTGGCAACACGGCCCGATCAATAAATCCAGTTCCGTTGTAGGCCAGCCAGCTCGTGGCCCATCGGGCACACCACGTCCCGTCGACGTCTTCGTACTGCACGAGGTTGCCGTCGCCCTGTTGGCATAGGTGCCACGGGGCCGTCCCGACACAACTGCTTTGTCCGCCGCCGCCGTCGAGATTCACGCGTCGGCCGAACACCTCGAGGAAGTCCGTCGTCAGCCGGAACCGTGTCTTCTGACACCGGTCCTCGCCGGAGCAGCCAGGGTCGGTGAGATTGATCACGAACTCCTGCGCGTTGACGTGCTTCGGGTGGCTGTCGTTGTGCCGAATCCCGAAGAACCCGCGCTCGTCTTGCCGCGGGTTGCGCTCGTCGCCGCTCAACAGGTTCCCACTGATGATGGCGAGGTAGCTGTCGATCGCCCACGCCCCCATGCGGAACTTGACCGGGTCGTTGAACGATTGCCGCGTGATCAGCAGCAGTTCGTTCTGATAGGCGTAGAAGAATCCGTTCCGCAGGATCCGGATCGTCTCGGGCGTCTCCTGCGCCACCGCCGGCGCGGCCAGCGCGAGCACGAGCGCGACAGCGAGCAGGAACCCGCGTCTCATTCGGTGGCCTTCGTCCGCGCCGCGAGAATTTTCGGGATCAGCGACCATGCCAAGCCGACGAGCGTCGCGATCGCGCCCACCACCTGGTTCATCTCGTCGCCCGAGAGCACGCCAGCCGCCCCAAGCCCCGTCAGGAGATGCCGCACGACACTCGCACTCACCGACTGCATTGCCTGCTCCTTCATGCGCCGGCGGACCCAGCGCCTCACGCGATCTCCGGGTTCTCGATCCGTACGACGACGCGGCCCCCAGCGGTGAGTGCGTCGTCGATCTTTCGGAACAGCCGATCGAACGCATGCCGCGATTCGCCGACTCGTTGGGCGGCGCGCAGGCGCCCAGGCAGCAAACAGCCCGCGGTGTCCTCGATGGTGTTGCCAGGGTGGATGCGGATGCCCTCGAACCCCGGCACCTCGAGGAGCAGCGGCAGCCGCTGCTTGAAACGAGTTGAATGCGTAATCACGAGGTCGTAGCGACCAGCAGGAATGGCCGTCCGGCCCGGGACTTTCCATGCGCGCACCGGTTGCCCTGGCTGTTCGCGGATCGCGTCCTCAAGGCCGAAGCACTCGTAGTGGCCGTCGACGAACCAGACGCTCATCGTTCGCTCGTCGATCGACGGCTCACGCACGACGCGGAGGGTCAGGACGCCCTCCCGAACAGTCCGGCGATAAATCCGCCAAGCACGCCGCCGATGGCGCCAAAGACGCCGCCACGCCGCGCGACGCGATCGTCACGGTCCCAGAGCACGTCAACGCGGCGGTCGGTCTCCTGTTGGCGTCGATCGATCGCGTCAAGCTGCTCGCTCATGCGTTGACAGAGGCGAAACACTTCGCCCAGGGTGACGGTCTGATCGGCGTCCATGGGATGTCCTTCGCTCAGCCTGGAACGATCGCGCCCAGGGGCGCCAGACCGTCGTGTACAGAAGTTGTCTTCTGTGTGGTGTGTCGTCTTGTGTGGATGCGGCCCAGAGGGGGCGCTGGGTGGGTTAGGACCGAATCTCCTGAATGCGTTGATCGGCCGTCGCCGCATCGGGCCACACGACCGGAATCCCGACCAATCGCAGATACGCGAGGCCGGCAAGGACGTCGGGATGATCGAGATCGACCAACGTGGCAAGCGACAGCCGCCGCATCCAGGCCCTCACGGTCCGATCCGTCTCCGCGAGCGTGTCGATGGCGACTTCTTCGCGCATGGTGAACCGCCGCGCAAACTCAACGGGGCTCACGATGCGCGGCAGCGGCACGTAACTGTAGCCTGGGGTGCGCGCGAGTGCGCCTTCATCGTCGCCGCGCCATTCGCCGACGACGCGCCCTGTGGCCGTTTCGATAATCGACAAGCGCTTCACGTGTGATTACTCCATCCACTCCACGAGGATTCTCCCCGCGGCCCCGTTGCCCCCCGCATAATCGCCGCCCGCCGCCGCGGCCCCGCCGCCC
>Ga0187893_10000537_pt1 | contig 97832 bp, 92 predicted proteins | sample MA1701074metaG_FD_139574 | JGI IMG/M metagenome (GOLD analysis project Ga0187893, IMG submission 139574) | White microbial mat communities from a basaltic lava cave in the Kipuka Kanohina Cave System on the Island of Hawaii, USA - MA170107-4 metaG ...
GAGCTCGAGGCCGCGGTGCGAAGGGGCGTTTTCCTCAAATGGCTGTGCGCGGACGAGGAATACGGCCGCTGCCACGACTTCCGCCTCGGCGTCGCGGATCTCGGGATCACCTACGTAGTGGAGTCGGTCCTTGGGGCGCATCCGGCCCGTGGGCCTCGCCTTCGCGGGATGGCGCGCGAGGTCGAGCTGCGAGTTCTTGAGGCCGGAGCCGCGCTTCCGCGTCGCGACGGACGCCCTCGCGTCCCGCCCCATGACCCTCCCCTCGTGCACCGCCTTCGCGATCGCGTTGTTCGAGCGCGGCTCGACGCGCACGTTGAAGGGCGGGTCCGTGCAGACGAGATGCACCGGCGCGCCGTCGAGCAGCCGGTCCACGTCCTCCGTGCTCCCCGCGTCGGCGCAGAGGAGTCGGTGGTCCCCGAGGATCCAGAGGTCGCCGCGCCGCGTGACCGGTTCCTCCGGAGGCTCGGGAACCGCGTCCGGATCGGTGAGCCCGGACCCCGGGACCGGCTTCACGAGCCCCGCCCAGAGGTCCTTGAGGGCGTTGTCGCCGGTCTCGATGGTCTTCAGCAACTCGCGCAGCCGGTCGTCGTCCTGGCCCGCCATCGCGGCGAGCGGGTCGAGCGAGGCGAGGAGCTTCTTCGCCTCCTCCTCCGTCACGTCGAGCACGAGCACCGGCACCGTCTGCTCGGGGTCGAGGCTCGCGCGCAGGTGCCCGTCCACGAGGACGAGCCTCCCGTCCTTCTCGTAAGCGAGGAGGGCGTCGGCGTAGCCGACCTCCTTGAGCAGCGCCTCGAGCGCGCGACGCTGGCCGGACGAGTGGACGCGATAGTTCCACTCGTTCGGGGCGAGGTCGCCCGCTCTCACGTGGCGCAGCTCCTTGATGCGATTACGGACCGTCATTGGGCATCTCCTTTCGTCGTGTTGCGCGAGTTGGGACGACCGGGCCCGTCGGAGCGAGGTCCGGGCGTGGTGGGGCGGCGACACACGGGGCAAGGCTCTCTGGGCGGGAGGAGCGCGAGGAGGAGCGCGACGGCGATCGCGGTGAGGAGGTCGCGGACAACGCCCGGACGCCGCGCCTGTGCAATGGCACGCCGGGGGCCTTCGCTCGCGCGCGACTGCGGCGGGGCCGCGGTCGCGTCAGGATGTGGCGCCTGTGGCGCGTCTCCTGGGGCGGGGGGAGCTGTGCCGGTTGCCGCCGCGCGCGGGGCGGCGCGCCGGGCGGAGGTCGCGGGGCGACGCCGTGCAGGAGCCCGGGAACCCGCGAGCCTTGCGCGCGGGCGGGCGCGGCCCCTCCTCGCCGGGGACGAGGGCGGCGCCGCCGTCGCGAACGCGCGCATCCGGCGGTCGTGCGCCACAAGCGCGCAATCCAGATCGCCGATGCGGCGGTAGAGCTCCGCCCGCTCCGACGGCGATGCGCTTGACGCGCGCGAGAGCAGTGCCGCCCGGTACCCGGGCGCGCCCTCTCGCAGGAGTTCGCCTACGACGAGCACCAGGTCGGGCTTGGGGGCGGGTTCACGCGCGGCCCGACACTCCTCCTCGAACGCACGCGCAAAGCGACACCGCATGTCGCGGCGGGTAGGCCGGTCCTCGCGGTACGAGGTCGGCATGTAGGGCAGCGTCTTGCCGTCAGCGCGCCGCACGACGAAGTTTCCCTTCACCGACCACCCGTTGGGCAGCCGAGCATCGTCGGGACCCATCACGCACGCGCGCGACATGCCCCCATTCTTCTTGGCGGAGGGACGTTTCTCCGTGTGCGGGCGTCGCGCGCCATCTTCCCCGAGGCTTGGGCCTCGGCCCCAAGGCGGGCGTGCCCCGGCTCCCCGGAGTTGGCCGCTTCGGTCCAGGTGTGAGGGCGGACGAACAGGGTTCGGAGCCGCGTCTTCCCCCGGGGGATTTGCCAAATCTCCCCCCCGCATCCGGGGGCTGGCAAAACTATGCGAGACTCCCCATCGCCGCGCGCGCCTCCCCCCCCGCGCCGGGCCCAAAAACCAGCAATTGCGCAGCCGCTGCGCAGCACTTGCCGCCGACCGGCCCCTTGGCCCGCCGCCCGGTTCGCCGCAACCCCGCGCCGGTGGTAGCCTTGCGCCGACGACGGGGGCGTAGCTCAGTCGGCAGAGCAGCGGACTTTTAATCCGCTGGTCGGGGGTTCGATTCCCTCCGCCCCTACCACGCAACCCGTTGAAGACCGCCCTCGAGTGCCCTGGCCCGCTCCCGAGCGCGGCCGACGTCGTCATCCTCGGCGCGGGCGCCGCGGGGCTCTGGGCGGCGGGCACCGCCGCCGCGCGCGGGCGCAACGTCCTCCTCCTCGAGAAGAACCCGCGCGTCGGCGTGAAGATCCTCGCGAGCGGCGGCACGCACTGCAACGTCACGACCACGCTCGAAGGCGCCGCCCTCCAGGACGCGTTCGGCCGCGACGGCGGACGCTTCCTCGCGCCGTCGCTGCGCCGACTCGGCCCGACCGACGTCCGCCGCGAACTCGACGCCTTGGGCGTCCCGACGGATGAGGGCCCGTGGGAGAAGGTCTGGCCCAGGAGCCGCAAGGCGAGCGACGTGGCCCAAGCGCTCCTCCGGAGGGCGCTCGACGCCGGCGCCACGGTGCGCACGGATGTCGCTGTCCTCGACCTCAGCCCCGGTCTTGTCGTGCGCACGAAGCGCGGCGACGTCCAGGCGCCGAAGGTCCTCGTCACCGTCGGCGGCAAGTCCTACCCCAAGTCCGGCACGACCGGCGACGGCTACCGGTGGCTCGAGGCCCTCGGCCACACGATCGTCAAGCCCGTGCCCGCGCTCGCCCCGCTCGTCGTCGAGCTGCCGTGGGTGCGCGCGCTCGCGGGCATCGCCATCCCCGACGCGCGCGTGTGGATCGACAGGAGGGCGGACCGCCGGCGCCCGCTGCTCTTCACGCACACGGGCCTCAGTGGCCCCGGTGCGATGGACGTCTCGCGCTGGTTCGAGCTCGGCCCCGCGGAGCTGCACGTCGACTTCCTCCCCGACGCAAGCGAAGAGGAGTTGCGAACCGCCATCGCGTCGGCGCGACGCATTGCGAGAGCGTTGCCGCTGCCCGCAAGGCTCGCCGAAGCTCTCTGCGAAGTGGGGGGGGCGCGGGGGGACCAGCCCGGCCCCGAGACGAGCAAGGCCCACCGTCACGCGCTCGTCCAGGCCGTGAAGCGCTGGTCGCCGCCCGTCGCCGGCACGCGCGGCTTCGACCACGCGGAGGTGACGGCCGGCGGCGTGGCCCTCGACGAGATCGACCCCGCGACGATGGAGTCGAAGATCGTGAAGGGCCTCTACGTCGCCGGCGAGATCCTCGACGTGGACGGCCCGATCGGCGGCTTCAATTTCCAGTCCGCCTTCTCCACCGGCCACGCCGCAGGCCTCGCGGTATGACCGCGGCCCCCGAACCCCCTCTGCCTCGCGCTACCGGAGGCCCCTGACCTTTTCCGCGGGGATCCGGAACTGGGCGACGCCGCGTCGGCCGAACATGCCCAGGTCCACGGTAAGGAGGAAGGACGTGGCGTCCGACGGCGGCCTCTTGAACACGAGGACGTGCGTCTCCTTGTCGTGCGGCGCGATCTCCTGGGCGTGCGCGAGCTGGCCTTGGATCCGCGCGTCGTCGCCGTAGGACGCCTGCGGCATCGTGCGGCCCTTGTCGTCCGAGAGCTTCGGCTCCGACGCGCGCAGGAGCCGCGGCGTCTTGTAGACGACCGGCGTGTCGCCCAGGTTCGTGATCTCGAGCGTCACGTGGAGGTCCTCGTTGGCCTCGCGCGAGCCGAGCACGTCCTCGATCTCCGTCAGCTCCATCGCGGCCGAGAGCACGCGCACGCGCATCGCGTCCCCGTCGTGCGCCATGCCCCAATCCACCGGCGCCGACTGGCCGCGCAGGTAGCCGTGGATTTGCGGGTAGTACTTCCACCCCGCGAAGCCGAGCACCCCGAGCACGACGACGCACCCGATTGCGGAACCGCAGCCCTTTCCCTTGGCCTGCGCCATCCCGCGAGCGTACCACGGCCGCGTGATACAACGACGCCGTTGAAGACGGTCCGCCTGAAGGGCGCCGAGATCCCTAGGAGCCCGCGCATCTTCGCGAAGCGGCTGCGGCGGCCGGAAGAGAGCGTCCGCCCGGGCGAGGAGGTCCTTGTACGCGCCGAGGACGGCACGTTCGTCGGCCGCGGGTTCTACAGCCCGCGGTCGGTGTACGGCGTGCGGATCTACGACCGCCGCGAGAAGGGCCCGCCGCTCGACGGCGAGTGGCTCGCGGGCCGCGTGCGCGCCGCGGCGGCGCTACGGCGCGAGGTGCTCCGGCTTGAGGATGTGACCGATGCGTATCGGGTGGTGCACGCGGAGGGGGACGGGCTCTCGGGGCTCGTCGTGGACCGGTACGCCGATGCCGCGGTCGTCGAGGTGGGGGCGCGGGGGATCTTCGAGCGGCTCGACGACCTCGCGGAGATCCTCGGCACGCTGCTCGGCGTGCGGACGGTGGTCGTGCGCGCCGACCCGGACGTGGAGGAGATCGAGGGGTTCCGTGTGACCGACCGGCGCGCCGAGCCCGTGCGCGTGGTCGTGCGGGAAGGGCCGCTCCGGTTCCACGTCGATTGCCGCGGCGGCCACAAGACCGGGTTCTTCTGCGACCAGCGTGAGTCGCGGGCCGAGGCCCTTCGCCTCGCGAAGGGCCGCCGCGTCCTCGACCTCTGCTGCTACACCGGCGGCTTCGCGCTCGCGGCGGCGAAGGGCGGCGCGCGCGAGGTCAAGGGCGTGGACCTCGACGAGGAGGCCATCGCGCTCGCCCGCGAGAACGCCGCGCTCAACAAGCTCGACGTCCCCTTCGAGCACGCGGACGCCTTCGACTTCCTCCGCGCGGGCCCGCGCGCGGACCTCGTCATCCTCGACCCGCCGAAGCTCGCCGCGCGCCGCGAGGACCTCGCCCGCGCGCGCCGGAAGTCCGTCGACCTGAACGCGCTCGCCTTCGGCGCGCTCGGCCCCGGCGGGCTCCTCTTCACCTTCTCCTGCACGGGCCTCTTCTCCTCGGAGGACTTCGAGGCGCAGGTGCGCGAGGCGGCCGTCCGCGCCGGCCGCGACGCGAGCGTCGTGCGCGTGACGGGACAGCCTCCCGACCACCCGGTCGATCTCCTCTGTCCGGAGACGCGCTACCTGAGCGGGCTCCTCGTGGCCGTGCGATGAGAGGGGGCTTCGGGGGCCGATGACCGTCCGGCTCCTCGTCTACGGGCTCCTTCGCAAGGGCGAGCCGATGCACGGGCTCCTTGCCGGCGCCGAGTTCCTCGGCGAGAGGCGGCTACAGGGGTACGACCTCTTCGACCTAGGCGAGTACCCGGCCGCGGTCCCCGGAACGGGCGCCGTCGTCGCCGAGCTCTACGAGCTGCCGAGCCCCGCGGTGGTCGACGTCCTCGACCGCGCCGAGGGCGTCCCCACGCTCTACCGCCGCGAACTCGTCGAGGGCGCGTGGCTCTACGTCTACGCCCGCCCCGTCGGCCGGGCCCCGCGGATCACCTCGGGCGACTGGCTCTCCCCCCCGCGCCCCCCCTTGGTCGAGCCATGAGCGTGCGGACCCCCGTGCCGCAATCGGCCGCCGCAAGTGCGCTGTGCCGACGGACTTGCGGCAATCCGATGGCGCAAGGGGTACTCATGTGCCCCCCCTCATCCCGTTGAGGAAGATCTCCTGCACCGCGCGGGCGATGTCCGCCGGGGTCCCGTCGCGCTTGCTGTCGTACCAGGTGTAGACCCAGTTCATCATCCCGAAGAGGAGGAACGTCGCGACGCCGGTGTCGATGTCGGCGCGCCCGCGGATGCCGTCCACGACCCCGCGCACGACCCGGACGTAGCGGCGCCGCAGCTCGCCGACCTGATCGGCGTGGTCGCCCTGGAGCTGGCCACTCTCGCGCGACATCACCTTCATCTCCGCGATGTGGGTCGAGAAGAAGGCGAGGTGCGCGTCCACCACGCGCCTGAGCTTCTGCTCGGGGTCGCGCACGCCCGCGAGTGCTTGGGCGTGGGCCTCGAGGAGCGTCGTGAACGCCTCGTGCTGGATGTCGAAGAGGATCTCCTCCTTCCCTTTGTAGTAGTAGTAGAGGCCCGCGAGCGAGAGGCCGGTCGCCTTCGCCACGTCGCGGATCGACGCGCGGTCGAAGCCCTTCTCCGCGAAGACCTCCGCGGCGCGCGTCCGGATTCCCGCTTTGCGGTCGGTCGAGGCCATGCCCGGGGCATTGTAGGGGGCGTGCCGGACGACCCGCCGCGGGACGGTGCGTGCGCCGATCCGATACGGCCGGTCCGGGCACGCTTGTGCGCGCCGCGCGGTGGGCGAGACTCCCGACAGGGGGGTCGCAACGTGCCGTATCCGCACATTCGCGCGCACGCCCGGGGCTTCACGTTCGTGGAGGTCGTGTGCGTTCTCAGCTTCCTCGCGATCGGTCTGCTCGCTCTCGCGGCGTCGATCGGCCGCGGGATGGGCACGGTCGCCGTGAATCGCGAGGAGGACGTGGCCGCGCACGCCGCCCGCGAGGAGCTGGAGCGGCTCCAGGACACGGGCGGGTTCGGCTTCGACCAGATCTTCGCCGCGTACAACGCGGACCCGGACGACGACCCGGGCGGCATCGCCGTGCCGGGCCCCACGTTCCCGGTGGATGGCATCCGGGACGGCCAAGGCGAGGTGCTCTTCCCGGTCGCGGACGGCGAGCTTCGCGAGGACATCGCCGGTCGCGACCTGAACGGCGACGGGGAACTCGACGAGGAGAACCACGCGACCGACTACGTGCTCCTGCCGGTCACGGTCCGGATCGTCTGGACCGGCACGGCCGGGCGGCGGTCGGTCGAGTTCTCGACCGTTCTCGCGAACCGGTAGGCCATGCGCGCACGCGGCTTCACGCTCCTCGAACTCCTGGTCGCGGGGACGATCTTCCTCGTCGCGCTCGCCGTCGTGTACGCGGTGACGGCGGAGAGCACCGACACCGCGCGCGTCGGCACGAACGCCGGCACCCTCGAGGGGCAGGCGAGCCGCGCGCTCCACAGGATCGCGAACGAGATCGTGGCCGCCGGCCTCGACACGCTCGAGCCCCCGGACCCCCAGGGCGTCTCGTCCTTGACGTTCCGCGCGAGCGCGGGGGCGGACGGCGCGACGATCCAGTGGGGTCCGCGCCAGTCGGTCGCCCTGCGCGCGGGGGAAGTCGTCTGGATCCGCGACGTCGACGACCCGGTCCAGGAGGTCGTCCTCTGCGGTTCCGTGCGGCCCTTGGCCGAGGGCGAGTCGCCGAACGGCATCGACGACAACGGCAACGACCTCGTGGACGAGGAGGGGCTCTCGTTCGAGCTCTCCGGCCGCACCCTCACGATCCGGCTCACCGTCGAGCGGAAGGACCGCTCGGTGGGCCTCCTCACACGGACCGTGACCACGTCCGTCAGGCTGCGCAACTAGGAGCAACCCATGAACCATCGACACAACGGCGACCGCGGCGCGGCGATCGTGACCGCGGTGCTGCTCATCCTTGTGATCGCCGCGCTCTGCTACGCGTTCCTCACCAACACGGTCGTGCTCAACAAGGAGCACCACGAGAGGACCGGGCAGACGCGCGTCCTCTACGTGGCCGAGGCGGGCGCCAACGTCGGCGCGGTCGAGATCCTGCCCACGCTCGCGCTCGGCGAGTCGCGCCAGGTGGGCGAGAGCGGCGACCTGATCGCGTTCGGCGGCGGCGGCTACTGGCTGGACGCGACCTCCCACACGGACGGGAGCTACACCCTCATCAGCCACGCCACGCACGCGCGGAGCGATCTGGCCCTTGAAACCAAGTGGGAGCGCGCGCTCCACCCGATCCGCGACCATGCGATCTTCTCGGGCAACCTCGGAGGCGACCCGACGCACAACCTCGTGTTCGGCGGGCGTCGCAGGGACGCCGACGTGGTCAACGGGAAGGTCTACGCCAACGGCAACATCGCGGTGACCGGCAACGCGGCGATCCACGCCGACGTGACGGCCACCGGGCTCGTCACCGGCATCATCGACGGCGAGGTGCTGCAGAACGCGCCGAAGATCGCGCCGCCGGACCTCGCCGCGATGAAGTACCACGAGATCGCGGACTTCAAGATCGACGCGACCAGCGCTTTCGACAGCAACGGGCGTCTCCCCCGCACCGACCCGCGGCATATCTTCGTGAAGGAGTTCCGCGACGACCTCGCGACGAGCAGTGGCTTCACCTTCACCAACACGAACTACTTCCTCGGCGACCCGTACGAGGGGGCCGACCTCACGAGGGTCTCCGTGCCCGCGGAGGGGAACAACAAGATCTACTACGTGGACGGCAACCTCTGGGTCGAGCCGCAGGGGACCGAGCAGCGGATCATCAAGAGCCCGCCGGCCGGCACCGTGATCACGATCGTCGTCAAGGGGAACATCTACCTCTGCGACGCGCTCAAGTACGACCTCCAGAAGGACGGGATCCTCTTCATCGCGATGACCGACGGCGAGAGCTACAACGACAGGAACGGCAACAACCAGTACGACGCCGGCGAGCCGCTCCTCCACGACGACGGCGACGGGGTCTACGAGGGGCCGCGTGAGGGCAGCGGCAACATCCACTTCGGCGACCCGAACGGCGGCCCGCTCGGCCACGTCCAGTCGTTCATGTACGCCGACAACCACTTCCAGGACCACGTCCTCGAGGGCACGGGCGGGCGCCCGCTCCCGTTCGACGTCACGGGCTTCATGTCCGCGGGCGAGGAGGTGCGCATCAACCGCGACTTCGGCACCGGCCACGCGCGGATGGGCGTCAACTTCGACCCGCGCATCGTCAACGGCTCGCTGACGTTCCCCGGGTTCCCGGTGGCGACGGGCCGCGGCCCGCTCCGCATGGTCTCCTGGAGAGTCGTCGGCGCCGCCGTCGAGGCGCCGTAGCGCGTCAAAGGATCAGGGGGGGCCGCGGGGGCGTCGCGTAGACTCCCCCGCGTGCTCCTCGGCGTCCACGTCTCCACCGCGGGCGGCGTCTCCCGCGCGATCCCGGAGGCCGTGGCCCTCGGCTGCGAGGCGATCCAGGTCTTCACGCGCAACCAGCGGCAGTGGCGCCCCCGACGGATCCCCCCCTCGGAGGCCCTTTGCTTCCGTCGCGCCGCGCACGCCGCGGGCTACGACCGGCGCGCGATGAGCCACGCCTCCTACCTCATCAACCTCTGCGCGACCGACCCACGGACGCTCCGGCGCTCGCGCCTCGCGCTCGTGGACGAGCTGCGTCGGTGCGAGGCGCTGGGCATTCCGTACCTCGTCGTACACCCCGGCGCGCACATGGGCGCTGGTGAGGAGAGAGGGCTCGAGCTCATCGCGGAGAGCCTCCGGTTCGCGCTCGCGCGGACGCGCGGCGTGACCGTGCTGCTTGAGAACACCGCGGGGCAGGGGACGAGTCTCGGCTGGAGGCTCGAGCACCTCGCCGCGCTGCGCCTGCCGCGCACCGGCGTGTGCCTCGACACCTGCCACCTCTTCGCCGCGGGCTACGACCTCCGGACACCGCGCGCCTACGAGCGTACGATGGGCGCGGTCGAGGAGACGATCGGTTTAGCCAGTGTAAAGGCACTCCATCTCAACGACAGCCGATGCGGGCTCGGCTCGCGGCGCGACCGCCACGAGCACATCGGCAGAGGGGGCCTCGGGGGCCGGGCGTTCGCGATACTCGTCCGCGATCCCAGATTCGCCCGGGTCTTCGGCGTCCTCGAGACGCCGAAAGCGGGAGCGATGGACCGCACGAATCTGGATCTGCTCAGGCGCATGCGGCGACACCGTCGCTCGCGTCCCGGGCTGCCGCCGCCTGGCAACCGCGATACCGGTCCACCGGCCCGACGACTCACGTCGCCCTTGCCGATCCGCGATTTGCGTTCGTAGGCGAGGTCTCGTGCGGTGCTAGCATGCCAGCCTGCGCGCGCGGGTGGCAGTGGCCGGACGAAGCGCGCGGCGCGTGAGAGGAGAGGAGGAGAACTCATGAAGAAGCTGTCCCTGCCTTTCGTATTCCTGGCGGCGTGCGCCGTTTCGGTGCCCGCGTCGGCCCAGGACTCGGGGGGCAAGAAACCCAACATCGTCGTCATCATGGGCGACGACATCGGCATCTGGAACATCGGTGCCTACCACCGCGGCATGATGGCCGGGAGGACGCCGCACCTCGACCGGCTCGCGGCCGAAGGCATGTTGTTCACCGACTACTACGCGGAGGCGAGCTGCACCGCGGGGAGGGCGGCGTTCGTCACCGGCGAGCTTCCGATCCGCACCGGAATGACCACGGTCGGCCAGGCGGGGGCCCGTACCGGGATCCCTGCCGAGGCCTGCACGATCGCCACGGCGCTCAAGGACCTGGGCTACGCCACGGGGCAGTTCGGCAAGAACCACCTCGGCGATCTCAACGAGTTCCTCCCGACGGTGCACGGCTTCGACGAGTTCTTCGGGTACCTCTACCACCTCGACGCGATGGAGGATCCCGCGCACCCGGGCTATCCGCAGGAGCTCCTGGACCGGGTCGGGCCGCGGAACGTCGTCCACTCGTGGGCCACGGACAAGGACGATCCGACCGAGATGCCGCGCTGGGGGAAGGTCGGCAAGCAGAGGATCGAGGACGCGGGCACGCTCTATCCGAAGCGGATGGAGACCGTGGATGATGAGATTCGCGACATGGCCTTCACGTTCATCGAGAAGGCCAAGGCGGACGGGAAGCCCTTCTTCCTGTATCTCAACCCCACGCGCATGCACATCGTCACCCACCTCTCGCCGAAGTACCAGGCGACGCGCAACTCGAAGAACGGCTGGTCCCTCCATGAGGCCGGCATGGCTCAGCTCGACGACATCGTCGGCGCGACGCTTCAGAAGCTCAAGGACATGGGCGTGGATGACAACACGATCGTCGTGTTCACGACCGACAACGGCACCGAGACGTTCACGTGGCCCGACGGAGGCAACACGCCGTTCCGCGGGCAGAAGGGCACGATCTACGAGGGCGGGTTCCGCGCGCCGGCCATGATCCGCTGGCCCGGCCGTGTCCCCGCGGGCACCGTCGAGAACGGCATCATCTCGGGGCTCGACTGGTTCCCGACGCTCGTCGCCGCCGCCGGCAACCCGAACATCAAGGACGAGCTGCTGAAGGGGAAGAGAATCGGCGACCGGACGTACAGGAACCACCTCGACAGCTACAACCAGATGGACTTGATCACGGGCAAGGGCCCGTCGGCCCGGCACGAGATCTTCTACTTCGGGGAGAGCACGCTCGGCGCGGTCCGCATCGACGACTTCAAGTACCGCTTCATCGACCAGCCGAACGGGTGGATCGGGGGCAAGGTCCATGTGGACGCGCCGACGCTCATTAACCTGCGCCTCGACCCGTTCGAGCGGCTGGGCTGGCCGGAGAACGGCACGCTGGACGGGGCGCAGGAGTACTTCTCCTGGTTCCAGTACGAGTTCTGGCGCTTCGTGTTCGTCCAGGAGGAAGTGGCAAAGCTCGCCATGACGGCGATCGACTACCCGCCGATGCAGAAGGGCGCGAGCTTCAACCTCGATGCCGTGAAGGCGAAGATCGAGGAGGCGATGAGGCGCCACACGGGGGGGTAGCCGGACGGTGGTCCGTCGACGATCCCACAGGGGGCCCGGGGGCGGCGACGTCCCCGGGCTCCCGTTCCGGGAGAGCGCGCGGCAGTCGGGAGGACACGATGCGAGTGTGCACGGCCCTGTTCTCGATGTCTTCCCGTTCGAAGGGGAGTGAGGGTCGCGCGGTTGCCGCGGCACGAAAGAACCATTTGGAAGGAGAGGAGATCTCTGGGCGGATCCGCAGGAGCGCTACGACATCTTCATGAACAACTTTACCGAGCGCACCTGGACGATGGTCATGTTCCAACCTGAGATCACGGATCTCATGAAGACCTACCTGCAGTACCCGCCGCGCAAGCTTCAGAGCATGGTGTACACCGGGCCGATCACGATCTCCAAGTACCAGCAGTTCCAGTGGATGCGGGAACAGCTGGCGAAGGATGGCGTGTCGATCCCGCTGCCGACCGGCAACTGAAAGAGGAAGACAAGGGGGCCGGGGGGCGCAGGACGCCCCCCGCTCCCGCGCGCCGCATTCTGGACCGCCTGAGGAGAATGCGAGCGCGATGGCGGAACGCGACGTCCTCGACCTCGACTGCGTGATCGTCGGCGGGGGGCCCGCGGGACTCGCCGCGGCGCTCCGGTTCAAGGAGCTCGCGAAGGACGAGTTCCAGGTCGCCGTCCTCGAGAAGGCGTCGGCGCCCGGGAACCACGCGCTCTCGGGCGCGGTCGTCGATCCGCGCGCGCTCGACGAACTCCTGCCCGATTGGCGGAAGCTCGAGCCCCCGATCGAGGCGCCGGTGGGCGCCGAGCGGTTCTATGTCCTCTCGGAGCGCCGCGCGTACCGGCTGCCGCTGCCGCCGCCGATGCACAACAAGGGGAACTTCGTCTGCTCGCTCAACCGGCTCGTGCAGTGGCTCGCGGGAATCGCGGAGCAGCGGGGCGTGGAGGTCTTCCCGGAGTTCCCCGCGCGCGACCTCGTCTACGAGGGCGGCCGCGTGACCGGCGTCCGTCTCACCGACGGGGGCGTGTCGAAGACCGGCGAGAAGAAGCCGTCGTACCAGCCCGGAGCGGAGGTGAAGGCGAAGGTCACGATCCTCTGCGACGGCGTGCGCGGCAACCTGACGAAGCAGCTCTGCGGCATGGAACCGGGGGTGCTCGAGGGGCGGAACGCCGCCGACTACGAGACCGGGATCAAGGAGCTCTGGCGCGTGCGACCGGGCTCGTTCCCCGCCGGGAAGGTGATCCACACGCTCGGATGGCCGCTGCCGCCCAAGGTCTACGGCGGATCGTGGATCTACGGGATGCGCGAGGACCGGATCAGCATGGGCCTCGTGATGGGCCTCGACTACGAGGATCCGACGTTCGACCTCCACCGCGAGTTCCAGCGGTTCAAGATGCACCCGCTGATCCGCGGCATCCTCGAGGGCGGCGAGTGCCTCCGCTACGGCGCGAAGGCTATCCCGGGCGGCGGCCTCTACGCGATGCCGCGACTCTCGGGCGACGGCTGGCTCCTCGCCGGCGACGCGGCGGGCGCCGTCAACATGGCGCGGCTCAAGGGCATCCACTTGGCGCTCAAGACCGGGATGCTCGCGGGCGAGGCGGCGTTCAAGGCGCTCAAGGCCGGCGACACGTCGCGGGCGTCGCTCCGTTCCTACGAGGCCGCGTTCGAGTCCTCGTGGGCCCACGAGGAGCTTCGGAGGACCCGCAACTTCCGCGCGGCGTTCAAGAAGTTCTCGCGGCCGCGCGCGGTCCTCGAGGTCGGGATCCAGACGGCGCTCAACGGCCGCGGCCTCTTCTACGACCGGCTCAAGCACGAGGAGCAGGTGCACGAGGGGCTCGGCCAAGCCCGGCGGCCCCCGACGCCCCCTCCCTTCGACGGCAAGCTCACGTTCGACAAGCTCACCGACGTGTACCACTCCGGGACGAAGCACGAGGAGGACCAGCCGTCCCACCTCGTCGTGCGCGACACGTCCATCTGCGTCACGCGCTGCGCGACCGAGCACGGCAACCCCTGCCGCTTCTTCTGCCCCGCGAACGTGTACGAGTTCGAGGGCGCGCTCAAGATCAACGCCTCGAACTGCGTCCACTGCAAGACGTGCGACATCAAGGACCCTTACGGCATCATCGACTGGGTCACGCCGGAGGGCGGCGGGGGGCCCAACTACACGGATCTGTAGGCGTACCCCTTGCGCCATCCGGCGGTCCTAACCTGTTGTGAGCACGTGAGTTAGGCGCGCCAGATGCGGCACGGCAGTCCGCGCCGCGCGGCGTCCGGGGGTCGGGTTGCCCGTTGGGCTACGCTCTACGTGATGCGGCGCGTTTTGCCCCTCGTTCTCCTTCTTGTTGCGGTCGCCTGCAAGTCCGGCCCCCCGGCGCTCGTGGCCGGGCCCGTGCCGGGCGCGGTGGCCGCGCCCGAGCGCTACGCGAAGGAGGCGGGCGAGCGCATCCTGCGCGAGGGCGGGAACGCGATCGACGCGGCCGCGTGCGTGGGCTTCGTCCTCGCCGTGACGCACCCGGAGGCGGGGAACCTCGGCGGCGGCGGCTTCCTCGTCGTCCACACGCCGCAGGGGGACTTCGTCGTCGACGCGCGCGAGGTCGCGCCCCGCGCCGCGCGCGCGCAGCTCTACCTCGACGCGGACGGGAAGCCGCGGCCGGGCGCGACGCTCGTGGGGCCGCTCGCCGCGGGCGTGCCCGGCAGCGTCGCGGGCTACCTCCTCGCCCACGAGCGGGCGGGGAAGCTGCCGCGCGAGCGGATCCTCGCCCCCGCGATCGAGCTCGCGCGCGACGGCTTCACGGTCGACCGCGGTCTCAGCGAGTCGCTCGCGCGCCACCGCGACCTGCTCGCGAAGTACCCCGAGACCGCCGCGATCTTCCTGCCGGAGGGCCGCATCCCGGCCGCCGGCGACCGCCTGCGCCAGCCCGAGCTGGCACGCGTCCTCGAGGCGATCTCGAAGAGCGGCTCGGCCGGGTTCTACCGCGGCTGGTTCGCCCAGCGCGTCGAGGAGGTCTGCGAGAAGTACGGCGGCGTCCTGACGGTCGGCGACCTCTTCACGTACCAGGCGAAGCTCCGCGAGCCGATCCGCGGGACCTACCGCGGTCTCACGGTCCTCACGATGCCGCCGCCGTCGAGCGGCGGCGTGTGCCTCCTCCAGATCCTCGACCTCCTGGAACGGGGCGGCTACGAGCTGATGCGCGATGGGCAGCGCGCCCACCTCTTCGCCGAGGCGAGCCGGCGCGCGTTCGCCGACCGCGCGCGGTACTTCGGCGACCCGGACGCGGTCGAGGTCCCCGTGGAGGAGCTCCTCGACCCGAGCTACCTCCAGTCGCGCTTCCTCACGATCTCGATGACGGCGGCGACCCCGAGCGCGGCCGTCCAGGGCGGCCTCGCCTCCGAGTCCACGCAGACGTGCCACTTCTCGGTCGCGGACGACCAGGGGAGCGCGGTCGCCTGCACGACCACGCTCAACGGCGCCTACGGCTGCGGCGTGGCCGTCTCCGGCGTCCTCCTCAACAACGAGATGGACGACTTCGCCCTGCTCCCGGGGGTCCCGAACCAGTTCGGGCTCATCCAGGGCGAGGCGAACGCGATCGCGCCGGGCCGCCGCCCGGTCTCCTCGATGACGCCGACGATCCTCCTCCGCGGCAGCGAGGTCGAACTGGTTCTCGGCAGCCCCGGCGGGCCGACGATCATCTCCACGGTGGCGCAGGTCGTGGCGAACCGGTACGCGGCGCAGATGACACTCGAGGAGTCGATCCGGGCGCCGCGCCTCCACTGCCAGTGGATGCCCGACGAGGTGCTCACGGAGCCGATCCCCGCGGAGGTCCGCCGCGCGCTCGAGGAGCTCGGCCACCGGCTGCGCGAGGTCCCCCGCATGGGCGACGTCCAGGCCGTCGGGCGGACGCCGATGGGCCGCCTCGTCGGCGCGAGCGACCCGCGGGGCCGCGGCGCGGCGACGAAGTAGCCGGCCGCCGGTGCCTGCCGATGGGAGGGGGCCTGGGGGGCCGTCCGCCTTCGCGCCGCCTGCGCCGCCACGGCGAAACAGGCCCAGCGCGAAGCGCCCGGGGCTGGGGCTGCCCTCCGCTAGAATCGCCGCGTGCGCGCGCCGCTCGAGAACGAGTTCTCGTGGAGCCTCTCCCGCGCGCGCACCTTCGAAGACTGCCCCCTCAAGTACTGGTTCCACTACTACGGGTCGTGGGGGGGATGGGAGCCCGACGCGCCCGCGGAGGCGCGCGAGCTCTACCTCCTCAAGAACCTCACGAACCTCCACCTGATCGCGGGAGACACGGTCCACCGCGCGATCCAGAAGGCGCTTGAGGACCACGGCCGGGGGCAGGCGACCGATCCCGAGGCGCTCGTCCTCTGGTGCAAGGCCGAGATGCAGCGCGCGGTCCACGAGTCGCTCGACGAGGCGTGGCGGGAGCGGCCGAAGCAGTGCGCGCGCCTCTTCGAGCACCACTACGGCCCGAGGCCGCAGCGCGAGTTCCTCGTGAGGATCGCGCGGAAGATCGGCCACTCGGTACGGACGTTCTTCAAGTCGAAGGCGTATGGCCTCATCCGGGAGACCGACCCCAGCGAGTGGCTCCCGATGGAGACGCTCGACACCTTCGAGTTCGAGGGGACGAAGGTCTACGCGGTGCCGGACTTCGCCTGCCGCCACCAGGGCGAGGTGCTCCTCCTCGACTGGAAGACCGGGCAGCCCGACGAGCGCAACGCCGATCAGGTCGTCCTCTACGCGCTCTTCGCGGCCGCGCGGTGGGGGGCCGACCCCGACCGCGTCCGGGGCGCGCCCGTCTACCTCCTCAACGGCGGTGGCTACGACCCGCGCCCGGTGACCCCGGAGGACCGCGCGCGGGTCGCCTCGATGGTGCGCGACTCGATCGCCGCGATGCGAGGCCGGCTCAAGGACCCGACGGCGAACGCCGCCGAGCGGGCCTCCTTCACCGCCTCCCCGGGCCAGCCCTGCCGCTCGTGCAACTTCCGCGGCAAGTGCCCGCACGCCCGGTGAGGCGGGCCGTGCGTTCACGGCCGTCCGCGCTGCTCCTGCTCCTTGCCCCGGCGCTCCTCGCGGGCGACATCCCCGACGGCAAGTACCGGCCTTCCGCGAAGCCCCAGACGATCGAGATGTGGCAGCGCCACTATCGCGACAAGAGGAAGCTCGTCCCCCCTCCCCCAGACCCCCTCCCCTCCACGGCGAAGGCGCGGGACTTCTCCGGCACGTACCGCTTCGGCCCCTACGACTACTCCCTCGCGATCGTCCAGCAGGGCGACCAGGTCGTCTTCTCGTCCGGAGGCGTCGACCGGCAGGACATCGGCGGCGCCTTCGAGACGATCGGCATCGGCCGCGTGGACGGCGACCGGATCCGCGCGCGCTGGTGGTGCCTCGACCTCTCGGCCAACTACGCGAACAACGGCGGCGCCGAGCTCTGGTTCGAGGAGGGGCGGCTGCGCGCCCGCTACTACCACGACGCGGACGAGGCGATCGAGGAGGGGTACGGCGCGCGCGGCGGCGCGGAGAAGCTCCACTACCGGATCCGCGTGCCCAAGGCCGAGAAGCCGGCGGCGGGGGTGCTGGGCTCGGTCCACGGCACGGGCGGCGAGCCGGTGCCCGACGCGCTGGTCATGGTCCGCGGCCACCCCGAGGCCGCGACGCGCACCGGCGCCGACGGCTCGTTCCGCCTCGCGGTCGCGCGAGTGCCATATGTTCTTATGGTATCCGCCGCGTCCCCCGGCTACCGGACCGGGGTCGAGGCCATCCTCCTCCACGAGATGCGCGAGCTGCGCTTCGTCCTCGAGCCGTCGCCCTGTTCCGACGACCCGCGGTACGAGTTCCAGGACCCGACGCCGAACAAGGGGGCGCGGATCTGGAACTGCGGCAACTGCCACCGGAACTCGTACGCGGAGTGGAAGAAGTCCCGCCACGCGGTCGCGGCCTCGAGCGCGGTCCTGCGCGCGGTCTACGAGAAGGACTTCCTTCCCGCGCTGGAGAAGGGGGGGGCCTCGGGGGACGAGGGGCTCTGCGCGGCGTGCCACGCGCCGCAGGCCGCGCTCGACGGGAAGGCCGCAAGGATCGGCGAGATCAAGGGCGTCGCGGCGCAGGGGAACCACTGCGATTTCTGTCACAAGGTCCACCACACGGAGCGGATCGACGCGCCGGGGGTGCGGGGGTCGCTCGCACTCGGCCGTCCGTCGCCGGACGACGACCGGGTGCCGGGGCCGATCAAGCGCGTCTACGGCTCGCTGCCCGACAGCGACTACCTGTTCATGGGCGCGGTGTGGAATCCGTTCTTCGGCACGAGCGCGCTCTGCGCCGGCTGCCACGAATACGTGACCCCCAACGGGATCCCCGCGCTCTCGACCTACGCGGAGTGGCGCGCGTGGGCCCAGGGACGCGAGAGAGCCCAGAGCTGCCAGGCGTGCCACATGCCGTCAGGCGTCTCCATGGAGGGGAAGAAGCTGGCGAACCGGATCTGTGTCAACGCGCTCCGGCGGCCCCAGGAGCAGATCCACGACCACTCGTTCCTCGGGCGCGAGCTGCTGTCGACCGGCGTGGCGGTCGCCGCGACCGGGAGTCTCGATCCGGACGACCCGGGGCGGCTCCTCGTGAAGGCGAGGATCACCACGCGCGCGGTGGGACACAGGGTTCCGACGGGGTCCTCGGACAAGCACCTGCTGCTGGTCGTGGTCGCGACGGATGTCGCGGGGCGACCGCTGCTGCTCTCGGAGGGCGCTCGCGTGCCCGACCACGCGGGGGGAGAGGGGGACCCGCTCACGCTCGACACCCTCGGGTTCGCGGCTCGGCTCGGGGCGCACGACTTCGCGGGGCTTCCGGGGCGCGAGTACGCGCAGGTCCTCGCGGCAGGCTCGGGCGAGACCCACGTCCCGTTCTGGCGAGCGGCGCGGGTCGTGTCGGACACGAGGCTCCTGCCGGACGCGGAGACCCTCGAGGCCTTCGCGTTCGCCGCGCCCAAAGGGGCCGTGAAGGTGCGCGTCGAGCTCTGGCACCGGCTGCGATTCAAGAGCCACGACGTCGCGGCGGACGTCGAGGGGACAGGCGTCCGCCCGCTCGACCAGCTCGTCGCTTCCGCGCACATCGAGGTGCGCTGAGATCGCGGCCCGCGCCAAAGTCGCGCCGCCGGATGTTCGCACCCGACCATCCCCGGGCAGTCGCCATGCGGTCGCGCCATGTTCGTTCGTTCGCAGTGGGTGCGGACCGTCATGCCGCAAACGGATCGCCCAAGTCGTTGTCGGCCAAGGAGTTGCGAGGATCGGATGGCGCAAGGGATGCTACGATCCACCCATGAGGTTCACATGCTGCCTTCTGGTGTGCGCGTTGGGGTTCGCCCAGGAGCCCAAGAACCCGGAGGGGGGACGCGACACGGGGGAGGGGCGCGCGATCCACTTCGTGCGCTGGAGGAAGTCGGCCGAGTCGGGGGCGATCTACAACGCGGCGTGGCGGGCGCTCGAGCCGCATTTGCTCGACCTCGGACGCCGAAGGCTCGTGGATTTCGACGGCGACCCCGAGCGGGCGCGCGCCTACTTCGCCGACGCGAAGGACGTGGCGCTCGTCGTCGCGTTCGGGGCGGAGGCGGCGGCGGCCGCGCGCGCCGCGCCCGCGCCCCCCCCGGTCCTCGAGGTCTCGGAGGCGACCACGGCCGACGTCGTGCTGCGCGTGGATCGCGAGAGGCTCGCGGTCCTCGTGAAGCTCCTCCGCGCACAGGCGAAGGTCGCGCTCTTCGGGCCCATCGAGGAGAAGCTCGCCGATCTCGAGACGCGGCGCTGCGCGACCGCAGCGGAGGCACGGGGCTGCGACGTCGCGTGGGTTTCGGAGGGGGGCAGTCTCCCCGAGGGCGTGACGCTGCCGGTCGTCACGACGGCTGTGGGCCTCCCCGCGACGCTCACCGTCCGGCCCGATCCGGCGAGCGCCGGCCTGAAGGTCGCCGCGCTCGTGGTCCGGAAGCTCCGCGACGGGCGCGATTTCACGCAAGAGACGGTCGCCCGGCTCCACGTCGCCGTCGATCTTGGCCCGACGCCCGCGGCCGCCGCGGGGATCGACCTCAAGCTGCTCGCGCACGCGGACGCGGTGCGGAGGGAGCAGTGAGCCTCTTCGGCCGGATCGCGTGGACCGGCGCCGCGCTGCTCCTGGTCGCGGCGTTGCTCGCGCTCCTCTGGAAGCCGGCGGCGGAGCGCGCGTTCGTGACGCGGACCGAGGGGCTCCTGCGCGAGGCGGAGCGCAACACCGAGGCGATGACGACGTCGCTGGTCAACCGCGCGATGGAGTTCGCGGCGCTTTCCGCGCTCGCGGCGGACGAGCGGCGCGCGCTCGGCGTCGAGGACCTGCCCCTCGAGCTCTTCACCGACGCGCAGGGGCGCGTGGACGCCCTTCGGCTGCGCGAAGGGCTGCGCGCGGTCGTCGCCGACCCCGGCGCCGCGGGCGGCGAGAAGAACGCCGCGGTCCGCGCGGAGATCCTCGACCGCACGCGCGCCGACGTGCAGGCGCGGCTCGACGACCTCCGCCGGGCGCGCGGCCACGCGGCGGAGGGCCACGCCCAGGTGGCGACGATGCGCACGCTCGCCGCGTGGGGCGGGATCCTGCTCGTCCTGCTCGGCGCCTGGTCCTTCGCCCTCGACCGGGTCGTCGTGCGCCCGGTGCGGCAGGCGACCGCCGCGGTCGCGCGGTTCGGGAGGGGCGAGCGCGGGCTGCGAATCGCGCCGAGCGGGGCGGCGGAGATCGTGGAGCTGGCGGCGGCGTTCAACGTCACCGCGGCCGCGGTCGAGCACACCGAGCGCGAGAACGCGGAGCTCCGCGAGCGCCTCGAGGAGAAGGTGAAGGAGCGGACGCAGGCGCTCGTGCGCGCGGCGCGCGCCTCGACCGCCGGCACGATGGCGGGCGGGATCGCGCACGAGTTCAACAACCTCCTGGGCGGCATCCTCGGCTGTACCGAGGCCGCGCTCGCGGAAGACCCGCCGCCCGACGTGCGCGAGTCGATCGAGATGATCCGCAAGACCGCGGGCCGGGGCGTCGGCATCACGAGCGCGCTCCTCCGCGCCACGCGCGCCGAGCCGGAACGCACGCCGTGCGACGCGAAATCGCTCGTCGAGGAGGCGCTCGAGGAGGCGCGACCGCCGGCCGAGGTCGAGATCGTGCGCGACCTGAAGCCCGTGCGCCTGAAGGCGGACGCGACGATGCTCCGGCAGGTCCTCGGCAACCTGATCCGCAACGCGGTCGAGGCGATGGACGGCAAGGGCACGCTCCGCGTCGCCACCGCGGAAGAGGGCGGCGAGGCGCTCCTCCGGGTCGAGGACACGGGCCCGGGCATCGCCGAGGCCGTGCGGGAAGTGCTCTTCGAGCCCTTCGTCACGACGCGGCGCGGCGGTCGCGAGGGGGCCGGACTCGGCCTCTTCCTCGCGGACCGTCTCGTGACCGCGCATGGCGGGCGGATCGAGGTGGAGAGCGAATGGGGCAAGGGCGCGCGCTTCACCGTGCGCCTGCCTCGGTGAGGGTGGGGGGGAGGGGGCACGGGGGAGGGGGGACCCCCGGGGGTACCCGCGGGCTTGGCACACGATTCGTTACTGCAATCGGCGTGGACAACGATCACGAGCCGGCAACCAACATCGCGCCCGGCAACGGAACGGCGCATCCGGGAGAGGTGAAGACCAGGGTCCTCGTCGTGGACGACGAGGAGAGCGTGCGGTTCTTCCTCTTGAAGGGGCTCCGCAGGGAGGGCTACGAGGTGGACGCGGTCGCGAGCGGCCGCGCCGCCGTGGACCGGCTCGCGAGGGCGCCGTTCGACATCGTCCTGACCGACATCGTGATGCCCGACGTCACGGGGCTCGACGTCCTGAAGGCCGTGCACGAGATGGACAAGGACGCGGTCGTGATCCTGATGACCGCGCACGGCAGCGTCGAAAACGCGATTGACGCGCTCCGGCTGGGCGCTTTCGACTATCTGACGAAGCCGTTCGAGCTGAAGGAGCTGCTCGTCCGGATGGACCGCGGCCTCGCGCGACGCACCGTCGAGCGCGAGAACCGGAAGCTCCGGTTCTTCGTGAGCAAGCAGCTCGCGGAGGGCTCGAGAGAGGACGGGCTCGCGTCCGCGCGCCGGGAGTGGGAGCGCGGCTACATCGAGGACCTCCTCCGGCAGACCCGCGGCAACGTGACGAAGGCGGCGGAGCTGGCCCACATCAGCCGCCCGAACCTCCACAAGAAGCTGCGCGCCTTGGGGATCGACCCGCACGCGTTCAAGCGCTAAAGTCCCCCGCACCCCCCCAATTAACTGTAGCGGGATAGATACAGAGGCTCACCTATGCGTAACGTGATCGTTTCGCTTTTGGCCCTAGCCGCGGTTGCCCCGGGGGAGGAAGCGGTCACCGTCTATGTCTCGCTCGACGAGGAGCACTCCCGGCCGGTCCTCGAGGTCTTCGAGAAGGAGACCGGGATCAAGGTGGACGCGCGGTACGACACGGAGGCCACAAAGACCGTGGGGCTCACGCGCATGCTCCTCGAGGAGAAGGGCGACCCCCAGGCGGACGTCTTCTGGAACAACGAGCTTGCGAAGTCGATCGAGCTCAAGGTGCACGGCGTCCTCGAGCCGTACGACGTGCCGAACGCTGCGTCGATCCCGGCCGCGTTCAAGGACCCCGAGAAGTTCTGGGTGGGGTTCGCGGCGCGTGCGCGGATCCTGATCGTGAACACCGACCTCGTGAAGGAGATGCCCACCTCGATGTGGGACCTCACGAAGCCCGAGTGGCGGGGCAAGGTGTGCATGGCGAAGCCGGAGACCGGCACGACGGCGACGCACGCGGCCGTGCTTTACACGATCGACGTGGCGCGCGCGGACGAGTACTTCGACAAGCTGATGGCGAACGACTGCGTGTGGCTCACCGGCAACGCCCACTGCATGCGCGAGGTCGCGGCGGGGCGGTTCGCATTCGGGTGGACGGACACGGACGACTGCTACGTGGCAGAGCTCCAGGGGAAGCCGGTCACGGCGGTCTACCCGGACAAGGGCGCGGACGAGGCGGGCGTCCTCTTCATCCCGAACTCGCTCGTGTTGATCAAGGGCGCGAAGCACCGCGCCGCGGCGCTGAAGCTGATCGACTGGCTGCTGCGCCCGGAGACCGAGGCGATGCTCGCGCAGTCGGCGACGGCGCAGATCCCGGTGCGGCCGGAGGTGCCGGCGCCCGCCCACGTGCTCCGCCCGCAGCAGGTCGGGAAGCCGATGGCGCCGGACTGGAACCGGGTCGGTCGCGAGTGGGAGAAGTGGGTCGGTCATGTGAAGGCGAAGTTCGCGGTCGCGGCGGCGGACGGCAAGGCAGGCGTGAAGCTCGGGTGGATCGTCGCGTCGGTGGCCGTGATCGCGGTCGTCGTCATCATCGCGCTGCGCCGGATGACCGCTACGCCGACGTAGTACGATTGGGGGCTTCGGGGGCAGAGCCCCGCCCGTGACCCCATCGTCTAGAGGCCTAGGACTCGGCCCTTTCAAGGCCGCAACACGGGTTCGAATCCCGTTGGGGTCGCCACTGCTGCGGTCGGGGGCCGGGAGGTGTTCCCTCGTCGTGGCCCTGCTGCCGTGCCGGGGAAGTGTCGCGACCGACGAAGCGCGCGGGGAGCGGCATGGTGCCGCCCTGTAGACTCCCGCCATGACGGTCGTCTTCGTTCACGGGTTTCCCGAGACGAGCGCTCTCTGGACGCCGCTAAGAGCGGTCCTGAATCGGGGAACGACGGCCGTGTCCCTCCCGGGGTTCGGGACCCCCCGGCCGGCGGGGTTCGCCGGGAGCAAGGACGCCTACGCAGAATGGCTGGCGAGGACCCTTAGCAGCATGAGTCCGCCGATCGACGTCGTCGGACACGACGTGGGCGCCCTGCTGACGATGCGCGTCGCCACCGCGCTCGACGTCCCGCTCCGCAGCTGGGTCGTCGACGTCCCGGACATCTTTCACCCGCGAGCCGAGTGGCCCGAACGGGTCCGTCGCCTGCAGCAGCCGGGCGTCGGCGAGGAGATGCTCTCGGCCACGCGCGGGTATCCCGCCGACGATCCGCGGAGCACGATGTCCCGGCTGATGGGCGTCGGCGTGCCCCGCGACCTCGCGGAGCCGATGGGCGCGGCCCACGACGAGCAGATGAGCCGGAGCATCCTCGACTTCTACCGCTCCGCCGCCCCGAACGTCGCGGCGGACTGGTGGGCCGACGTCACGAGGCCGGCTCCGTCGCGTGGGCTCGTGCTCCTCCTCCCGGATCCTCCCGAGATCCGGGCCTTGGCGCTGGAGGTCGCGCAGCGACTGGGGGCGGAGACCGCGGACCTCGGCGACCTGAACCACTGCTGGATGGCCGAGGCGCCGCACACGGTGGCGCCGGTGCTCGAGCGGTTCTGGTCCTCGCTCGCGTAGGCGGCCCTCCGAGGCGCGTTGGACCCTCCTCCCGCGCGTGCGCGCGGCGACCCTAGAATGGGGCCGCGCCCCGGGAGGCCTATGGCCACCACCGTCCTCCGCCTGCTGCTCCTGACGCTCCTCCTCCCGCTTCGCGCGGGCGCGGAGGGGCCGCGCGTGATCGAGGCGGGCCCGCTGAAACTCAGGATCCCCGAGCGCTGGCGAGAGCGCCGCGTCGCGAAGAAGGCGACGCTGCGCTATACGCAGTTCGCCTTGCGGGACACCCCGACGAAGGGGGAGAACGTGGCGTTCTTCGCCGAGATCCCGCCGATGGACAAGCGGTTCGTCGGGCCGCCGCCGGGCGACTTCGCCGTGCTCCACTACGGCCGGGGGGGAAAGGGGCAGCCGGGGCGCATCCTGCGCGACTGGATCGCGCAATTCGCGCCGAAGGGGCGGGAGATCGACGACGGCGAGGTCGTGAGCAGGGACCCGCAGGTCTGGATCCGCGAGGGCAAGCGCGAGGGCGGCGCCTACACGCTCGTCGACATCCGGGGGACCTACTACTACAACCTCGCGGGCTGGTGGCGCGTGGAGGTCGAGCTCGTCCCCGAGGTGCGGATGCTCTGCGCGATCATCCCGGCCGAGGACGGCCCCCGATACGTGAAGTTCACCGGCCGCGAAGCGCTCGTCGATCCAGCGGAGGAGGAGTTCCGCGCCGCGCTCGGGCTCGACGCGTCCTCCGAAGTCCCGCTCGACCGTGACTTGCGGCGGATCGTCCCCGCTGTCCGGGTGCGGTTCGTGCTGGACGGCAAGCCTCACGCCGCCGCGGGCACCCGGGTGAGTCTCGGCGACGCGGAAGCCGCGTGTTCGGCAGACGGAGCGACGTTCGACGCGGCGAGACCGGGGAAGCACCGCCTGCGGGTCGGCCCCGTCGAGGGCTTCAACCCCGTCCCCGAGCGCGAGATCGAGATCGAAGGCGGAAAAACGACAGAGGTTGTGCTCGCTCTCGACGCGCGCGCGTGAACACCGCGCGTGTGCGAGGATGGACGCGTGGCCGGTGGGCGGCGGATCCTCCTCGTGCCGGTCGCGCTCCTCGTGGTCGCCTTGGTGACCGTCGCGGTCCGGCCGGTCCGGCGCGACCGCGCTGAACGGCGGGACGTGGCGCAGCCGACCGAAGGCGTCGTGCGCGGCGGGCGCCCCGCCGCGGATCCTGCGCGCCCGGCCGCCGGGCTTGCGGCGGAGGCGGCGCAAGCGCGATCGCAGGCACGGGTGCGCGGGGCCGTGACGGGTGGGATGGGAGCGTTGTGGGGCGCACGGGTCGTCGCCTACGCGATGGACAGCGAGCAGGTCCTCGCGGACGCCTACACGAACCCCAAGGGGGAGTACTCGCTCGCCATCGACGCGTCCACGGAGTTCGACATCGCGGTGGAGCCGGATGAGGCCACCTACCTCGCGACGGTCCGACGTCGTGGCATCGTCCTCAGCCCGGGCGATGACCGGGTGGAGAACTTCGCGCTCGGCCCCGCGGCGACGATCCGCGGCAGGCTGGTGGACCAGAACGGTCTCGGCCGCGGCGGCATCGAGCTCCTCGCGGTGCGGCCGGACGATCTGAGCCCGGACCCTGCCGCCCATCCGAGGGCGGTGCGGGGTCGCGAGGTCGGGCGCTGTCGCGCCGGAGCCGACGGCGGCTTCCGCCTCGCGTGTCTCGTCGGCGGCCAAGTCGCCATCGTGGTCCGTGACCCCGGGTGGACGCTCGTGTCGTCTGCCGGCGTGGCGACGGACGGACCGGACGTGACGCTCGTCGTGGTCCCTGCCTTCTCGGTGGACCTCGAGGTCCGGGACATCGAGACGGGGGAGCTCATCGACACGTTCTCGGTCAAGGTGACGACCGGCGACTTGAGGCCGAGGCAGCTGTTCGACATGTTGCTCACCATCGCGCCGCCACGGGCCGAGGAACGCGTGGTCGTCGAGGGTCGGGGTTCGGGCGGGCTCTTCTCGGGCCGCGTACCCGGTGAGCCGCAGCCGACCTTCCCGGAGGTCCGGAAGCTCGAGATCAAGGCCGACGGCTTCGTGCCGTGGGGCCCGCGCGGCGTGACCCCGCGCACGATGGTGACCGCGTGGCTCCTGCCCGTGCGCGACAAGAACACCACGATCCGCGTCTCCTTCGACGATGGCCAGCCCTATCACGGCAACATGCGCGTGACCTTCAAGGCGAAGTCCGGCGAGCGCGAGGGCGACACACGGTTCGAGCGCGTGGGCGACGGAAGGTTCCGCGGCGCGATGCCGCATGGCCTGTGGGTCCTCGCGATCTGGCCCGAGACGATTTTCGGCGTTCCGCGGTCTGAGGCTGGTGCCGAGGTCACCGCCGGCGCCGATGCTGACATCAACTTCGTCTTTCCCGCGGGCGGCACGATCATCGTCCAACCCCCGTCGCGCGCCGGACTGCACTGCGTGCAAGTGCAAGCAGCGGACGAGGCCGATCAACAGGGGCTGTCGGCGTTTGGGGTGTACGAGGCCCGTCCTGGGGGCACAAGGATCGAGGGCATCCCCGCGGGCCTCTACAGGGTCGGATCCTACGACGTGGGGCGCGCGCACCTTTGTGACGAGGTCCCTGACGTCGTTTGGCTCCGCGAGGTTCGCGTCACGGTGGGCGGCGTGGAAGAGATCGCGCTCCCCGAGTGAGCTACCGCGCCGCCGGCTCGGGCTCGGACGGGGCGTCCGGCTGGAGCCGCTCGGCGGCGGCGCGCGCCGGCGCGGATCCCGCGGTGTCCGCGGAGCTCGCGGACAGCACATGGTGCGTCTACGCTTGGCCGCAGCGCTACGGCGTGAGCGGCCGGCGGACCCTCTTCGCGACCAGGCTGGCGATATCACCTCGACGGACGACCCGCGGTACAGCGGGCCCGGCGCCCCGCTCCCCGCCGGGAACATCAACGGCGGTGAACGAACCTGGTCGCGACGGCAACACCTGGCGCGTCGAGGGGAGGTAGAGGGGGTCCGAGGGCCGTACGATGGCCCCGTGACGGACCCGACGCGTGAGCCGTGGGAAGCGGACCACGACCTCCCTCCCGAGGAGGCGCGGGCGCGGCTCGGGTCCGCGTTCCCAGGACTGCGCGCGGGGGACGTGCGGTACCTCGCGGAGGGCTGGGACTTCCGGGTCTTCGAGGTGGACGGTTGGGCCTTCCGGTTCCCGAAGCGGGCGGAGTGCGAGCAGGCGCTCGCGGCGGAGGCCGCGCTGCTCGCGAGGATCGCGGACGCGCTTCCGGTGCCCGTGCCCCGGTACGAGTTCCTCGCCAATGGCATCGGCGGCTACCGCAAGCTCACCGGGCAGCCCGCGTCCCGCGCCCGCGCGGGATGGGCTGCGGACTTCGCCGCGTTCCTGACCGCGCTCCATGGTCTCCCCGTCGGCGGGCTCAAGCTCCCCGTGCGCGGCGCGGAGACGAGCCCCGCGGGCCTCAGCGAGCGCCTCGCGCGTTCTCTCGGAAGGGTCGAGCGTGCGCTCGAGCCCGGTGTCCTTGCGGCGTGCCGCGCGGTCGTCGAGGCTTTGGCTCCGCCGCCGTCTCCCGGCCCGCCCGTGGTCACGCACGACGATCTCTACCCCGAGCACCTCCTCGTCTCGGCGGACGGCGACGCGGTGACCGGCGTCCTCGACTGGGGCGACGCGGCGCTTGGCGATCCGGCCATCGATTTCTTCGTCGCGGGCTTCTGCGGCGGCGACCGGTTCCTCGAGAGCGTCGTCCGACGCTACGGCCGCGAGGCGGACGCGGGCCTTCTCGCGCGGGCGCGCCACGGGGCGCGGTTCATGGCCGCAATCCACATCGTCGACGGCGTCCGCATGAAGCGGCCCGACTACGTCGACGACGGCATCGCCTCCCTCGAGCGCCTCGGGCTCCTCCGATCTCACGGATAGCGGTAGAAGCTCTCGAGCATCAGCGCGCCGAGCGCGGTCGAGAAGACACGGCCGCCCACCTTGCCATAGGTGCCCTCGGGGTCCCAGGAGCCGGCCGCGTGGCCGGACGGGCGCTGGTGGGAGAGAAGCGCCTTCTTGAGGGCGTCGTTCCACGCGGTCCACTCGGGGCCTCCGATCCGGGCGAGCGCCTCGGTCGCGTGCCACCACGCGTAGAGGTCGAGGTTGCCGATCTGGACGTCGCGCTCGACGCCGTTCACCTTCATCCGCTTGACCTTGATCGACCACTTCGGCCTGCGTTCCGCGAGCGCGCGCATCGCGAGCGCGGCCTCGGGCGTCCGGACCGCGCCGAGCCACGAGCGGATGAGCAGCGCGGACGCGGCGTTCGCGGTCGTCGGCGTGTAGCCGAGCTGGTCCGCGCCCACGTGGTACGCCACGCGACCCGTCTTTGGGTCCACGAGCCGGTCCAGGAGCGCGAGCGTCGGCGCCTTGTACGCGCCGTCCACGCGGAAGCCCGCCTCCTCCGCGACACGGAGCGCGACGACGACCGCGGTGGTCGTCGGCACGTCCGAGACCTCGGCGGGAAAGTAGCGCCACGCGCGCTCGGGCTGCCGCGCCTCGAGCAGCTCCGCGATCCCCGCCTCGACGGCGGGCTTCAGCTCGTCATCGCCCGTGAGGTCGAACGCCTCGGCCAAGGCCTGCGTCGCGTACGCCGTCCCGAAGATCGTGCCCCCCCGGCCCCCCCTGAGCCACGCGAGCGCCTTGGATACCTGATTTTTGTATGGTCCATCCCGGTGCGTGTGCCCGCCGCCAAGGAACGCGAGCGTCGCGAGCGCCGTCACCTCGCGGTCGAAGGGACAGGGCGCGTCCTCGCCATGCCACCCCTTTCCCACGCCGCCGCAGTCGCAGTCCGCGCCGAAGCCGTCCGCGTCCCAGCGCCCGTCCTCGCCCTGGTGCGCCGCGAGCCACTGGAGCGCCTTCGCGACCGCCTCGTCCGTCGCGGCGCTCCCGCCGCGCGCGCGCAGGAGCCTCGCCCGGGCCTCGCCCGTCCGGCCCGCGGTCAGCGGGCCCGCGGCGGCGACGCCTGCGAACAGCAGGAGGAAGAAGAGGCGCACATCACTTCCTACGCACGCGGATGGGCGCGTTCATAGACCTTCTTCAACCGCTCCATCGAGACGTGCGTGTAGATCTGCGTGGTCGCGATGCTCGCGTGGCCCAGGAGCTCCTGCACCTCGCGCAGGTCCGCCCCCCGGTCGAGGAGGTGCGTCGCGAACGAGTGCCTGAGGGTGTGCGGCTTCGTCCGCGGGTCGAGCCCCGCCCGGAGCGCGCACGCCTTGAGCAGCCGGTGGACCGAGCGGACGGTCAGCCTTCGGCCCTTGGCGTTCTGGAACACCGGCCGCGGGTCCGAGGCGCGGGGCCGCGCGGCCAGGTACGCCTCGATCGCCGCGGTCGCGGCGCGGCCGAGGGGCGCGAGCCGCTCCTTCCGTCCCTTCCCGCGGACCGTCGCGACCCCGTCGCGGAGGTCGTCCCGGTCGAGGCCGACGAGCTCGGACACGCGCAGTCCGCCGCCGTAGAGGGCCTCGAGGATCGCGCGGTCGCGCGGGGTCTTCGCGGCGTCGATCAGCTTGCCGACGTCGCTCTCGCCGAGCTGGAGGGGCAAGGGGCGGCGGGGAGAGGGGGACCTGAGCGCGCGGGCCGGGTCGGCGTCGATCGCGTGCTCGCGGACGAGGAACCGGGTGAACGAGCGCACGGCGGCGACGTACCGGGCGACCGACGACCGCGCGAGCCCCTTGCCGTTCAGTTCGACGAGGAACCCGCGCAGGAACCGGTGGGTGATCTGCTTCGGCCCCCGCACCCCCTCCGCCTCGGCGTACCTCGCGAAGAGCGCGAGGTTCATCGTGTAGGCGCGAAGCGTATGCGGAGAGCTGCTCTCGCGCAGACGCTTCAGGTACCGGTCGATCCACGGCTTCACCGGAAGACCTCGAGGATCGCGCGGCCCTTCGCGAGCGTCTCCTCGTACTCCGCCTCGGGCACGGAATCCGCGACGATCCCGCCGCCGACGTGGACCCGCACCTCCCCGTTGGCGAGGAACGGCGTGCGGATCGCGATGTTCAGGTCCATGTTCCCATCATCGGACAGAAGCCCGATCGCGCCCGTGTAGGGTCCGCGGCGCGAGGCCTCGAGCTCGTCGATGATCTCCATCGCGCGCACCTTCGGGGCGCCCGTGATCGAGCCGCCCGGGAACGTCGCCGCGAGGAGGTCCACGCGGTCGAAGCCCTCCTCGACCTCCCCGCGCACCTCCGCGACCCGGTGGTGGACGGTCGCGTAGGACTCGATCTCCGCGTCCGTGACCACCTCGACCGTGCCCGGGACGCACACCCGCCCGAGGTCGTTCCGCTCGAGGTCGACGATCATCGCGAGCTCCGCGGCGTCCTTCTCCGACCCGCGCAGCTCCTCGCGGAGCCGCCGGTCCGAAGCCTCGTCCGCGCCGCGCGGCCGCGTCCCCTTGATCGGGCGGGTTGCGACCTCGTGCCCGCGCACCCTCAGGAAGAGCTCGGGGCTCGTCGAGAGCACCGCCGCGTCGCGCCCGAGGTCCAGGTAGGCGCCATAGGGCGAGGGGTTCGCGTCGCGCAGCGCGACGTAGAGCGCGAGCGGGTCGCCACGGTACGCCGCGCGGAACTCGTGCGCGTAGTTCACCTGGAAGACGTCGCCCGCGTGGATGTACTCGACCGCGCGCCGCGCGGCGGCGAGGTACGCCTCCTTCGCGACCATCGGCCGCATGGGGCCCGTCGCGACCGGCGGCAGCTCGGGTGCCGCGCGCAGGAGGCAGGCGCGGATCGTCCGCGCGGTGTCCGCGCACTCGCGCCGCGACACGAACCACCAGACCTTCTCCTCCGCGTCGTAGACCGCGACGGCCGGGTAGTACGAGAGATCCACGTCCGGCAGCCCCGCGTCGTCCGGGTGGCGCTCGGGCACCTCCTCGAACGCGACCCGCGCGCCGTAGCCCAGGTACCCGAGCCACCCCGGCCCGAACGGGAGCGGCCCGTGCGCCTCCGCCGCCGTTGCGAGGAGCATCGAGCGGAGCGCCTCCACGAGCGACGGCTCCCGCACGCGCGCGCCGCCGGGGAGCGCGACCTCGCCCTTCCCGGGCCGCCAGGTGAACCGCGCGAGCGGGATCGCCGCGACCACCGTGTAGCGCCCGCCCGCGGCGGAGTCGAGCACCGCGAGCCGCCGCAGGCCCTTTAGGCGCCTGAGGAGAGGGGGCGTGGGGGGCGGCAGATCCGCGCGCTCGGCGTGGATCCGGCCAAGCTCGGGAAAGTCGAGCCGCACGGCGCTAACGTATCAACCCGTGGCCCTCTTCACGACGCTGCGCGTCCGGTCGGGCGAGGCGCTCTTCTGGCGGGACCACGTGGCGCGCCTCGGAGTGGCGTCCGAGCCGTTGCTGCGGCAGGTGGCCGAGGCCGTAGCCGGGATGGACGACGCCCGCGTGCGCATCACCCTTCGGCCCCCGCAGCCCCCCCTCATCGAGGCGAGCGCGTACGAGCCGCCGCGGAAGCCGTGGAGACTTGTCCCCGTGACCGTGTCCCTTGCAGGGGACGCGCCTCTCCTCAAGACGACGGACCGGCGCCGGTACGACGAGGCGCGCGCGCGCGCCGGCACCGCGGACGATGCGCTCCTCGTGGGGCCCCAAGGTCACGTCCTCGAGACCACGATCACGAACGTCTTCTTCTCCCTCCCCGGGGGGGGGATCGTGACGCCGCCGAGGGCCGGGATCCTGCCCGGCATCGCGCGAGCGCGGCTTCTCGGCACGGCGGTCGAGACGCAGGTCACCCTCGAGATGGCGGCGGAAGCGACCGCGTGCGCCGTGACCAACGCGGTGCTCCTCACGCACCCTGTGGCCTCGATTCATGGGGTCAAGGACTTCGATTCCGAGGCGTTGGCGCGGGATTTGAGAGAGGCGGTGGACCGTACGGGACCGCATCTCCGTATAATCCAGCGGTAGCCGCTGGGAGGTACCCATGACGATCCGGCGATTGATCCCCGCCCTCCTCCTCGGGGGGGGGCTGCTGTTCGCCCAGGAAGGGGCGGAGCAACCCCAGCCCAAGCCCGACGAAGGGAAGGAGGAGGCGGCGAAGCCCAAGGAGGAGGTCTCCTTCACGGAGGTGGAGATCCAGGGCTTCCTGGACACGTTCGACGCGACGTACAAAAACAGGGACCTGCCCCAAGAGGACGCGGTCGCGACGCTTGCGAACCTGAAGGGCGCGTACAAGTACCTGAAGTCCCTCGGGGACGCGCGGACGAAGGAGCAGAGCAAGCTCCAGAAGGACATCGTCGACCACGTCAAGAAGGGGCTCAGCGCGAAGAAGCGGGCGCTCGTCAACCTCGAGTGCGCGAGGGTCCTCGGGGAGCTCGGGGACCAGGACGGGGCGGCGCCGCTCGTCCGGTGGCTCGAGATCGAGCTCGACGAGAAGTCGCCTAACCCCCAGTCGATCGAGTACGGCTTCCTGGCGCTCGCGTACATCGGGCCCCCCGACAAGCAGACCCTCGACCTCGTCCTCGGCTACGCGACGAAGGGCGTGCACCCCGACAACACGGTCGCGGCGAACGCGATCAAGGCGTGCTACCAGTGGCGGGAGCTGGACGGGAAGACCCGGAAGGAGTTCTTCGACAAGATCTGCATGTCCCTGACGGGGCTCTACTCGCAGATGAAGGGAGGCGACGCGGCGAAGCGCGCCACCTACGAGGCGCGCTACAAGGCGGTCGAGGCCGACGGCAGGGACGCGCTCCGCGAGCTGGGCGACGGCACCACGAACTTCGACGACCCGAACAAGGCGCGCGCCTGGTTCAACGAGAACAAGAAGCAGAAGTGGGAGAAGTACGTCGGCCCGAACTTCCGGAAGGCGGCCGCGCCCGCGGGGAAGGAGAAGGAGGGAGGCGACGCCAAGCCGGAGGGCTAGTCCCGAGGCTTCCGCGGGGCTCTTCGGGGCCTCGCCGCCCGGCAGGCCGGACGACGGCCTCCTGACCCGCCGCAGGGTCGGCCGCCGCCCCGGCGTCCAATCTTCTATGCCCGAGCGTCAAGAGCAGCCTCCGCGTTCGCCCGAGCGCAGGGATCCGCTCCTGCCGCTCCTCGCGGTCGTCGTCTCGTTCGTCCTCGTCGCGGCGGTCTTCCACTTCTATCCCCGGGTCTCGCGTTGGCTCGGCTCGGACGTGCCCGCGGTCGTCGGCGAGTTCCAGCCGCCGGACGAGGCGGTGCCCGTCTGGGTGTGCCGGAGCGTGGAGGGCGTCGGGCTCCTCCTGCGCGGGATCCGCGACGAGGAGGGGCTCGGCGAGGCGTTCGAGGGCGGCCCCTACCGTCTCCTCACGCTCCACGTCTGGAACTTCGCGCGCGAGGAGGCCTTCGCCTTGACCCTCCCCGAGGGCGGGTTCGTCTCGCCCGAGGGCGGAGACCCCGCGTTCCCCGCGGCGCGCTTCCTGAAGGCGGACGCGCCCCCGCGGCTGCGCCCCCTCCTCCTCGGGCTCGGCGCCGTCGGCTCGCTCACGGTGCCGAAGGGCCACGCCGGCAAGGCCCTCCTCGCCGTCCGCGGCGACCCGGGCAAGAGGACGGCGTTCGTGAGCGGCGGGCTCACGTTCGAGCGCAAGGAGCTCGAGCGGCGGACGCTGGCGCGGTTCGAGCAGCGGCCCGACCCGAAGCAGTTCGAGGACTTCTGAAATGATCCGGCCCGACGACACCGGCAGCGAGGAGCGCGGGCTCAAGGCGCCCGACGGGCCTTCGCTTCCCGTGCCCCTCGCCGCGATGGCGGAGGCGCTGCGCGCGAACGCGGAGGCGCTCCACCGGCTCGACGAGAGCCAGCGCCGGATCGCGGAGTCGATCGAGAAGAGCGAGCGCGCGCAGCAGGTCGTCACCAGCACGCGCACGCTCAACGACACGTTCCGGGGGCTCTCGGATATCCAGCGCGGGCTCCTCGACGCGCTCGTGAAGCGAAAACGGGGGGGCGGGGGGGCATCGGCGCTCCTCCTCGCGCTCGCGGCGATCCTCTCCGGCCTCCTTTGCGTGCTCGTGTACGACCGTTGGCTCTCGGACCGCACGGTGCCCAAGGAGCGCTACGAGGACGCGCGCCGGGAGAACGACCGGCTGCGCGCCACGATCGAGGACCTCAAGGGACAGGGCGCGGCCGGCGCGGCCCGGGAGGGCGAGGCGGAGCGGAAGCTCGAGGGCAAGGACGAGGCGCTCGCGGCGGCAGGCCGCGCCGCCGAGGAGGCGACCGCGAAGATCCGTGACCTCGAGCGCGACCTGCGCGAGAAGGAGGCGCGGCTCGAGCAGTTCCTCGCCGTGAAGGCGCAGGCCGACCTCGCCGGCGCGCTCCAGATCCAGAACCAGGGCCTCGAACGCGAGGTGCGCGACCTGAAGGAGAGGATCGCGGGCCTCGAGCGCGAGCGCGCGAACGCCCTCGAGGTCTTCGGCGACAAGCTCGTCGAGCTGGGCAACGGCGTCGATCCGGAACAGCTGAAGAAGGTCGCGAAGCAGCTCGGCGTCTACGACGATCCGGCCCCGCCGCCCCAGCCGGGCGTCATCAACCTCTCGCGTTCCGCCGAGCGGCTCCTCGTGAGCCAGGTGAACCGGCTCCTGCCCGACGGCGAAGAGTCCTACGACCTCGTCCGGGCGGCGGCGGTCGTCGAGGGACGGCGGCTGAGCGACGTCACGCTGACGCGGAACAAGAACCGGCTCGTCGTCAACTCGATCACCTGCAAGGAGATGGGGGTGCGTGTCGATCCGGAGTCCGACACGGTCGAGCTGCTCCTCAAGGACGGCGTCATCACGAACCCCGCACGCCCCGGGGAGAGGATCCCGATCGGCCCGGACGGACACTCGGTCTTCCTCCGGGACGCGGGCGTGAAGGAATGGCTGCGGCGCGAAGGCGACCGCGTGGCCGTGGACGACAAGGGCCAGGTCACCTGGCCGTAGGTCGGCCCCGACGCGTAGGGCTCGTCCCGCCGAAGCCTCGGCGGAAGGCGGGCCCCCGCGCCCCCTCGACTCTGCCGGCCCCCAAATGCAGCCGGAGGTTGACCGGGGGAGGCCTTCTTCTCTAGAGTAGGAGGACACGCCCGCCCGACGTGGTGCGGGCGATCATTGGATAGATCGGGATCGAAGAAGGCCTACCCGGCTGCGGACCCTTGTGGCCCCGGCCGGTTCGCACATCTTGGGATCCCGGCCGCAATCGCGAGGCTGGGACATGGATTGGCTCTACGGGGCCGTGCTTGGAATCCTCCTCGGGTTCCTGGGCGGCCGCTACCTCTACCATCGCTATCTCGGGGCGCGGGAGGCGGACTCCGCCGCGCAGCGCGAGGCGCTGCTCAAGAAGGCGCGCGAGGAGGCGGACCGTCTCGTCAAGGACGCGCAGGTGCGCGCGAAGGACGAGATCCTCACCCGCCGCGAGGAGTTCGAGCGCGACGCCGAGCGGCAACGCGCGGAGATCCGCGAGATCGAGCTGATCGTCACGAAGAAGGAGGAGTCCTTCGACCGGCGTGACGAGGAGCTGAACCAGCGGAACCGGCGGCTCTCCGAGCAGGAGAAGCGGCTCGCGGACCGGCAGGCGTCGCTCAAGACGCGCGCGGACGAGCTCGACGCCCGGGAGAAGGAGATCGCCGAGAAGCTCCTTGAGGCGGCGGGGCTCTCGCGCGAGGAGGCGGAGAAGCGGGTCCTCGACCGGCTCGACCAGGAGCTCTCGGTCGAGACCGACAAGCTGATCCGCAGGCGCGTCGACGAGGCGCGGGAGGAGGCGGAGACGCGAGCCCGCCAGCTCGTGCTCACCTCGATCCAGCGGCTCGGCACGGGCCACATGAGCGACGCGGTCGTGTCGACGGTCGACATCCCGAACGACGAGATGAAGGGCCGGATCATCGGCCGCGAGGGGAGAAACATCCGTGCCTTCGAGAAGGCGACGGGCGTGGACGTGATCGTGGACGACACCCCGGGCGTGATCGTCGTCTCCGCGTTCGACGGGGTGCGCCGCGAGATCGCCCGGCGGACCATGGAGCAGCTCATCCAGGACGGGCGCGTCCACCCGACCCGGATCGAGGAGGTCGTCTCCAAGATCAAGAAGGAGATGGACAACTTCCTGCGCGAGACCGGGAAGAAGTGCCTCATGGACGTCGGGATCCACGGGCTCCACGGCAAGCTCATCGAGCTGCTCGGCCGGCTCCGGTTCCGCACCTCCTACGGCCAGAACGTGCTCGACCACCTGATCGAGACGTCGCACCTCGCGGGCGCGATGGCCGCCGAGATGAAGCTCGACGTCAAGCTCGCGAAGCGCTGCGCGCTGCTCCACGACATCGGCAAGGCGATCGACCACGAGGTGGAGGGCGGCCACCCGGCGATCGGCGCCGACGTCGCCCGCCGCTGCGGGGAGAGCAAGATCATCGTGAACGCGATCGCGGCGCACCATGACGACGTGCCGATGGAGAGCGTCTACGCCGTGATCACGCAGATCTCGGACGCACTCTCGGCCGGCCGCCCCGGCGCGCGCCGCGAGACGTTCGACCGCTACATCGAGCGCCTCCAGCGGCTCGAGGACGTCGCCTCCTCCTTCCCCGGCGTGGAGCAGGTCTACGCGATCCAGGCCGGGCGCGAGGTGCGCGTCATCGTCAACAACTCCAAGGTGAGCGATCGGCTCGCCACGCGCGTGGCCCGCGACATCGCCAAGGAGATCGAGAAGGAGCTCACCTACCCGGGCGAGGTCAAGGTCACCCTCGTGCGCGAGACCCGCGTCGTCGAGTACGCCCGTTGAGGATCCTCTGTCTCGGCGACGTCGTCGGGCCGCCCGGCCGCGACCTCCTCGTGAAGCGGCTCATGGCCTACCGCCACGAGCGCGCGATCGACTTCGTGATCGCCAACGTGGAGAACGCGACCGACGGCTCGGGGGTCGCGCTCGCGTCCTTCAAGGCGCTGCGCGCGGCAGGGATCGACGTCTGCACGACGGGCGACCACGTCTACAAGCGCGCGGACGTGATGAAGTGCTTCGAGCGCGAGCCCGACCGGCTCCTCCGCCCGCTCAACTACCCGCGCGAGGCGGCCGGCCGCGGGGTCACGACCGTGACGTCCGACAAGGGCGTCCCGGTCTCGGTGGTGAACCTCCAGGGCCGCGTCTTCATGGACCCGGCCGACGACCCTTTCCGCATGGCGACCGAGGCGCTCGCGGGGCTCAAGTCGAAGATCATCATCCTCGACTTCCACGCCGAGGCGACGAGCGAGAAGCGGGCGATGGGCTGGCACCTCGACGGGAAGGTGAGCGCGGTGCTTGGAACGCACACGCACGTGCCGACGGCGGACGAGGAGATCCTCACGCAGGGCACCGCGTACATCAGCGACCTCGGGATGAGCGGTCCCTACCGGAGCGTGATCGGCCGGAGCACGGCCAATGTCCTCAAGAGCTTCACGACGCGGATGTACGCGCCCTTCACCGTGGCGGCGCACGACGTGCGCGCCTGCGGCGTCATCCTCGACGTGGACGAGTCCACCGGCCGCTCGCGCTCGATCGAGCGGATCACCTTCCGCGAGGAGTAGCCGTGGGTTCCCCGGGCCCCTCCCCTTCGCGGGTGTACCGGGTCTTCGAGCTCCAGGCCGCCGTGCGCGATCTCCTCGAGGGGGAGTTCGGGCGCGTCTGGGTCGAAGGCGAGCTCTCCGGCGTGAAGCGCGCGCAGTCGGGTCATGTCTACTTCGCGCTCAAGGACGAGAAGGCACGGCTCGACGTCGTGCTCTGGCGGTCGTCGGCGGTGCGGCTCCGGTTCGAGCCGGAGGACGGGCTCACCGTGCGCGTGCGCGGGCGGCTCACGGTCTATGCGCCGCAGGGGCGCTATCAGATGGAGGCCGACGCGCTTGAGCCGGTGGGCGCGGGGCCGCTGCAGGTCGCGTTCGAGCAGCTGCGTCGGCGGCTCGAGGCCGACGGGCTCTTCGACCCGGCGCGAAAGCGGAGGCTGCCCGCGTTCCCGCGGCGGGTCGCGCTCGTGACGAGCCCGTCGGGTGCCGCGGTGCGCGACCTCATCCACGTGGCGTCGCGGCGGTGGCCGGCGCTCGAGCTGGTCGTCGTGCCCGTGCGCGTGCAGGGGCCGGGCGCCGCGGAGGAGATCGCGGCGGGGATCCGCGCGGCCGACGCGCGCGGCTTCGACGTGCTCGTGGTCGGGCGCGGCGGCGGGTCGCTCGAGGACCTCTGGGCGTTCAACGAGGAGGCGGTCGCGCGCGCGATCTTCGCAGCGCGGACGCCGGTCGTCTCGGCGGTGGGCCACGAGGTGGACGTGACGATCAGCGATCTCGTCGCGGACGTGCGCGCGGCGACGCCGAGCGCGGCCGCGGAGCTCGTCGCGCCCGACCGCGTGCAGATGATGGGGGGGCTTCGGGGGACGGGGCGCCGGCTCGCGCGCGCCGCGCGAGCCCTTCTCGGCGAGGGCCGGCGGCGCCTCGACGCAGCGGCGTCGGCGCGCGCGTTCCGTCGCCCGCTCGAGCGGGTGCACGAGGCGGGGCTCGCGGTGGACGACGTGGCGCTGCGCCTTGCGACCGCCGCGCGGGAGCGGCTGCGTGCGCGGGGCGAGGCGTTCGAGCGGATCGCGGCGCGCCTGGACGCCCTCTCGCCGCTCAAGGTGCTGGCCCGCGGCTTCAGCGTGACGACGAAGGGCGGCCGGGTGCTGACCCGCGCCGCGGACGCGCGCGCGGGCGACGAGCTGCGCACGATCCTTGCGGACGGCGAGGTGCGGTCCCGGGTGACGTGAGCAAGCTTCGGCCCCCGAAGCCCCGGCGTACGGTCATCGAATGACCGAACGCCTCCCCCTCCCTTACAATCACCGCCCCGCATGGCGAACCCGAAGGAAGGCTTCGAGGACCACTTGCAGGCCCTCGAGAAGATCGTCGAGGAGCTCGAGCAGGGCGACCTCACCCTCGACGCGGCCCTCGCGCGCTTCGAGGAGGGCGTGAAGCGGCTGAAGACCTGCCGCGAGCTGCTCACGAAGGCCGAGGAGAAGGTGAAGATCCTCGTCCGCGACGCCGAGGGCGAGCTCAAGGAGGAGCCGTTCGAAAGCGAGGAGGCGTGAGCCTCGACCGCTTCCTCCCCGAGACGAAGACGCTCGTGGACGGGGCGCTCGACCGCTGGCTCCCGCCCGCGGGCGTGCGCCTCCACGACGCGATGCGGTACGCGGTGTTCGCGGGCGGCAAGCGGCTGCGGCCGGCCGTCGCGCGCGCGGCGTGCCTCGCGGTCGGCGGCACGGACGAGGACGTGCTCCCCGCCGCCTGCGCGCTCGAGATGCTCCACACCTACTCGCTCATCCACGACGACCTCCCCGCGATCGACGACGACGACCTCCGCCGCGGCAAGCCGACGTGTCACAAGCAGTTCGACGAGGCGACGACGATCCTCGCGGGCGACGCGCTCCAGACGCACGCGTTCCTCGTCCTCGCGGAGAAGACGCCGCGCCGCGCCCAGGTGCCCGCGCTCGTCCTCGACCTCGCGCGCGCCGCGGGCACGGACGGCATGGTCGGCGGCGAGATCAGCGACATCGAGGCGGAGCGGAAGAAGCCCGACGTGAAGGTCGTGGAGTCGATCCACGCGCGCAAGACCGGGGCGCTCTTCCGCGCCTCGGCCGTGATGGGAGGGGGCGCGGGGGAGGGGCGTCCGGCGCAGATCAAGGCGCTCTCCGCCTACGGCGTCGCGCTCGGCATCGCCTTCCAGATCGTGGACGACATCCTCGACGAGACGCAGGATGCGACGACCCTCGGCAAGAGCCCGGGGAAGGACCGGAAGGCGCACAAGATGACCTACCCCGCCGCGGCGGGGCTCGAGGCGTCACGGCGCCGCGCCCGGCAGTTCAAGGACGAGGCCGTCCAAGCGCTGAAGGGCGCCGTGGACTCCCCGCTGCTCGTCGCGATCGCGGAACTCGTCGTTACGCGAAGCACGTGAGGCCGGGGCAAGCAGGTTAAGATTGTGCCCGCGGCCGGGGTCCCGGACTGCGGACGGCAATGCCGCATCCGGCGTCCGTAACCTGTTGTGGCCGCTCGGTTTGCGGAGAAGCGATGGCGCAAGGGATGATCCTGCCGACGATCGACTTTCCTGAGGATCTGAAGCGGCTGCCGCGAGCGGACCTCGACCGGCTCTGCCGCGAGATCCGGGACTTCCTGATCGAGAGCGTCACCGCGACGGGCGGGCACCTGTCGAGCAACCTCGGGATCGTCGAGCTCACGATCGCGCTCCACTACGTGTTCGACATCGGCCCCGACAAGGACCGGCTCGTCTTCGACGTCTCGCACCAGTCCTACGTCCACAAGATCCTGACCGGCCGGCGCGACCGGTTCCCGACGCTTCGCAAGACGGACGGGCTCTGCGGCTTCACGAGCCAGTACGAGTCGCCGTACGACCTCTTCCACGTGTCGCACGCAGGCACCGCGGTCTCGACGGCGCTCGGCTACCGGCTCGGCCGCCAGCACGCGGGGAAGCCGCCCGGCCGGGCCATCGCGCTCGTCGGGGACGCGGGCATCGGCGCGGGCATGGCCTTCGAGGCGCTGAACCACGCGGGCGCGCTCCCCGAGCAGGACCTCCTCGTCATCCTCAACGACAACCAGATGTCGATCGCGCGGACGGTCGGCGCGCTCGTGCGCTACCTCGACAAGGTGCGCGCGTCGGACCGGTGGACCGAGCTCAAGCGCGACATCAACCACGCGCTCGAGACGATCCCGGTCGTGGGCACGCCGCTCGCGAACTGGCTGCCGCGCGTGAAGGAGGCGATCCAGCACTACATGAACCCGGGGCTCATCTTCGAGCAGCTCGGGTTCCGGTACTTCGGCCCCGTGGACGGCCACGACCTCCACCGGCTCATCTCGACCTTCCGCGATCTGAAGGACCTGAAGGGCCCCGTCTTCCTCCACGTGATCACCGCGAAAGGGCACGGCTACGAGCCGGCGCAGAAGGACCCGTCGGCGTACCACGGCGTCTCGAGTCCGAAGAAGACGCCGGCCGAGCCCGCGCTCGTGGCCCCGGCCCCCCAGGCCCCCCCCGATACCCGCCCGTGCCACAGGCACTTCGGCGAGACGCTCGTCTCGCTCGCGAAGGCGGACCCGCGCATCGTCGCGATCACCGCGGCGATGCCCGCGGGCACGGGCCTCTCCCTCTTCGCGACCGAGCTGCCCCTTCGGTTCTACGACGTCGGCATCTGCGAGCAGCACGCCGTGGCGCTCGCCGGCGGCCTCGCGGCGGGCGGCGCCCTGCCGGTCGCGGCGATCTACAGCACGTTCCTCCAGCGCGCGTACGACCAGGTCGTGCACGACGTGGCGCTCCAGTCGGCGCACGTCGTCCTCTGCATGGACCGCGCGGGGATCGTCGGCGGCGACGGCGCGACCGCGAACGGCGCGTTCGACATTGCATATTTGCGTACGGTACCGCGCACCACGCTCCTCGCGCCGGCGGACCTGCCCGAGATGGAGCGGATGCTTCGCTTCGCGCTCGCGCACGAGGGGGTCGTGGCGCTGCGTTGGCCGCGCGCGAACTTCCGTGCCGCGCCGCTGCCGGGCAACGCGACGCCGATCGAGCTCGGGAGGAGCGTGCGGCTCCGCGAGGGCGAGGACCTCGCGATCGTGGCGTACGGCGCGATGGTCCCGGCCGCGCTCGAGGCCGCCGAGATGCTCCGCGCGGCGGGGCTCGAGGCGACGGTCGCGAACGCGCGGTTCAGCAAGCCGCTCGACGTGGCCGCCTTCGAGGAGCTCGCGGCGCGCCACCCGCTGCTCGTCACCGTCGAGGACCACGCGCTCGCGGGCGGGTTCGGCTCGGCGGTCCTCGAGGCCGTGCCCGGCGCCCGGATCGCGCGCATCGGCCTCCCGGACCGGTTCGTCGAGCACGGGAGCCGCGACGAATTGCTGAAGCGGTACGGGCTCGCGGCCGCGGGGATCGCGGAGCGGTGCGAGTCGGAGGCGCGCCGCGCGGCCGTGAAGTAGGGGGGGGTTGGGGGGCATGGGGCCGGTCGTCGTCCTCGGCAACGCGAAGAAGCCCGGCGTGCGGGAAGCGGTCGAGACGACCCGCGCCCGGATCGAGCGCGAGTTCGGCGTGGTCGCCGTGGACCTCGAGGGCGGGCTCGACCTCTCGCAGCTCGACGCGAAGTGGGCGCTCGTCTTCGGCGGCGACGGCGCGATCCTCTCCGCGGCGCGCCGGATGGGCGACCGCCCGCTGCCGACGCTGGCCGTCAACTTCGGGCGGCTCGGCTTCCTCACCGAGGTGGACGCGCGCCAGCTCGACGCGGCGCTCGACAGCGTGCGCGACGGGAGGTTCCAGCTGAAGGAGCGGATGCGCCTCACCGCGAGCGTGGACGAGTGGAGCTACGACGCCTTGAACGACGTGGTCGTGACCGGCGTCCAGAGCGGAAGGGTGTTCCACGTGTCGTGCCGGATCGGCGGCGAGGAGGCGTTCGCGTACGCGGGCGACGGCGTCGTGGTCGCGACCCCGACGGGCTCGACCGCGTACAGCCTCGCGGCGGGCGGTCCGCTGCTCGACCACGACCTCGAGGCGATCGTGATCACGCCGCTCTGCGCGCACACGCTCTCGCAGCGCCCGCTCGTCATCCCTGCACGCCAGCCGCTCGAGTTCCGCCTCCACGAGGAGGAGCAGAGGGGGCAGGTGATCGTGGACGGCCAGGTCTCGCGCCAGATCGACGCGACCGAACGCGTGGTCGTCCGCCGCGCCGACCGCCCGTTCGTGTTCATCCGCCTGGGCGTCCTGTCCTACTACGGCCGCCTCCGCCGCATCCTCGGATGGGGCGGCGGCCCGCGCTACGTGCCGTGAGGGCGCACGGCCGCAGGCCCAGGCCCGACGCCGCGCGTGCTCATCGCTCCTCGATCGAGCCGTAGCCGCAGGCGGTCGGATTCGGGTCGGGGAACGGGCCGATGCCGTCGATCAGGGGGCCTCGCGGCCGGTCCAGGCCCCGTGCACAATGATGGGCCGGCGAGCCCAAGGCGCCGTTTCCCATGGGCGTGGTCTTCGACGAGGAGTTCCGGCGGCGGCTCGAGGTGCTCAAGCGCCTCGTGGCGAAGGCGCTCGCGGGACGCGGCGGCTCCGGGCGGTCGAAGCTCGTCGAGCGCGGTGGGCGCGTCGAGTTCGCGGGCCACCGGCCCTACGCGCCCGGCGACGAGGCGAAGACGATCGACTGGAACGCCTACGCGCGGCTCGAGACGCTCGTCGTGAAGGAGTTCGAGGCGCCGAAGGAGGCGCACCTCCTGCTCGTGATCGACCGCTCGGGGTCGATGGACTGCTTCGGGAAGGACGCGGCGGCCCTCCGGCTCGCGGCAGCGCTCGGCTGGCTCGGCCTCGCCGCGGGGGCGCGCGTCGCGTGCACGTCCGCGCGCGGCGCGTCGCCTTGGCTCACGGCGCAGGAGCGGTTCCCGGAGCTCCTTCACGCGCTCGACAAGATCCCCGCGGAGGGCGTCGCCGACCTCCCCGCGGCCGTCGAGCGCGCGCCCGCGCTCGGGACCGGCCGTCGCACCGCGGTCCTCCTCTCGGATCTTTACGAGGCGGAGCCCGCGGCCCGCGCGGTCGCCGCGCTGCGGCGGCGAGCGGACAGCGTCGTCTGCGCCCACGTGCTCTCGAAGGAGGAGGTGAGGGTGCCCGCGGGAGAGGGGTTCCGGCTCCGCGATGCCGAGACGGGCGAGATCGTCGAGGTTCGGCTCGACGCCGCCGGGCGCGACCGGTTCCACGCCGCGGCCGAGGCGTTCGTGAAGGATCGCGAGGCGCTCGCGGCCCGCCACGGCGCGCGACACTGCCGCGTCGAGCCCGACGGCGACCTGATCGCCGCCGTCGAGCGGATCGTCGTGGGGGCCGCGTGACGTTCGACGTCCCGTGGGCGCTCGCGGGCCTCCTTCTCCTCGCGCTCCTCATCCTTCTCGACCGGTGGCGGCAAAGGCCGCGGGAGATGACGTGGCCGTCGCTCCAGCTCTGGCGCGCCGTCACGGAAACGCCTTCCGCGCCCCGCCGGCGCGTGGATCCGCTGCTGCTCCTCGAGTGCGCGGCGGTCGCGCTGCTCTCCCTCGGCGCCGCGGGGCCCGCGATCGCTTCGCGCGAGCCGTGGATCTACGTCGCGCGCGACGTCGGCCCGCACATGCACGCGCGGCGGGCGGATGGGCGGACCGCGCTCGACGCGACCGACGCGGAGATCGCGAGGATGGGGAAGGTCGAGGTGCACGACGTCACCGGCTCGCTGCTCGAGGCGGCGGCGTCGATGCCGCCCGCGGACCTGCGCGTGCTCGCGACGAACAGGGAGGGGGTCGAGGGGGAGGCGTACGTCGTCGTCGGCCGCGCGGCGGACGGGTGGAACGTCGGGATCGACGCGATCGAGGTGCGTGGCACCACGACCTGGTTCGCCACGGCGACGGACGGCGCGCCGCGCGAGGTGACCGTGGGCGGGACGAGAGTGGAAACCGGCAAGGGCTGCGAGGTCGGCTTCAAGAGCCCGCTCAAGATCGCGGAGGCGGACAACTACGACGGCGACAACCGGTTCGAGCTGCGGCCGCTCCGGTTGGGCGTCCGCGACGAGACCGGCTCGAGGCTCGTCCGCGCCGCGCTCTCGGCGGGCACGCCCGCGCGCGAAGGGGACGACCTCGTGATCACCGCCGATCGCGGGGACGAGACCGTCCGCGGCGCCGACTGCGTTGCGTCCGACATCTTCGAGGGGCTCTTCCTCGACGAGTGCGTCTGGGAGGGCGCCCGGACGCGCGAGGGCGAGGGAATCCTCACGTGGCGCGGCCGTGCGCTCGCGGCCTGGGAAGGGAACAGGCTCTGGCTCGGCCTCCCCGTGGACCGCGAGTGGGACGACAACGCGACGCTCGCGGTGCTCGTCGAGAAGGCGAAGCGGAAGCGCGCCGAGGCGCTCCTCAAGCCCGGGGAGGTGATCGTCGGGGACGCGACGTGCTCGCCGGCGCCAGGCCTCGTCTGGACGAAGGGCGTGGACCGGCCGTGGGACGGCCAGCTGCCGGAGACGCGCGGACGCGCCACCGGTCGTACCGCGCTCCGCGCGGCCCTCGCGCTCGCCGCGGCCGCGGTCCTCGTCCTATACCTGCGTGCTATCGTGCGGCGGTCGTGAAGCTCGTCCTCGGCACCCGCGGTTCCCAGCTCGCGCGCGCACAGGCGGGGATCATCGCGGAATGGCTCACGAACCGGGGCAACGAGGTCGAGCTCTCGATCCTCGAGACGCGCGGCGACCGCGAGGCCCACGCCCCGGTCCCCCAGCTCGGCGGCAAGGGGCTCTTCACCGCGGAGCTCGAGGAGGCGCTGCGCGCGGGCACGATCGACCTCGCCGTGCACAGCCTGAAGGACCTCCCGACCGACGACGTGCCCGACCTGATCGTCGCCGCCGTGACCGTCCGCGGCGACTGGAGGGACGCGCTCGTCTCCCGCGGGCCGAAGCTCATGAAGCTCCCGACCGGCGCGCGCGTCGGCACCGCGAGCCTCCGGCGGCGGGCGCTTCTCCTGCGCCGCCGCCCCGACCTCCAGGTCGTGCCGCTCCGCGGCAACGTGGACACGAGGCTCCAGAAGGTGCGGGACAAGGAGGTGGACGCGGCCGTCCTCGCGGTCGCGGGCCTCGCGCGGCTCAAGCGCCCGAAGGCGATCAAGGAGTACCTGGACTTCCTGCCGGCGCCGGCGCAGGGCGCGCTCGGCCTCCAGGCGCGCGGCGACCGGCCCGACGTGATCAAGGCCGCGCGCACGATCCACGACCGGATGTCCGAGCAGTGCACCCGCGCCGAGCGCGCGCTCCTGAAGATCCTCGGCGGGGGCTGCAGCGCGCCCGTCGGAGCGCTCTGCAAGCAGGAGGGCACGGTGTTCCGGCTGCGCGCGATCGTCGCGGCGCCCGACGGCAGCCGCGCGGTGGAGGCGGAGGGGGCAGGGGGGAACCCGGCCGCGGTCGGCGCCGAGGTCGCGGCGAAGCTCCGCGCGCTCGGCGCGCAGGAGATCCTCGACGCCGCGCGCGAGATCGCCGGCGGCCCCTTCGATGCGTGACTCGAAGTCCGCGCGCGCGTTCGCCGAGGCGCAGCGCTACCTGCCCGGCGGGGTGAGCTCCGCCGCCCGCGCGTTCGGGCCCGTGGGCGGCGATCCGCCGGTCCTTCAGTCCGGCAAGGGCGCGCGGATCCACGACCTCGACGGCAACGAGTACGTCGACCTCGTGATGAGCTGGGGACCGCTGATCCGCGGCCACGCGCACCCCGATGTCGTGCGCGCGATCACGGAGACCGCGGCCTTGGGCACGAGCTTCGGCGCGACGACCGAGCACGAGACCCGCCTCGCGAAGGTCGTCTGCGAGCGGATGCCGTCCCTTGAGCTCGTCCGGTTCACGAATTCGGGCACCGAGGCGACGATGGCGGCGATCCGGGTCGCGCGCGGCGTGACCGGCCGCGAGAAGATCGTGAAGTTCGCGGGCTGCTGGCACGGCCACGCGGATCCCTTCCTGATCGCGGCGGGGTCGAGCGCGCTCTCCCTCGGCCGGCCGGACTCGCCGGGGGTTCCCCCTGACGTCGCGAAACTCACGCTCGTCGTGCCGTACAACGACGCGAAGGCGGTCGAGGCGATCTGCCGGGGCCACGAGATCGCGGCGGTGATCGTCGAGCCCGTCGCGGGGAACATGGGCTGCGTCCCCCCGGCCCCCTCGTTCCTCCCTGCGCTGAGGGAGGTCTGCGACCGCCACGGCGTTTGCCTCGTCCTCGACGAGGTGATCACGGGCTTCCGCGTGGCCCCGGGCGGCGCGCAGGAGCTCTACGGCGTCGTCCCCGACCTGACCACGCTCGGCAAGACGATCGGCGGCGGGCTGCCGGTCGGCGCGTTCGGCGGGCGGCGGAAGTTCATGGAACACGTGTCGCCGCTCGGGATGCGCGTGAGCCAGGGCGGCACGCTCTCCGGCAACCCGCTCGCGATGGCGGCGGGGCTCGCGACAATCGGCCCGCTCGACGCGGCCGCGTACCGCGCGCTCGAGGAGAAGGGGCGCTTCCTCGCGGACGGGCTCGCGCACCCGTCGGTCACGGTGCAGCGCGTGGGCTCGATGATGACCGTCTTCTTCACGACGCGGCCCGTGCGGAGCCTCGCCGACGCGGAGGCGTGCGACACGAAGCGGTTCGCGCGCTGGCACCGGGCGATGCTCCGCCGCGGGGTCTACCTGCCGCCGTCGCAGTTCGAGGCGTTCTTCGTGTCGCTTGCGCACGAGCGCGGGGACCTGGATCAGGTCATCGTCGCGCACCGGGAGGCGCTCGCGGAGATCGGATGATCCGGGTTCCCCCCGGCCCTCCCTTTCCATGAGCAAGCTGCGCTGGTTCCGGCTGAGCCTCTACGTGGAGCGGGACGGCGACCCTTGGACGTGGACCTTCCACGTGCGGGCGAAGACCGAGGCGAGCGCGCGCCGGCTCGTCGCGGAGCGGCTCGCGGGCGAGGCGCACACCGTGTACGCGTGCGAGCCGTCGGAGCCGCTCTCGAAGGTGGAGCCTCGTGAGGAGGTGGTCGCCGCGCACGGGCCGTACCGCCGCTCGTGGAAGGACCCGATGATGGCGCGCTTCCGGACGTGACGGGGGCCTCCGAGGCCCCCTCGGACTCCCTACTCGGGGAGGAGGTCGGGGCGGGACAGCGCGTTGATCTCGAGCGAACCCTGGCTGCCGACCTTGATGTTCTCGGGCGCAAAGGGGTCGACGCCCTTCGGCAGCTCGCGGATGTACTCGATGCGCTGGAGCGCGACCCAGCGGATCGCGCGCGGCGAGCGGGTGAGACCGCCGGTCGGGTCGTCCACGGTCGGGTGGCCGAAGTGGAGGACGATCCCGTCCACGGTCACGAAGTGGCCGTCGTAGCCGAGGAGCTTCCCGGTGTAGACGTGGTTGCGCGCCGTGGGGTAGGGCTTCACGCACCGCAGGAGCACGTGCTTGTTGAGGAAGGAGGGCTTCTCCTCGGCCATGCGGGGGAAGGTACCACGCCCCCGGGCGCGGCCAAGGCGCGGCGCGGGGTCTGCGAGCGGCTCGCCGGGAAGCCACCGCGCTTTGGCACCCCCGCGCGCAGGTGCGGACTCCAAGTCCGCACCGCGCCGCCATAACCCATTTCGGCGCAAGGCGTTGCGGCCGCGCGACCGTGTACCTAGTACTTGGCAAGGACGAAGGGGCCGAGGGCGAGGGCGTCGAGGCCGGTGGTGTAGAGGCAGGCGATCGCGTCGCGTGGCGTCGTGGCCATCGGGCGACCGGGCTCGTTGAGCGAGGTGTTGAGCACCGCGGGGACGCTCGAACGCCTGCCGACCTCGATCAGCAGCGCGTGGAAGAGCGGGTCGCGGTCGCGATCCACCGTGTGCACGCGGGTCTGGCCGCTCTGCGCGACCACGGCCGGCAGCTTCCTCGCGGCCGCGGCACGCAGCCGCGCCGTCCGCTCGAGGAAGGGCGAGTCCTCCGGGCTCTCGAACAGATCGGCCATCGCCTCGCGCGCCACGGAGAGACCGAACGGGTGGAACTCCGAGCGCGCCTTCACCGACGCCACGAGCCGCGGCCGGGTCCCGGGATTCGTCGGGTCGGCGAGGATGCTGCGGTGGCCGAGGGCGCGCGGCCCGAACTCCGCGCCCCCCTGGAACCAGCCGACGATCTGCCCCGCCCGGATCCGCTCGGCCGCGTCGGGCGCGAGGGCTTGCGGTCGCGCGGGCTTCAGCCTCACCCGGCGCAGCTCCTCCGTGATGTCGCTCTCCGAGAACGCGGGGCCGAAGTCCGCGCGCAGGATCGGCTCCGTGCGCGGACGGCCGAGCGCGCCGTGGAGGTGGAGCGCCGCCCCGAGCGCCGTGCCGTCGTCGCCGGGCGCCGGCGGCACGTAGATCTCGTCGAAGATCCGCGACGCGCACAGCTCGCCCACGAGCGCCCAGTTCTGGACGAGGCCGCCGCCGAGGCAGAGCCGCCGCTCGCCGGTCCGCTCCCGCGCGCGCTTCGCCATCTGCAGCACGACCTCGAGCATCACCGCGTGGAACGACGCGGCGAGGTCGCGGTGCCGGTCGTCGAGCGGGAGGTCGGGCTCGCGCGGCGGCCCGAACACGGCGGTGAACCGCGCGGAGAGGTAGGCGCGGCCCTGGTGGTACCCGAAGAACTCGGGGTTCAGCTTGAAGCTCCCGTCGCCCGCGACCTGCACGACCGTGCGCATCGCGGGGAGGAACGAGGGGGTGCCGGTGGGGGAGATGGAGATCAGCCGGAACTCGTCGTCGAGGTCGCTGTACCCGAGGTAGTCGGCGACGAGCGCCGAGAGGAGGCCCAGCGAGTCCGGCATCCGGGAGACCTGCTCGGCCTCGATCGCCGTCCCCTTCCCGCGGCCGATCCCGCTCGTCGACACCTCCCCCCGGCCCCCTACATTCAGGATCGCGGCGCTCTCGAACGGCGACGCGAGGAACGCCGCCGCCTTGTGGCTCTCGTCGCTCCCGACGGCCTCCACCCGGATCCCGTGCGCCCGCAGCTCCTCGAGCCTCTTCAGGTACTCGATCAGCCGGTGGCTGTCGTCCTTGAAGACGTTGTAGACCGTGGCGGTGCGCGACCGGAAGAACTCCTCCCCGTACCACTTGAGCACCTTCTCGCGCATCGGCAGCCACGGGTTGTCCGCCACCGCGACCGCGGCAAGGTCCTTCCAGCCGATCCCGGCCCTCTCGAGGCAGAAGGCCACGGCGCGGTGGGGGAACCCCCCCTGGTGCTTGGTGCCGCTGAACCGCTCCTCCGCCGCCGCGGCGACCACGCGCCCGTCCGCCAGCAGCGCCGCCGCGCTGTCCTTGTACCCGAGGCCGCCGATCCCGAGGATCCTCATGCGTGCGCCTCCTTCCGGGGAGCCATCAGCCGATCTCCCTCGCGACGCCGGTGAGCCGCTCGACGGCCGAGCGCGCGGTGTCGCCCAGGTCGAGCGCCCCTTCGGCCCTGCCGCGCCGCGCGCCGTAGAACGCGAGCTTCGTGCCGCACGCGCGGGCGGCCGCGACCCCGGCCCGGTGGAGTGCGCCGTCGCCCGCGATCACGAGCACGTCGGGCCGCTCCCGGCTGAGCAGGAGGGCGAGCTGCGCCGCCGCCTCGAGCGGGTCCTCCCCTGCGATCTCCCGCACCTCGGGGCGCGGGACCGTCTCCTCGAGTTGCCCGCGGAGCCCCGGGGGGAGCGCGTAGATCTCCTCGATCTCGATGTGGAGGAAACGCAGGCGGAAGTCGATTTCGGCGTTGAAGCTCTTGATCTCCCCCGTGAGCCGGACAACGTCGGGGAGGGCCTCGCCGCCGGCCACGAGCGTCAGTATCCTCATCGACTTCTGAGCCGCCGCGAGAGGATAGCACCTTGGGTGCCGATCGAGGGGGGCTTCGGGGGGAGGAAAACTTGCGGATGCCCTTTCCTCTCCGTAGGTTACGGCGTCCGGGCACACGGGTTTTGTCCGAAGCGTCCACGGGCGTCTTCGCACAGGGCTCTCCGGACGGCAGGCGGTTTTTCTTGGACGAGAAGCAGGCCCCCACTCCGGCTTCCCAGGCGCGCTTCGAGGAGGAAGCGCCGCAGGGTCTCCTGCGCACTGCGCTCCAGTTCGTCGCGATCCCGCTCGTGATCGTCGGCGTCGCGGTGGGCCTCTACGTCGGGATCAGCCTGATCGTGGGGACAGGGCCGACGACGGCAGCCGACTTCGTGAGGGTCCTCCAGTCCGACACGATCGGGCGCAGGTGGCAGGCCGCGTACGAGCTCGCGAACCGGATCTCCACGGGCGACGTGCCGGCGGAGTTCCGCGACCCGCAGCTCCTGAACGCGCTCTCCGAGACGCTCCGCGCCGCGCGGGCCCACCCGGAGGAGCCGCCGAAGCTCGCCGTCCTCGTCCTCGGGATCCTGCGCCGGCTGAAGGAGCCGTCCACGCTCCCTGCGGTTCGGGAGGCGCTCGGGGACCCGCACCCGTGGATCTCCTCGCACGCGGCCGTGACCCTCGGGGCGCTCAAGGACGAGGAGTCCCGCCCCCGGATCGCCGCGCTCGCCCGGAGCGACGACGCCGGCTCCCGGCAGGCCGCGCTCGAAGCCCTGACGTCGCTCGACCAGGTGGCGGGCATGTCCTTCCACCTCTCCGCCGAGACGCGCGCGATCGCGCTTGAGCACGTCGGCGACCCGGCCGAGGACGTGCGGTTCACGGCGGCGCTTGTCCTCGCGGACGCGGGCGAGCGGGAGGCGGCGCTGGCGGTCCTCCGGAAGATGCTCGACCGCGCCTACCTGGACCAGTTCAAGGTGAAGGACGACTGGGGCGCCCTCGATGTCTACCGGCTGCGCAGCGACGTGCTCCTCCAGGCGATCGCGCGCGCCGTCAAGCTCTCCTGCGGCGACGACCCGCAGATCCTCGAGGCGCTCGCGCGCCTCGCCAACGACGAAACGGAAGGCGATCTCGAGGTGCGGCAGGCGGCCCGCAAGGCCCTCGAGGCGCTGCAACCGAAGACGGAGTGACATGGCCACCGCCCCCCAGAGCCCCCCCCAGCAGAGGCCCGAAAAGCCCGGCCTCCTCACCAAGGTCCGCGAGACCCAGGTGTGGAAGTCGATCTTCCGCCACGGGTATCCCGACACGCAGCGCAACCGCGCGCTCGCGGTCCTCTCGAACGTCTTCCTGCACCTCCACCCGGTGCGGGTGCGCAAGAGCGGCATCGCGCTCTCGTTCACGTGGTGCATGGGCGGCGTCACGTTCTTCCTCTTCCTCGTGGAGGCCGTGACCGGGATCCTGCTCATGTTCTACTACCGGCCGGTCGCGTACAGCGCCTACAACGACATCCAGGAGCTGCGCGAGACGATCCCCTTGGGGCTCATGCGCGAGCTGCACCGCTGGGGAGCGCACGGGATGGTGCTGACCGTCTGGCTGCACATGTTCCGCGTGTTCATGACGGGGTCGTACAAGCCCCCGCGCGAGTTCAACTGGGTCGTCGGCGTGATCCTCCTCCTGCTCACGCTGCTGCTCTCGTTCACAGGCTACCTGCTGCCGTGGGACCAGCTCGCGATCTGGGCCATCACGGTCGGCTCGAACATGGCGCGCGCGACGCCGCTCATGGGGCACGAGGGCCCCGGCGCATCGCTCCTGACGCTCGACGGGGAGCACCTCGTGACCGCCGGCTCGGACGTGCGGTTCGCGCTGCTCGGCGGGCGTTTCGTGGGCGAGAACGCGCTCCTGCGCTTCTACGTCCTCCACTGCGTCTTCATTCCGGTGATCGCGGTGATGCTCATGGCGGTGCACTTCTGGCGCGTCCGCAAGGACGGCGGGATCTCGGGGCCCCTCTGATGAACACGCTCTTCGAGTACGTCCTGAAGCCCGCGATGACCTTCGTCGCGAAGCCGCACATCCTGCTGCCGGTCGCGTCGGTCGCGCTGATCCTCACGCTCAAGTACTACCGGACGATCACGAAGCCGCGGATCGCGGTGCCGCTCGGCCTCGCGCTCGCGGGGCTCATGGTCGTGAGCTGCTTCGACCCGAACTTCAAGAAGAACATCCTGAAGCCCGACAACGTGCCGATCGTCCTCCTGCTCTTCGGGCTCTTCTTCTTCTTCTGGCTCGCGCTGCGCCGGGCAGCGATCAACGACGAGGCCGCGGAGCGGGGCGAGCCGCCGCTCGAGGCGAAGATGAAGCGCGAGACGGTGCTCGTCTGGCCCGATCTCGTGTTCGTCGAGCTGATCTGCCTCGTGCTCGTGAGCGCGGCGCTCGTCTTCTGGGCCGTGCTGATCCCGGCCCCGCTCGAGGAGCCCGCCTCCGCCGCCCTCACGCCGAACCCGTCGAAGGCGCCGTGGTACTTCCTCGGGCTCCAGGAGATGCTCGTCTACTTCGACCCGTGGTACGCGGGCGTGCTCCTGCCCACGATGATCATCGTGGGGCTGATGGCGATCCCGTACGTGGACACGAACCCGAAGGGTGCCGGCTACTACACGCTCTCGGAGCGCCGCTTCGCGATCACCGTCTACCTCTTCGGGTTCATCGTGTTCTGGGTCGTGCTGATCACGATCGGCACGTTCCTGCGCGGCGCGAACTGGAACTTCTTCGGGCCCTACGACAAGTGGGACCCGCACTTCCAGCGGCCCCTCAAGAACATCAACATCTCGGAGATCTTCTGGGTGAAGATGCTCAAGCAGGGGATGCCCGAGAAGTGGTTCATCCGCGAGCTGCCGGGCCTCCTGATGGCCGGCGCCTTCATGCTGCTCGGGCCGCTGGTGCTCGCGAAGACGGTTCTCAAGGACCTTTTCAAGAAGCTCGACATCGTCCGCTTCTCGCTCGTCGCGATCCTGCTGCTGTTCATGATCTCGATGCCGTTGAAGATGCTCGGGCGGTGGCTGATCAACCTTAAGTACGTGATCTACATCCCCGAGTACTTCGTGAACATCTAAAGGAAGAGCCGTGACCAAGCGCCCCTCTTCGATCCACAACGACCCGGGGTACTTCTACAGTCGCAAGCTGCTCATCCGCCTCTTCGCGTTCGCGTCGCTCGCGTTCGCCGTGGGGATCACCTGGTGGATCTGGGTGGACTTCGATCGTCCGTGGAAGGACGACCAGAAGGCGGAGCTGCGCTGGGAGGCGGGCCGCTTCGCGCTCGAGCGCTTCGTCCTCGAGAACTTGGCCGGGGCGGACGAGGCCAAGTATGCGAAGCAGCTCGAGGAGGCCGAGGCGAAGGTCGCCGCGCGGCGGAAGGAGATCGATGCGATCGACGCCGAGCTGAAGCAGGCGAACGGCGGCTTCTACCTCGCCGACATGACCTACAAGGAGCAGAAGCAGTACACGTCGGAGGCCGAGTACTGGGTGCAGGAGGCCGGGACGCTCGCCGAGCTCGCCGACTGGTGGTACCAGCTCCGGTTCCACAGGGACCGCGAGGACAGGCTGCGGGACGCGCGCGAGAGGGCGAACGACCAGCTGCAGGCGCTCCTCGACCGGAAGAAGGCCGCGGAGGCCGAGCTGGACGCCGTCCGAGCCGAGATGCGGAAGAACGCCGACCTGAAGCGGCTCGAGATCGTGCGCACGAACATCCAGAAGAAGAGGGGCTACAACCGGGCGCGCGAGATCCCGCTCCTCGACTTCCTCGCGCCGCCGGTCAAGGTGAAGCAGATCGTCCTCGACAACCTCGTCGACAACTACGAGTTCTCGACGCCGAAGAAGGTGGACCGTTGCGCCACCTGCCACGTCCTCTCCACGGACGTCGGCTACGACGCGGTCCGCTGGCCGGTCGAGGCGATCGACACCAAGGATGCGAAGGCCTTCGAGGAGGGCGTGTACCGCTTCGTCTACGCGGTGTTCGACGGCGTCGATCCCGGCAAGCCGGCCCCGAACGACCCGTTCCGGCGCGAGCTGGATCTCGTGAGGAAGGCGCGCCTCCACGCCGAGACGCTCGACTTCCTCTTCGAGATGGAGGACGCGGACGCGGGCGAGATCAAGGTCAAGGACGGCAGGAAGGTCTGGAAGAAGTACGTCCGCGACGGGACCGGCCTTTGGAAGCAGGACGACAACGGCAAGAGCGTCGCGGAGTACTACCTCGGCGCGCTTTCGGGGATGAAGCCCCACTGGCGCACGCACCCGCACTTCAAGGACATGGTGGGCGGGCACTCGCCGCACCCGTTCGAGAAGTTCGGCTGCAGCGCCTGCCACCAGGGACGCGGCTGGTCCACCGACTTCGGCCTCGCGTACCACATGCCCGACCTGAAGCAGGTCGACGACTGGATGACCGACGAGCGTGCGCACGAGGAGGGCTACCACATCCCCTTGAGCGCCGGGCAGACGTTCCGGGCGGCGATGGCGAGGGGCGCTTCGCCGGAAAACACCGGGGCCGGGGGGTCCGACCTGCACACCGGCTGGGTCACGGACAAGGCGACCGGCAAGCGGTGGGAGCACGAGCTCGGCGCGACCGAGTCGAAACTCCACTACTGGCACTGGCCGCAGTTCCCGAAGACGCTCGTCCAGTCCTCGTGCCTCAAGTGCCACAAGGAAGGGCTCTACCGCACCGCGGAGCCGGAGTACGAGGGGGTGCGCGTCGGGAAGCCCGTGAAGGCGCCCGACACGACCGCCTTCGACGACCAGAGCGCCGCGCTCAACGCCGAGGCCGCGAGCGAGCCCAACCGGCTCCTGATCCCCGCCGAGCCGGCGACCTACCGGCCGCGGGAGCTGGAGCGAGGCCTCGACAACTTCCTCCGCTTCGGCTGCTACGGTTGCCACAAGGTCGACACGACGCTCTTCCCCTTCATGAAGAACGTGCGGCCCAAGGTGGGCCCGCCGCTGGACGAGATCGCGACCAAGACCACGAAGGAGTGGGCGCTGCGCTGGGTGCGCAACCCCAAGGACTTCCGGCCCCAGACGCGGATGCCGCGCTTCTTCGGCCTCTCGAACAGCTCCCACAACTTCCGCTACCGCTTCTCGGACACGGGGAACTTCGACGACGTGAACGGCGCCGCGTGGGCGGACGCCGAGATCCAGGCGATCGTCGAGTGGATCTTCGAGGAGAGCAAGGGCCGCGCGCGCGCCTACCCGGCCGTCGACCTCTCCAGGGGCGACCCGAAGCGCGGCGAGCAGTACGTGGTCGCGGACGGCCAGGCGAGCGAGAACCGCGCGAAGGCGTGCATCGCGTGCCATGACATCGAGGTCGACACGGCGGAGCTCAAGGTCGACGCCGCAGCTCTCGGCAGCTCGTTCGACAAGGCGAGCGGGCGGCCCACCGGCTGGAAGGAGCGGATGAGCCGCCGCCAGGCCCCGAACCTCGGGGGCATCGCGAGCAAGGTCACGCCCGAGTGGCTCTTCGCGTGGCTCAAGAACCCGCGCGGCTACTGGCACGACACGAACATGCCCGACCTGCGCCTCACCGACCAGGAGGCGCTCGACATCACGGCCTTCCTGATGACCAAGCGGCACGTCGCATTCGAGGCGCTGCCCCCCGTGACGTTCAACGAGTCGATCCTCACCCGGATCGCGGAGGAGCTGAAGGTCTCGGAGCAGCAGGAGAGCACCGAGGACGCGGTCGCACACGTGCAGCGCTGGACGCAGCGCGAGCGCGTCCTCTACGTGGGCCAGAAGCTCTTCAAGCACTACGGCTGCTTCGGCTGCCACACGATCGAGGCCTACAAGGACGCGACGCCGATCGGCACGGAGCTCTCCGATTGGGGCAGCAAGCTGATCGAGCGCCTCGAGTTCAACCACGCGCCGATCGAGCAGACGCGCTTCTCCTTCGCCTACGCGAAGATGATGAACCCGCGCATCTACGACATGGGGATGCCGCGCGCGGACCGGCCGTTCGACCGGCTCAAGATGCCGCGCTTCGGGTTCATGCCCGAGGAGGCCAAGGACCTCGCGACGTTCCTGGTCGCGCTCACGAGCGACCCGGTACCTGCCGCGTCGCTCTTCCGGCCCGACGAGCGGGAGGCTGACATCCTGCGCGGACGCGAGATCGTCAAGCGCTACAACTGCCAGGGCTGCCACGTGATCGAAAACGAGGGCGGCGACATCTGGCCGGTGATCGCGAACAGCAAGTGGCGGCCGCCCGACCTCAAGGGCCAGGGGCGCAAGACGCAGCCGCAATGGCTCTTCCAGTTCCTCAAGGACCCCGTGTTCATCGCGATCCCGGGCGTCGAGGGCTCGGACCGGATCCGGCCGTGGTACTCGATCCGGATGCCGACCTTCCACTTCACGGACGAGGAGGCGCGCGCGCTCAACCGCTATTTCAGCGCGCTGTCGCGCGTGCCCGCCGATTTCGAGACCGGGGAGCCCGACAGCATCTCCGCCGCGCCGTACGCGCAGGCGAAGCGGTTCGAGGTGAAGAAAGCCAACAATCCCCAGGAGACCGAGTCCGTCGACGCAAGGAGCAGCCTCGAGGAGACGCGGCTCATGTTCCTCGCCTACCAGTGCAAGTCCTGCCACAGCAAGGAGGCGAAGATCGAGAGCGCGGCGCCGGACTTCCGGCTCTCGCGCGGCGGCCGCCTGCGCGACACGTGGATCGTGGACTGGCTCTGGGGGCCGCTGAAGCTCCAGCCCGGCACGGCCATGCCGGTGTTCTTCGTCGATTCGAAGGGCACGCCGCGGGCACAGGAGCTGCAGTTCCTCGGCGGGAACCCCGACGTCCAGATCCGGGCGCTGCGCGACTTCGTGCGGCACCACTATCGCGAGGAGGACCGGTAAGTGGCGGAAGAGACCAAGCCCCCCGGCGAGGAAGCGGCGAAGAAGCCCGCGCGGGCCGCGGCGGAACGGAAGCCGCCCGCGGCGAAGGAAGCTGCGGCCGAGCCGAGTCCCCACGTGACCGACTCGCGCCTGGGCCTCCGGACCGGCGTGCCCGCCGTCAAGAAGGGTACGAAGGAGCAGCTCCCGATCGACCCGATGCCCCCCGGCGAGACGCCCTTCGAGGCGCCCGATCTTGCGAGCCGCCGCGAGGTGATGTGGATGGCCGCGGGGTGGGGGCTCTTCGGCTTCGCGACGCTCACCGAGACGGCCATGCTCGTCTCGTTCCTGTTCCCCCGCGCCCCCTTCGATCCCGCGCAGCTCTTCAAGATCGGCCCGCCGGACCAGTACCTCCCCAACACGGTGAGCGAGGCGTTCAAGAAGTCGAACCAGGTCTGGATCTGCAACGAGGAGTACAACGGGAAGCGCATCCTCTACGCGCTCTCGACGATCTGCACCCACCTCGGCTGCACCCCCAACTGGCTCGAGGCGGACCAGAAGTTCAAGTGCCCGTGCCACGGCTCGGGCTTCTACCCGACCGGGATCAACTTCGAGGGGCCGGCGCCGCGCCCGCTTGAGCGGTTCATGATCTTCATCGGCGACGACGGGCAGGTGAACGTCGACAAGACGAAGAAGTTCCAGCAGGAGAAAGGTGAATGGGACGATCCCGACTCCTACATCGCGGTCTGATCCCGCTCCTTCTCCTCGCTGCCTGCGGCAAGGACGACGACCTGCTCGACGCGAGGGATGTCGCGTTCATCTACACGGGCGGCGGCGGCGGCAGCGGCTACGGGCCGGACAAGGCGGGCGGCGCGCCCGGCAAGATCGCCGGCAAGGTCCGCTTCGAGGGCGAGGCGTGGAAGCCGAAGAAGCTCGACCTGACGACCGTGGACGGGTTCTGCAAGAACTCGCACGGCGCCGAGGGCCTGATGAGCGAGTCGTTCCTGGTCGGCGCGAACGGCGCGGTCAAGGACGTCGTCGTCTACATCAAGGAGGGGGCGTCGGGGGCCAGGTGGGATCCGCCGAAGGACCCGGTCGTGCTCGACCAGATCAAGTGCCAGTACGTCCCGCACGTGGCCGTCGTGCAGCTCGGCCAGAAACTCGTCATCAAGAGCAGCGACGGGATCCTCCACAACGTCCACATGATCGGGCCGACGGTCCCCGGCGGCGAGCTGAACCAGTCGATGAGCCGGCCGTCCACGCTCGACCCGATCGAGTTCAAGCGGCCCGAGGTGGCGCTCCGCGTCTGGTGCGAGGTCCACAACTGGATGGAGGCCTGGGTTGCGATCGTGCCCCACCCGTTCCACGCCGTGACCGGCGAGGACGGATCGTTCACGATCGAGAACGTGCCGCCCGGCAAGTACCTGGTCGCCGCGTGGCAGGAGAAACTCAAGGACAGGGCTTTCACGATGGACGTCACCGTCCCGGCGGGCGGGACCGCGAGCGTCGAGCTCGTCCTCACACGCTGAACCATGAGCGACCACACGCACGATCACGACCATCACGGAGGCCACGGCGCCGATCACGGCCATGGTGGCGACGCGCACGGCCATGCCCCGACCCCCCCCGCGCCCCCCCCGAAGCCGGGCGCGGTGGTGATCGGCTTCCTCGTCCTGCTCATCGGGCAGACGATCATCCTCGCGAACTCGGGGATCTCGTGGCCCTCGGTCCTGCCGGAGGCGGTCTCCACCTACGCCGCGGACGTGGACAACCTCTTCTACGTGATCCTCGTGATCGTCGGCTTCTTCTTCTTCCTCACGGAGGGGCTGCTCGTCTACTTCATCGTGAAGTACCGCGCGCGCGACGGCGGTCGGGCGAAGCACACGCACGGCAACCACGCGCTCGAGCTGACGTGGACGTTCATCCCCGGCCTCATCCTCTTCGCGCTCGCCGTCTTCCAGACGGGCACGTGGGGGATGATCAAGTTCAAGGGCCGGATGCCCCACGAGGGGGACCCGAACGTCGAGGTCATCCGCGTCTTCGCGAAGCAATTCGAGTGGCACTTCGGCTACGCGGGCCCCGACCGCAAGTGGGGAACCGCGGACGATTTCGTGAAGCTCGCGGATCTGCACGTGCCGGTCGGCCGGCCGGTGATCGTCAAGCTCCAGACGCGCGACGTGCTCCACAGCTTCTGGCTCCCGAACGCCCGGTTGAAGCAGGACCTGCTGCCCGGCCGCACGATCAACCAGTGGTTCGAGATCACGAAGCCCGGCCAGTACCCGGTCGTCTGCGCGGAGCTCTGCGGCAACATGCACACGACGATGCAGGCGAAGATGACCGCGGTGAGCGACAAGGATTACGAGGACTGGGCCAAGGCGCAATCGGAGAGCAGCCCGCTCGGTGACCGGAGCGAGGACCGCATGTGGAAGTGGTGGAAGGAGAATCCGTGAGCCACGCGCTCGCAACCCCGCACGCCGTCGAGAGTCACGCGCACCACGAGGATCCGAAGGGGTTCTGGAGCAAGTACGTCTTCTCGAAGGACCACAAGATCATCGGGCTCCAGTTCCTCTTCTCGACGATCCTCTGGGGAATCGTCGGGGGCGGCCTCGCGATGATCGTCCGGTATAAGCTCGCGTGGCCGGGCGCGACATCCCCCGCGGTCAGCAACGACCTCTACAACGTGGCCTTCACGATGCACGCGTCGGTGATGATCTTCCTCGTCATCATCCCCGTGCTCGTGGGCGCGTTCGGGAACTTCCTGATCCCGCTCATGATCGGCGCGCGCGACATGGCCTTCCCGACGCTCAACATGCTGTCGTACTGGGTCATGTGGCCCGCCTTCGGCGTTTTCATCGCGAGCTTCCTGACGCAGGGCGGCGTCGCGGCGGGCCCCGCCGCGGGGTGGACCTCGTACACGCCGATCAGCTCGACCGCAGCGGGGAACGCGCAGACGCTCTGGGCGCTGGGCGTGATCCTCGTCGGCTGGTCGTCGATCATGGGCGCGGTCAACTACCTGACCACGATCCTCCGGATGCGCGCTCCGGGCATGACGATGTTCCGGATGCCGCTGACCATCTGGGCGCTCTTCATCACGTCGATCCTCCAGCTGATGGCGACGCCGGTCCTCGGCGCCGCGATGATCATGCTCTTCCTCGAGCGCGTGGCGGGGACGGCGATCTTCACGCCGGACACGGTCATCGGGACGCTGGCCGGCGGCGCCGAGGGGCCGATCCGGGCGCCGGGGGCCGTGGGCCAGCCTCTCCTCTTCCAGCACCTCTTCTGGTTCTACAGCCACCCGGCGGTCTACATCATGATCTTGCCAGCCATGGGCTTCGTCTCCGACATCCTCGCGACGTTCGCGCGAAAGCCCATCTTCGGGTACCGCCCGATGATCTACTCGATCGCGGGGATCGCCGGGCTCGGTTTCATCGTCTGGGGCCACCACATGTTCCAGAGCGGCATGAACCCGTACCTCGGCAGCGCCTTCATGATCTCGACGATGATGATCGCGCTTCCGTCGGCCGTGAAGGTGTTCAACTGGCTCGGCACGCTCTGGGGCGGCCAGATCCGGTTCACGGCCGCGATGTGCTTCGCGATCGCGTTCGTCTCGATGTTCATCATCGGCGGGCTCAGCGGCATCTTCATGGCCGCGACGCCCGTGGACATCCAGATCCACGACACCTACTTCATCGTGGCGCACATCCACTACGTCCTCTTCACCGGGAGCCTCTTCGGCATCTTCGGCGCGGTCTACTACTGGTACCCGAAGATGTTCGGCCGCAAGATGGACGAGCGCCTCGGCCGCTGGCACTTCTGTCTCACGTTCCTCTTCGGGAACGGGGTCTTCTTCCTCATGCACGTGGTCGGCGCCGGCGGCATGCACCGCCGCATCGCCGACCCGACGCAGTTCGATTTCCTGCACCGCTGGCAGTTCCTGAACCAGTTCATGACCGTGTGCGCGTTCTGCCTGTTCCTCTCGCAGATCCTCTTCCTCGTCAACTTCGTCCGCTCGCTCGTGGCGGGGGAGAAGGCGGGCACGAACCCGTGGCACGCGAACACGCTCGAGTGGGTCACCCCCTCGCCCGCGCCTCACGGCAACTTCGGCGAGGAGATCCCGACGGTCCACCGCGGCCCCTACGAGTACGCGTCGCCGGACGCGACGGAGGACTACCTGCCGCAGTGGCACGAGCTCGAGCCGAAGACGGCCTAGTCCATGCACGCGCCGCGCCTCCACGCCCTCGCGATCGTCGCCGCGGCGCTCACGTTCCTGACGCTGACGTTCGGCGGGTTCGTGACGAGCCTCGAGGCGGGGATGGTCTTCCTCGACTGGCCGACCTCGGACGGGACCTTCAACCCTCCCGGCTGGCTGCGCGATCCCGACAAGTTCTCGGAGCACGGCCACCGCCTGATCGGTGCGACGCTCGGCCTCGTCACGATCGCGCTCGCGATCCTCCTCCAGCGGCGAGACGAGCGCCGGTTCGTCCGGGTCCTCGGCTGGGTCGCGCTCGGCGCCGTCTGCCTCCAGGGGCTCGTCGGCGGCCTCCGGGTCACCGAGGACTCGGGGAAGCTCGCGCTGCTCCACGGGTGCACGGGCCAGGCGCTCTTCTGCGTCATGGTCGCGCTCGCCTACTTCACCTCGAGGGATTCGCGGGAGGCCCCGGAACCCGGCCCCGACACGCGCGGCCTCGCCGTCGCCGCGGGCTCCGCGCTCGCCGCCGCCTACCTCCAGGTCGTCCTCGGCGCGCAGCTCCGCCACGTCGGCGGCCCCGTCCAGCCGCACATCCTCGGCGCGGCGTGCGTCGTGGGCGCGGTCCTCTGGCTCGTCTCGATCGCGCTCCTCCGCCACGCGGGTCGTCGCCGCATCGTGCGCCCCGCTCTCCTCCTCGCGCTCCTCCTCTTCCTCCAGATCGGCCTTGGCCTCGCGGCCAACGGCGCGCTCCTCGAGCACGGAAGGGACGCGGTCGTGCTCCCGTCCCTCCACCAGGAGGTCGGGGCCCTGCTGCTCGCGACGACGCTCCTCGTCTGCCTGCGCGCCGCGCGCCGGATCCAGCCGGCGCTCCAGGCGGAGGCGGCGCGGTGAGGGCGATCGCGCTCACCGCGGCGCGGCTCGCGCGCCTCGACTTCCTCGAGCTCACGAAGCCGCGGCTGAGCTCGTTCGTCCTCCTGGTCGTGGCGCTCGCGGCGTGGCTCGGCTCGGCGGGCACGATCGCCCCCGCGACGCTCCTCCTCGCGGTTCTCGGCACCGGGCTTGTCGCCGGCGGGGCGAACGCGCTCAACATGGTCCTCGAGCGCGACCTCGACGGGCGGATGGCGCGGACCGCGGGCCGGCCGCTCCCGTCGGGCCGGCTCGAGCCGGCGGAGGCCGCGCTCTTCGGCGCCGTCATCACCGCCCTCGGCCTGCTCCTCCTCGCCGGGACGACGCCGCTCGCGGCGCTCCTTGCGGCGCTCACCTCCGCGAGCTACCTCCTCGTCTACACGCCCCTCAAGCGGAAGACGACGCTCAACACGCACATCGGCGCGGTGCCCGGCGCCCTGCCGGCGCTCATCGGCTGGGCGGCCGCGCGCGGCACCCTCGACCCGGCCGCGTGGACCCTCTTCGCGCTCGTCTACCTCTGGCAGCTCCCGCACTTCCTCTCGATCGCTTGGCTCTACCGGGACGACTACGCCCGCGGCGGCTTCCGGATGCTCCCTTCGACGGACCCGGACGGCGTCACGACGGGCCGCCAGGCGGTCCTTGGCGCGGCGGCGCTCGTGCCGGCGAGCCTCCTCCCGACGCTCGCGGGGCTCGCAGGCGCCGCCTACTTCGCGGGCGCGCTCCTCCTCGGCGCGTGGTTCGTCCGGCGCGCGGTCGCGTTCGCGCTCCACCGCACCGGGGCGACGGCGCGCGGGCTCCTGCGCGCGTCGCTCGTCTACCTGCCGGCGATCCTCGCCCTGATGTTCCTCGACCGGCCGTGAGCGCCGCCACGCGCGCGGGGGCCTCGATCCTGCTGGCCGTGGACGGCCTCTTTCTCGGCGCGCTGCTCTTCCTCCACGTCTCCTCGCGGCAGGGCTACCTGACGCGCCTGCGCGACCTCGGGGTCCCGGCGCCGGGCTGGCCCGATGTCGGAGGGGGTCCGGGGGCCGTGCTGCCGTGGGCCGCCGCGACCGCCGTGGCCCTCGCCGCGGCGCTCTCGCGCCTCCGGTCCCCCGTGCCCCCCCTCTTCCTGGTCGCGACGGCGATCGGCTTCACCGGCCTCGCGCTCCGCCGCATGGCGGCGACCGGGGCGGTCTTCGGCTCCTGCCGCCTCTACGGGACCCTCGCGACGATCCTCGCGGTCGTCTGGATCGCGCACCTCCTCGGTGCGATCGCCGCGCTGGGCCGGGGCGCGCGCCCGGCGCGCTTCCTCGGGCTCCAGACAGCCTTCGGCGTCGGCCTCGCGACGCTGGTCTTCCCCGCATGATCGAGACCGTTGCGCTCGTCCACGAGTACGGGGCGCGGCGGGCGCTCGACGGGGTCTCGCTCGCGGTGCGGAGGGGCGAGATCTTCGGGCTCTTGGGGCCCAACGGCGGCGGGAAGACGACGCTGTTCCGGATCCTCTGCACGCTGCTGCGGCCGACCGCCGGGCGCGCGCTCGTCCTCGGCCACGATACGGTCGAAGAGGCCGCGGCCGTGCGGAAGGGGATCGGCGTCGTCTTCCAGTCGCCCTCGCTCGACCGGAAGCTCACCGCGTTCGAGAACCTCTACTACCAGGGCCAGATCCACGGGTTCTCGTTCCGCGAGACGAAGGCGCGGGCGCGCGAGATGCTTCAGCGCGTCGGGCTTTCGGATCGCGCGGGGGATCGGGTGGAGAAGCTCTCGGGCGGGATGCGGCGGCGGGTCGAGCTCGCGAAGGGGATGCTCCACCGGCCGCAGATGCTCCTGCTCGACGAGCCCTCGACCGGTCTCGATCCCCTGGGCCGGCGCGACCTCTGGACGTACCTTACGGAAATACGGCATCGCGAAGGCGTGACGAGCCTCCTCACGACGCACCTGATGGAGGAGGCGGAGCGCTGCGACCGGGTCGCGATCCTCGACCGAGGACGGCTCGTGGCCTTGGGGACGCCCGCGGAGCTCGTCGCGCAGGTGGGCGGCGACGTCCTCACGCTCGACGCGCGCGAGCCGGAGCGGCTCGCCGCGGAGATCGGCGCGCGGTTCGGCCTTGAGGCCAAAGTCCTCGAGGGCCGCTTGCGGCTCGAGCAGGCGGCGGGCCACGAGCTGATCCCGAGGCTCGTGCAGGCGTTCCCGGGGCGGATCGACGCGGTGCGACTCGGCCGGCCGACGCTCGAGGACGTCTTCATCCGGCGGACGGGCCATCGCTTCTGGAGCGACGACGAGGGGGGGGCTCGGGGGCCGTGAGCGAGGCCGGGCCGTTCCTCAGGAACTCGCGCGCGGCGTACGCGCTCCTCGAGCGCGAGCTCGTGCGCTTCTTCCGGCAGCCGAACCGGATCGTCGGCGCGATCGGGCAGCCGGTGATCTTCTGGGTGCTCCTGGGCGCCGCGTTCCGGGGGAGCTTCCGGGCGCCGGGCGTCGAGGAGACGTACGGCCAGTTCTTCCTGCCGGGCGTCGCGGTGATGATCGTCCTCTTCACGGCCATCTTCTCGACGATCTCGGTGATCGAGGACCGGCGCGAAGGGTTCCTGCAGGGCGTCCTCGTGGCGCCCGTGGGCAGGCTGAGCCTCGTCCTCGGGAAGCTCCTCGGAGGGAGCGTCCTCGCCGTCCTCCAGGCGACGCTCTTCCTCCTGCTCGCGCCGACGGTCGGGATCCCGCTCTCCGGGACCGCGCTCCTCGGGGCCATGGGTGTCCTCGGCCTCGTCGCCTTCGCCCTCACGGGCCTGGGCTTCTCCATCGCGTGGCGGATGGACTCGACGCAGGGGTTCCACGCGATCATGAGCGTCTTCCTGCTGCCGCTCTGGCTGCTCTCGGGCTCCGTGTTCCCGGAGTCGGGCGCCCACCCGGCGCTTGCCACCGTGCTTAGACTGAACCCGCTGAGCTACGGCGTCGCCGCCCTGCGACATGCGCTGGGCATGGGGGGCGCCACCCCGAGGCCGCTCGTCTGCCTTGGGGTGACCCTCCTCTTCGCGCTCGCGATGTTCCTGCTCGCGAGAAGACTCGCGGGACGGCCCGCCAAGGGAGACCTCCAATGACGCACAACCGGATGCTCTCGCTCCTCGCCGCGGCGCTCCTCCTCGCCGCCTGTGCCGAGCAGAAGCCCATCGGGAAGTCGCGGATCGAGAAGGGAGAGGCACTCGAGGTCGGCGCGTTCGACTTCCTCGAGAGGTCCGGCAAGCCCCTCTCGGACAAGGACCTGAGGGGGAAGGTGTGGGTCGGCTCGCTCATCTTCACCCGCTGCAACACGACTTGCATCCCGATGTGCGGCGAGATGGCCGAGCTCCAGGAGGAGTTCAAGGACGAGCCCGACTTCCGGATCGTGGCCACGACCGTCGATCCCGTGTACGACACCGCGGAGGTGCTTGACAAGTTCGGGAAGAGCTACGGAGCGGACCCCGACCGCTGGTACTTCCTGACCGGGAAGCTCGAGGACATCCGGAAGTTCGCCGTGGAAGGTCTGCGGATCCCGTGGAAAGCGGACGACCCGATCACTCACAGCGTGCACTTCGTGCTCGTCGACCGGAAGGGCCACATCCGCGACTACTTCCGCCAGGACGATTGGCAGAAGATGAAGCGGATGCGCGCCGTGGTCCGGGACGTGCTTGCCGAGAAGGCGCCTTGATCGAGAAGCTGCCGCAGCTGAACGCGCTCCTCAACTCGTTGAGCGCGCTCTGCCTTTGCGCCGGGTACCTCGCGATCCGTCGGGGACGGAAGGAGCGTCACGCGCGGTTCATGATCGGCGCCCTCGTGGCATCCGCCCTCTTCCTCGGGTCGTATCTCATCTACCACTGGTTCCATCGCACGACCCGCTACCCGCGCACGGACTGGACCCGGCCCCTCTACCTTGCCATCCTCTGGTCCCACATCGTCCTCGCGATCGTCAACGTCCCCCTCGTCGTGATGACGGTCACGCGCGCCGTGCGCGGCCGGTTCGACGCCCACCGGCGGATCGCGCGCTGGACGCTGCCGATCTGGCTCTACGTTTCGGTCACGGGCGTGGCCGTCTACCTGATGCTCTACCGGCTGTAGTCTCGGCCCCCGAGGCCCCCCCGATGCACGACCGCCTGCCCCCTCGGACCTTGCCGGTCGTCTACGTCGCGACGGCCCATGTTTCGCTCGCGCTCGCCTTCCTCCTCGTCGCGCTCGAGCCGTGGCGGTTCATGGGGTTCTTCTACCACCCGAAGATGGTCGCGGTCGTGCACCTCGTGACGCTCGGGTGGATCACCGGGACGACGCTCGGCCTCTCGTACGTCGCGGGTCCGCTCGCCCTGCGGATGCCGGTCCGGGCGAACGGGTGGGACGCGGTCGCGTGCGGCCTCTTCCTCGTCGGGGCGAGCGGCGCGATCACGCACTTCTGGCTCGGCGAGTACGGCCCGGTCGCTTGGGCCGGCGGGATGATCCTCCCTGCGCTCGCGATCGTCGCGGTGCGCATCGTCCGCGCGCTCCGCGCCGCCGGAGCGCCGCTCCCAGTGCGGCTCCACGTCGGCGTCGCGTACGGAAACCTCCTGCTCGCCGCGGCGCTCGCGATCCACCTCGCGCTGCGCAAGGCGTCCACGGGCGCCGTCCCGCTGCCGCACGTCTACGCCCACGTCCATCTCGCCGCGGCCGGGTGGGCGACGCTCATGGTGATGGGGATGGGCCACCGGCTCCTCGCGATGCTCTTCCCCGCGGCGCCGCCCGGCGACCGCACGGCGTGGGCTTCGCTCGCCCTCTTCGAGATCGGGCTCCTCGGGCTCACCGGCGCGCTCATGGCAGACGGCCCCGCGTGGCCCTTCGCGCTCCTGCTCGCCCTTGGCCTCGCGGTCTTCCTCGGCGCCGTCGTCAGGATGCGCTTCCGCCCGCGGCCTCCGCCCGCAAAGCTCAAACGGCCGGACTTCGGCGTCCTCCGCGTGGCGCTCGCGCTTCTCTGCCTCGTCGCCGCCTGCGGCTTCGGCCTCTGCCTCGCGTTCACACCCCGAGCCGAAACCAGACGGCGTCATGGTCTACGGCGTCCTTGGTCTTTTGGGTTTCCTCTCCCAGATGATCGTCGGCGTGGAGATGCGTCTCCTGCCCATGTTCGCGTTCGCGCAGGCTCTCGGGCGGTCGGGCCATGCGGTGCTCCCCTCCTCCCCGCATGAGATGCCGCTGCGCCCGCTCCAGGCGCTCTCGCTCGCGGCTTGGGCGCTTGGCGTGCCGCTGCTCGCCTTCGGTCTCGGCCGGGACGTGGGGGAGCCGGTGGGGGAGGGGGCCGTCCGCGCGGGCGGCGTGGCGCTCTTCCTCGGCACCCTCGCGGCGGCGGCGAGCACCGCGCGGGTCCTCGGCTTCGCGTGCCGGCGCCCTTCGGCCCGGTGATAGACTTGCACGCGTGCGAACGGCGCTCCTCGCGTTCCTCGCCGTCCTCGTCGCCCACGGCTTGGCCCTCGGCTGACCGGGCTGCAAGGAGGCGGTCGTCTCCGGCCCTCCCGACGATGCCCAGCGCATGGCCGTCGGCTATTTCTGGAGCATCCTCGCGATGGTCAGCGCCCCGTTCCTGCTGCTGGGCCTCGTCGGCAGCGTGATCGCGAGGCAGCTCCGGCGCGAGCGCGAGAGCCGCTGACGGCCCCGGCGCCTCCCCTGATCCGGCGCGAGGAATTGCGCGGTCGCGTAGCTTCGTCCCGGAGCGAAAGGAGACCGACGTGAGGACGATGGCAACGACCCTCGTGTTCGTGATGCTCGGCTGCGGCGGCGCGCAGGAGCCCGCGGCGAGCGAACGTCCGGGGACCCTCGGGAACGACATCCGCGCGGGCGGCGACGCGTGGAGCCCGGAGAAGGGGACGGCGACGGTCAAGGGAACGGTCAAGTTCGAGGGCGAAGCGCCCCCGCGCCGCCCGATCGACGTCAGCGGCGACAAGTTCTGCGTCCAGCGGCGCGAGAGCGATCCGCTCCTGAGCGAGTCGCTGGTCGTCGGCGCGGACGGCGGTCTTGCCAACGCCCTCATCCACGTGACCGCGGGGCTCGAGAACTGGAAGTTCCCGGGCGGGACCGGCGAGGTCGTGCTCGATCAGGTCGCGTGCCAGTACGTCCCGCACCTGCTCGTCGCGCAGGTGGGGCAGACGCTCAAGGTGACGAACAGCGACCCCATCATGCACAACGTCCACGGCGTGAACCTCAAGACGGAGAAGGACGAGTTCAACTGGGCGCAGACGAAGGCGGGCCTCGAGGACACGAAGGAGCTGAAGAAGGCCGGCCGGCTCGCGATCATGTGCAACGTCCACAGCTGGATGAGCGCCAACCTGTGGATCCTGAAGCACCCGTTCTTTGCGGTCACCGGGGCGGACGGCGCCTTCACGCTGCCGAAGCTTCCGCCGGGCACGTACACGATCGAGGTATGGCACGAGAACGAGAAGCTCGGCACGCAGACGCAGAGCGTGACCGTCGCCGACGGCGAGACGAAGGAGATCGCCTTCAAGTTCTCGGCGAAGTAGCAACACGTACGGTGCCAGGTACCGGTCAGCGGATGCCGGCGCGCGCCCGCCCGGGATCGCGCTGGTACCACCGTACGGCTACGATCTTCCGCGATGCGGCCGGCCGTCACCCTCCTCGCGCTCCTCCCCCTTCTGCTGGCCGCGGGCGCGCAGGACGGAACGGAGGGCCGCGCCGTCTACGCCCGCGAGGCGTGCTGGCAATGCCACGTCCACGCGCGCGACGTCTTCCCCGCGCTCACGGACGCGCGCCGCGCCGGACCGGTGATCGGCGCCCCGGGCCCCGCGCGCTCCCCGGCGTGGCACCTCGCCCACCTCTACGCGCCGCGGGCGACCTCGCCCGGCTCCGAGATGCCCGCCTACGCGCACCTCTTCGCCGAGAACCCTCGCGCGGCCGAGGTCGAGGCGTTCCTGAAGCGGCACGACCGCGACGGGGACGGCGTCGTGACGAAGAGGGAGTGCGAGGACTTCCAAGGCCTCGACACCGGCAACGGCATCGTGAGCCGCGCGGACGCCGCGCCGCTGCCGTCGCCCGACGCGCTCGCGCTCGTCCGCTACCTCGAGGGCGCGGAGCGGTTCGCGCCCGTGGAGGCGCCGCCCCACGCGTCGCCGCCCGCCGACCGCGAGAACGCCGCCGCCCGTGGTCGCGCGCTCTTCCTCGCGACGTGCGCAGGATGCCACGGGGAGCGGGCGGACGGGAACGGTCCCGCGGCGCCCTTCTTCGGGGACCACCCCCCGCGCAACTTCCTCCGGGGCGACTACAAGTTCCGTTCGACGCGGGACGCGGCGCCGCTCGACGAGGATCTCTTCCGCACGATCCGGCGCGGCGCGGGCCCGTCGATGGCCGGCTGGCCGCGACTCCCCGACACGCAGGTGTGGGATCTCGTCTTCTACCTCGAGGGCCTGCACCCGCACTTCCTGACCCAGGAGCTCTCCGTGACGGAAAGAGGGGGGGCGCGGGGGCTGCGGTTCGTGCAGTCGAGGGCGGATACGGACGACGCGGCGGGGGCGGTGCTCGCGGACGGCAGGATCCGGAAGGAGGCGGATCTCCGCTGGTGGTGGATCGACGCGGAGGGGGAGCGCCCGATCGAGAACGGCCTCGAGATCGGCCCGCACACGTTCTGGCTCGGGCGCCCGGTCTACGACTGGATGGACGAGTTCCGGCCGAAGCCGCTCGCGATTCCGGAGCCGCCGTTCCCGTACTCGGAGGAGTCCGCGGCCAAGGGCGCGCAGGTCTACCGGGAGCTGCAGTGCGCGAGCTGCCACGGCCCCTTGGGCAAGGGGGACGGCATGGCGGCCGCGACGAGCCGGGGCAACCTCGGCGAGGTCGTTCTCCCGTTCGACTACACCCGCGGCGTCCGCTGGTTCAAGGGGGGGAGCGACCCGAAGAGCCTCGTCCGCACGTTCCTGACGGGCCTCCACGGCACCCCGATGCCCTCTTTCGCGACCGGCTTTTCGGCCGTCACCTCCGCCCCTGCCCCCGAGGCCCCCTGGAATCTCGCTCACCACGTGTTGCGCGAAGCCCGACCGCGCTAGGATGGCGCGCGGTGCGCATCCAAAGGAAGAGGGTCGGCCAGGTCGACGTCCTCTCGTTCGACGGCGAGTTCGACCGCGCGCCGCTCGTCGAGATCGACGCCCTCGTGGAGGAGGGCCGCATCCGGCTCGTGTGCAGCTTCCGCGGGCTCACCTTCATCACGTCGCCCGTGATCGGTCACCTGGTGAAAACGGCGAAGCAGCTCAAGACCCGCGGCGGGGAGATCGTCTTCTCCGACCCGTCGAGGTTCATGCAGGCGACGATCCAGACGCTCGGGCTTGACCAGATCTTCGAGGTCTTCCCGACGGACGTCGCGGCGATCCGGCACCTCGAGCAGGCGCGTCCCCCGGAAGGGCTGCCCGTGGACGAGAAGATCCTCGGTTCGACGGCGCTCTTCTTCCGGCTCGCGGACGCGCCCGAGACGGCCGTCGGCAGGATCCTCTCGCTCCACGAGGACGGCGTGGCCTTCCAGTACCCGGCGGATCAGGACCGCGTGAAGATCGACCCCGAGGATCTCGGCGTCGGCACCTCGCTGCGGATCCGGTTCCGCCAGCCCTTCCTCGACCGCGAGCGGTTCTTCGAGATGGAGGCCGACATCGCGGAGAGCCGCGCGTTCGACAGCGAGAGTCGCAGGTACCGGGTCCGCTACACGACGATCGACGACCGCGACCGGACCACGCTCGCGAGGCTCGTGCGCGGTCGTGACGGCGGCGGGCCGTCCGGGTAGGATGGCGGTCAGGTCGGCATGCAGATCGATCGCGAGGAGCGCGCGGACGTGACCGTCGTCCGGCTCGGCGGCGAGTTCGACTTCCACGATGTCCATTCCGCCGAGGGGACGATCGGCGCGTTCATCGACGAGGGGGTTCACCACCTCGTCTTCGACCTCGCCGGCCTCAAGTTCATCAGCTCCGGGGGGCTCGGGTACATCATCCAGACGGCCAAGAGGCTGAGGCGGCTGGGGGGAGAGCTGGTCCTCGCTCGCCCGCCTGCCTCCTTCGGTTGGATCGCCCAGACGCTCGGCATCGACCGGGTGGTGAAGATCTTCGAGGGCGAGCGCGAGGCCGTGGAGTACTTCCGGCCGGACTCCTCCTCCCTCGACGGCCCGCCGCAGACGTCGCCGTGACCGGTCGCAGGCGTTCGCGGCGTTAGCATGGCGCCGATGCGCCGCGCCCTCGCCCTGCTGCTCCTCGCGTGCGTCGCGTCGGCAGGCGAGAAGGAACTGAAGCACGACGACGGCACGCAGGCCGACAAGAGGAGCACCGCGGGGAGTGGCCACGTGATCTCCTTCGACGTGCCCGGCGGGAAGTGGTGGGTGCGGTCGGTGTCGATCTTCGGCGCCCGCTACGGCGGCGGGTACGACGCGGCCACGACGACGTTCACGGTGACGGTCTGCGACGACGACCTGAAGCCGATCGGCTCGACGACCGCGAAGTACGAGCTCTTCGCGCCGGGGAGGTTCGAGTGGGTCGAGATCCCGCTGGAGGAGGCCGTCGCGGCGCCGCGGAAGCTGAGGATCGTCGTCGAGTTCCGCCCGACCGCGACGCAAGGCGTCTATGTCGGCGCTTGCGAGACGAAGCGGTCGCACTCCGGCCACGGCGTCCCCGGGGCGGCGGAGAAGCCCTTCGACAAGGAGTGGATGATCCGCGCCTGCCTCACGAGCGCGAAACCCAAGCCGCCGAAGGAGAAGAAGCCCGAGCCCGACCGCTACCTGAAGGACTTCGACTTCCTTGCAAGCACCGTGAAGGACCGTTTCCCGGCGCTCGTGAAGAAGGGCGTCGACTGGGACGCGGCGTGCCGGGAGTGGAGGCCGCGGTTCAAGGCGGCGCGCGACGACCGCGAGCACGTGCTGCACGCGACGGAGCTCCTGGCGCTTCTCGGCGACATGCACACGGGTGTGGTGGACAGCAAGATCGAGCCCCCCGCCTTCGAGGGGCTCTTCGGCGGCGGGCTCTGGATCGCCGCGGACCGCGGACGCCTCGTCCTGCGCGCGGCGGTCCCGGGCCATCCGCTCCTCGAGCGCGTGAAGCCGGGCGCCGAGCTGCTCACGATCGGCGGCAAGCCCGCGAGGCTCGTCCACCTTGCCACCCGCGCGCAGCTCAAGCGCTGGTACGGCTGGTCCTCGGATCACTTCCTCGACGCGCGGCTCAGCTTCCAGTTCTTCCCGTTCGGCAAGGAGAGGCATCTTTCCGCGACATTCCTCGGTCCTTCCGGGACGGTTGTCGAAACCGGGCTGGAACCGTGGGGGCCCGGGGGGCGCGGGCTCTCCCGGGTCTTTGTCACCATGCCCCAAGGCGTCGCGGCCGAGGGCCTCGCGGTCTCGAAGCGCCTTGACGAGAGGACCGGCTACATCCGGATCCTCGGCGGCATGGACCAGAAGACGCGCGAGGCGTTCGACGCCGCGTTCGACGCGCTCAAGGGCGTGGACGGGATCCTCCTCGACTGCCGCGGCATGGGCGGCGGCGGCGACGGGCCCGCGTGGGCGATGGCCGGCCGCTTTTTCAAGGAGCGCACGCCGCAGGGGACGGCGTCCCCGCTCGAGCCGACCGGCTCCTGGCAGTTCGACGGCCCCGTCGTCCTCCTCCAGGACGAGCGTATGGTCAGTTCCGCGGAGACCTTCACGTGGGCCATGGTCGAGACAGGCCGAGCGCTGAGCGTCGGCCGGCCGACCGGCGGTGCGACGATCATTCCCGAGGCCTTCGGGGTGCCGTCCGGCCTCTTCCGGTTCCGGCTCGGCGTCCACGACCGGAAGACTCCGATCAACGCCGTCCAGCCGGAGGGGATCGGCACGCCGCCCTGCATCCTCGTACCCTACGAGCCCGCGCTCCTCGCGAAGTACGGCGACCCGATCCTCGGCATCGCGCGCGAGGCGCTCGACCTCCTGCGTCAACGCGTGGATCGCGACGAGATCGTCTCGCGCCTGTCGAAGCCGCCCGTCGCGGAGGCGATCGAATGGCAGATCCGGCTCCTCGACGAGCCGAAGAACCCGATGCCCGACTTCGTCCGGGGCTGCCTCGCCCTTGCGGAGCTGTCGAAGCTCGCCGACGGGGACCTCGCCGCGCGCGCCGGGAAGGCGGCTGACAGGTGGAGGCCGGAGGCGGCAGCGCAGCGGGCGTGCGAGGAGCTGCTCGCGAAGGGGTTCCCGCCGAAGCCGGCCGATGCGAAGGGGTTCCTTCACGAGCACAGCGGCGCGCGCTACGCCGAAGCGCTCGCGTCGTATCTGCGGTAGGCCCCCGGAGCCCCCTCCCTTCCCATGCCCCCGTGGGTGCGGCTCCGCGGAAACACCCGCGGTCGCCCGGCGCTCGCCTTGCCCGCCCGACGGGTTCGGGTCGTCACGTACCCCCTACGGAAGCGCCGTCAGGCCCCCTCCCTTCGCATCTGCCGGTGCCCGTCGATCACGTAGCGGGCGCCCGACACGACCACGAACGGCGCGCCGAGGAGGAGGAGCGTCCAGATGGCCGAGGGCGGGGCGTCGAAGCACGCCGCGAGGAGGAGGGCGAAGATCGCGACCGTGCTCGCCTTGCCCTCGAAGCGCGGCCGGATGCGCACTGCGCCCTTCGAGAGGCGGACGCGCAGCGCGCCGTAGATGAGCATCAGCTCGCGCACGAGCACGAGCGCGAGGAAGAAGGCGGGGACCGGCGTGAAGGCCGGAGCCGGGGCGAACACGAGCAGCGCGAGACCGAGGATCTGCGTGAGCTTGTCCGCCACGGGGTCGAGCAGGGCGCCGAGGCGGCTCTCGGCGCGGTAGCGGCGAGCGAGGAAGCCGTCGAGCCAGTCCGAGAGCGCGATCACGACGAGGAGCGCAGGGGCGAGCACCGCGCGGCCCGCGAGAAGCGCCCAGCCGAAGAGCGGGACGAGCAGCAGGCGGAGCGCGGTGACCGCGTTCGGGAGCAGCCGGCGCATGGCCCGCGGCGATGGTAGCTGTTTCCAGCGGCGCGGCGAGTTTGGGGGGCCGCGGGGGCCGCGGGTGTCGCGCGGCGGGCGGGCTGCCGATAGAACCGGCATGCACGTGGCCATGGGTGCGCTCTCCGGCGTCACGGGCGGCCCCGCCACCTACGCGCTGCGGCTCGCCGAGGCCCTGGCGGTGCGCGCGGACCTCCGTCTCACCGTGCTCACGGACCTGCCCGAGCGGTTCCGGCGCGTGCGCGCGGACGTGGTCGCGGTGCCCGGCGGCCGCGGGCTCGGACGCATCCCGTGGCAGCACGTCCGGTTGCCGCGCGCGCTCCGCGCGGTGCGCCCCGACCTCTATCACGACACGAAGAACGCGCTGCCGTGGGGGCTGCGCGTGCCCGGCGTCGTGACCGTGCACGACTTGGCCCACCTGCGCTGCCCGGAGACCTTCGGGCTCGCGTCGCGGCTGTTCCTCAAGGCATCGACCGCCGACGCGGTCCGGCGCGCGGGCTTGATCGTCGTGCCGAGCGAGAGCACCGCGCGGGACCTCAAGGAGCTCCTTCCCGCGTCGGCGGGAAAGGTGCATGTCGTCCCGCACGGGATCGCGCCGCACCGCGCGGCGCCGCCCGAGGCGGTCGCGCGGATGCGGGCGCGCGTCGGCGAGCGGCCCTTCGTCCTCCATGTGGGGACGATCCAGAAGCGCAAGAACGTCGATCTCCTCGTCAAGGGGGTCCGGCTCCTGCGCGCCGAGGGGTTCCCGCACCGTGCCGTGCTCGCCGGCCGCCGGGGCTGGAAGTGCGGCGCCGCGTTCGCGGAGATCGCGCGCGACGACACGGCGGTCTGGCTCGGCGAGGTCGATGCGGACGAGATTGCCGCGCTCTTTTCGGTCGCGGACGTCTTCTGCTCGCCGTCGGGCTACGAGGGATTCGGGTTGACCGTCGCGGAGGCGATGGCGGCGGGCGTCCCCGTCGTCGCAAGCCGGAACTCGTCGCTCCCGGAGGTCGTGGGCGGTGCGGGCGTCCTGCTGGACGCGCTGACGGCCGAGGCGATCGCGACAGCGCTGCGGCCGCTCCTCCGCGAGCGCGATGCGAGGCTCGCGCTCTCCGAGGCGGGCGTCTCCCGCGCCGCCACGTTCACGTGGGAGCGGGCCGCCGAGCTCACCGTCAGGGCCTACGCCGAGGCGCTCGGGAACCCTCGCTCCCGATGATCCCAGTCCCCCTTGGCCCCGGCGCCCCACAAGCCCCACACGCAAGGGCGCTACGGTTCGCGGGCGTGCTACGCCAGGGGTATACCGGCGGCGTAATCAGTGTCGCGTCCGGGCGACGGCGCCGCGTGGTGTCGGGAGCGGAACGAGCGTCATCGACTGGCGCTGCCGCCGTCCCGCGCGCGAGTGCACCGGCACCCGCGAGCCGACCGGCGGCCGACGCGGGCACCGGATTGCCGGTCGGTGCGGTTGCGTGGCGGACCCGCCTCATATGCCCTCGTCAAGCGCCCAGGGTGCCCTCAGGGGCTCGGTTTTCTCTCCGACCCGGGCCATGGAAACGTGGTTGCCGATTACGTTGCCGCGACCGCGACGCCTGCGGTCGATGGCGGAAATGCTCGTGAAATGGCGGTTCATCGCTGGCAACCGTGATCGCATTTGGCCTGGCCCTTGCGCAGGGAGCCTCGCGAGTACGGACGCCCATCAGGGAGGTAACGATGCGCAACAGAACCGCTCTCCTGCTTCTCGTTCCTGCTCTTCTCCTCGGCTGCGGTGGCGAAGGGTCGTCGTCCACCGGCGGCATCGCCGAAGAGACGCAGAACTTCAGCCTCGGCGCGGTCCGCGGCGACGCTCCTACGACGGTGAAGCTCTCGATCACCAAGCCCTTCTATCCGGCGGCGGAGGTCGAGCTTGCGGAGGCGCCGACCGGTCCTTTTGAGCCCAAGGCCGACCTGCTTCCCCTGTCGGCGGACAACGGACCCGAGGTGCCGTTCTGGGTCACCTTCACCCCGCCTTCCGCGCCTGCCCCGGCGTTGCAGCAGGGCACGATCCGGCTCCTCTTCCGCAGTCCGGGCGGCGCGCGCGCGCATCTGACCTTGCAGCTCCACGCGGAGGTCGAGACGCCCTCGGCCCGGCTCCTGCAGACCGAGGTGTCCGCGGGCAGGGCCGCGGTGGGGGAAACGGTGCGGTTCGGCGTCTACGTCGTGAACACGAGCGTCGCGACGCCGATCGTGGTGACCGGCGTGACGCCCCCGGAGGGCGAGTTCTCGATCGCTCCCGACGCGGCTCATGCGCCCTTCCCGGTCGGCCCGGGCTCGAGGGCGTTCGTGTGGCTCACGTACACGCCCGAAGGCGAGTGGCAGTCCACGTCCCTTCTCCAAGTCCACCACTCGGCTGCGCCGGAACCGCTCGAGGCCACCGTGGTGGGGACCGGCATCGCGCCGCGGCTCGTCTCCGAGTACCCGTACGTCCCGCTCGACCCGGTGACCTTCGAATCCGACTGGGTGACCCTGGACGTGCCTGCCGAGGCGGTCGGCATCTTCCTCGAGGTGTGGGGCGACCCCTCCTCCTCCCTCATCGACCTGATCGGGCTCGAGGGGCCTTCCGGGGTCGTGTACGAAACCCCCGACATGACCGGTCCGCTCGGGTGGCTCTCGAACTACCCCGCCGGAGGGCGCGGCTACCTGAACGTCGAGCTGCCCGACTCCGCTGAGCCCGCAGTCCAGCTCGTGCGCGGCGGCGGCACGTACCGCTTCCGGCTGCGCGACTCGGCATTCGCGACCCACGGACTCTTCGTCCGGGCGACGGTTTCGCAGCGCGCCGCGGGAGCCGTGCGGGAGGGGACGCTCGACCTCCACGTCTTCCTTGCCGACGGCCTCCTGATCGCCGACCGCTCCGATCCGATGAGCGACGTGAGGCTGGATGCCGCGATGAAGACCATCGATGCGGTCCTCGGCAGGAACAGCATCCGGCTCGGCACGGTCTCCTATTCGTTCCTCGATCCCGTCTACGACAGCCTCGCGGACCCGGCGGAGGCCGAGAACCTCATCGCCGCGAACACCGCATCTCTCGCGGAGGGCGCACTCAACCTCTTCTTCGTGAAGGACATGAGCTACGGGGTCACGAGCGTCGCGGGCGCCACGCCGGGGCCCGTGGCCAACGGCACGCCCTACTCCGGGGTCGTCATCGACTTTGACGCGGCCGACGCGACCACCGTGGGGATCACGGCTGCCCACGAGATCGGGAACTACCTGGGCCACTTCGATCCGGCCGCGGGGGGCGTGCTTCTCCTGCCCGAGGAGGCGTATTCCGTCCTGCGCCACCCGCTGCTCAATCCGGGCCTTCCGGAGGATCTGGTCTCCCCGCCGGAGAGCACGAACGAGGCTTGGATCCTGGCGCTGGTCGAGATGATGCCGCCGGTGTCGACTTGGTGCGGCACCTGCGTGCGTCCGCCTGCCCGCTGAACCGGGCGGACCTGCGTCCGGCGAGCGCCTCGTCCGTTGGCGCGCGAGCGGATCCGCGTCCAGCCACGCGCGCGCGAGCTTCTGCTCTGCGAGACCCGCCTCCACGAGGCCGGATCGGCCGTGGTTGCCGCCGCCGGCGCGAGTTGCGCCGGCCGCATCGGCCGCAAAGCGCTTGGCTCGGCGACTAGGGATCCTTGCCTACTTGGCTGCGATTGCGAGCGCTGCGGTACGCCGTGCCCTTGAATGGGGCAGTTTCCCCATGGCTACCCCCCGGGGGCGGGCTACCCTCGGGGCAGAGAAGAGACTCGCGCCGCCGCGGCGGGGCGCGACCAGGCAAGTGGACTCGCAACAAGGTGATTCGCAATGGGCCGAGCCTAGGGAGGGATCCCGTGAACTCAAGGCGTCTTCTCATGCTGGGCAGCGACGCGGCTGCCCGGAGGTCGATCGCCGACGCAGCCCGCGAGGCGGGCTACGAGTGCACCGCCGCCGAGACCGAGGAGGTCTTCCGACGCGCCTATGCGCTCGCCAACTCCGCGATGATCGTCCTCGACATCGAGCCCGAGGACGACAACGGCTCGGGCGCACTCCGCTTCCTGGCCGAGGAGGCGTGTCGCCTGCCGGTCGTGCTCGTGACCAGCTTCGACGGGACGGTGCTCGACGCGATCGGCCACCTCGCGAGGCTTCGCGGCCTCCGGATCGTCCGCGTGATCGGGAAAGCCGACGCGGCAAGGCACGTGCAGCGCCTCCTGCGGTCGGCGGAGTCCTACGCCGCCGTCGATCTCCGTCATGAGCTGCATGGGGCGTTGCAGCGGGGCGAGATCTTCCCGCGCTACCAGCCGATCCTCGACCTGCGAACGTCCGCCGTGGTCGGCGTGGAGGCCCTCATGCGCTGGGACCACGCATCGCTCGGGCTGCTGTCGGCCTCCGAGTTCGCGCCAGCAGCGGACGAGGCGGGCGTGCTAGACCTGCTCGGTTGGCATGTGGTCGAGCGGGCATTCGGGGAGTTTTTCGCGCTCGTTCCCAGGGACTGGCAGGGGTTCCTAGCCGTGAATGCCTCGCCACGCCAGCTTGCCGAGCGGGGGTTCGCGGAGCGGTTGCTCCGGGCAATCCGCGTCGCGGGCGGGGCCCCGGAGCGCGTCACGTTGGAGAGGTGACCGAGGACAGCAGCATGGAGCACCCGGCCCGCGCGTTGGCCCTCTTCGGAAGGCTGCGCTCGGCCGGGATGCGGCTCGCGCTCGACGACTTCGGCAAGGGGTACTCGTCCCTCTCGCTGCTCCAGCGGATGCCGTTCGACGTGCTGAAGATCGACCAGGAGTTCGCGCGGCGAGCCCCCGGCTCGCGCGATACCCGGATCATCCTGGCCTCGCTCATCGGACTCGGCACGAGCCTCGGGTTGACCGTCATCGCCGAGGGCATCGAGTCGCGGGCGTGCCTCGATGTCGCAAGGAGGCTCGGCCTGACGGTCGGCCAAGGGTTCCACCTGGCCGGGCCGGTGACATGCGAGGGGCTCGCAGGCCTGCTCGGACGCATCCAGGAGACCCCCGCGTGACGCGGCCTGGGAACAGGGGGGGCCTCGGGGGCCGTGTCACCCGGGCGGACTTCGCGCTATCATCGGCGTCGAGCGCTGCGGTGCAGCGTGGGAGGTGCTGATGCTCGAGTCGCTGCTGCTGTCCCTCGTCCTTGCGCCCCCGACGGCCCCCCGCTTCGAGGAACCGGTGCGTCTCAAGGCAGGCGACCGTTTCGTCCAGGCGGAGGCCCCCGGCTTCGCGGCGCCCTGCTGGCACGACGTCGACGGCGACGGCGAGGGCGATCTCGTCGTCGGCCAGTTCAACGACGGGAAGCTGAAGGTCTACCGCGGTCTGGGCAGGGGCAAGCTTGCGCCGGGAGAGTGGCTCGAGGCCGAGGGGGAGGTCGCGCAGGTACCGGGCGTGTGGTGATGCACGTCCTCGACTCCACAGTTTGTGGATGTCAACGGCGACGGCAACATCGATATCCTCTCGGGCAGCTACTCGCGTCAGGACCAGGACATGGCGGGCCTCTTCCAGGTGCTCTCCGGGAGCAAGGACGGCACGTTCCGCAAGGCGGCGGTACTCGACGGAAGCGACGGCCAGCCCCTGATCCTGCCGCGCGGCGAAGACGCGATCGACCGCATCTGCACGCGCCCCTTCGCCTGCGACCTGGACGGCGACACGAAGCTCGACATCGTGGCGGGCAACTTCCGCGGCACCTTCGGCTTCTTCAAGGGCGAGGGCGGCGGCAAGTTCAACCCCAACGCGACCTGGCTCGCGGGCGTGGCGGTCGACGCCCACGGCGACCCCTTCCTCGTCGACTGGGACAAGGACGGCGACCTCGACCTGCTCAGCGGCTCGGCCGGTGGCGGCGCGTTCCTCTTCCTCAACGAGGGCTCGAAGACCGCGCCCAAGTTCGGCAAGCGGGTCACTCTCGTCGAGCCCTCGGGCCACCACGGCGGCGAGATGCGGTTCGGCGACGGCCACTGCGTGGCGCCGGCGAGCGACACGCGCGTCTGGGCCGCCGACGTCGACGGCAACGGCAAGCTCGACCTGCTCGTCGGCGACATGATCACCCTCTACTTCACGGCAACCGGCGTCGACGAGGCGACCGCGCGGGCGAAGGATGTGGCGTGGCAGAAGAAGCAACAGGCGCTCCAACAGACCTACCCGCGCGACGGCGATCCCGCGGGTCAGCGGAAGTGGCAGGACGACTACCAGAAGCTCGGCAGGGAGCGCGAGGCGTTCCTGCGAGAGGAGATGACCGGGTTCGTCTGGCTCCTGTGCCAGAAGTGATCGGGGGCCCTACGGCGCGGCCAGCACGTCGTCCGCGTCCGCGGGGGCGAGCGGGTCCCACGCTTCCAGCCACGCGCGCGCGAGCGTCTGCTCCGCGACGGGGCCCAGGGCAGGCGTCCGCTTCGTGAGCACGCGGAAGAGCGCCGTCCAGGTGTGGCGGAGCGGCGCGCGGAGGAACACCGCGCGTTGGCGTCGCAGCGCCCCGCGGAGGAGCTCCTGGAAGTCCGCGCAGCAAGGTTGCGGCTGCGTGCGCGTCGCCGCGGCGATGTGGTCGCGGCCCTCCTGGTGGCGCTCGAGGAGGGCGCCGGGCGCCGCGCCGGGGAAGATCTGGGGGAACGTCCCTTGCGCCAGGGGGAGGACCCCCGCTCCCGGATTCGCCGCGGACGTGAGGGCCACCCGACCCGGCTCGAAGACCGTGACGAAGTCATAGTGCGCCTGGGCGGGCGCGCCGTCCGAGACGAAGACCGTCGAGTAGCTCCGGTGGGCGGCGTGCCAGAGCGGCACCAGCGACGCCTCCGGCTCGAGGTGCACGCGCAACGCGGGGCCGAGACGCGAGAACCCGAGCGCCTCGATGTCCTGGACGAGCGCGAGGCAGGGCGCAGGAACCGCGTCGTCCTCGATCGCGTCCATGCGCGCGTTCTCCGGCAGGCTCGCCAGGATGGCGCCGAGCACCGCGATCGTGAGCCCGACGAGGAAGAACGTCACGGCCCCGCCTCGGACGAGCCACGGGTCGAGGGGCACCCACTCGGGCGAGAAGACGAGGAAGATGCTGGCGATGGCGAGGGCCTGGCCGATGCGGCGCATGGGCTCCCTATCGGCCCGGGGCGCGCCGGGCATTGAACGGCGTCGAGGTGGGGGGGCACGGGGGGCGGCGTCGCCGACGACGGGCGCACGCTACAATCCCGCGCTTCCCGTGGCGCCCGTGTTGCATCGCCCCGACTCGCCCCCGGCCCGCCGCGCCGGATCCGTCCGCGATCCGCGGGGGCCTAGGGCGGTTGCGCGCCGGTCGCGGCCGGCTCGCTGAACGGCGGCCCAGGCGACATGTCCTCCGCGCGCCTCGTGGTCCTGACGTCGATCGCGATGATCGCGTTCGCCAGCAACTCGCTGCTGTGCCGCCTCGCGCTGAGGCACACGGCCATCGATGCCGCCACGTTCACCACCGTCCGCCTGGTCTCCGGCGCCGCCCTGCTGGGTCTGGTCGTGCGCCTTCGTAGCAGCGCACCTTCCGGACGCGGCAACTGGCGGTCGGCCGTCGCGTTGTGCGCCTACGCGGCCGGCTTCTCCCTCGCGTACGTGAGCCTGCCCGCGGCAACGGGTGCGCTGCTGCTGTTCGGCGGCGTCCAGGTGACGATGATCGGCCACGGCCTGAAAGCGGGAGAGCGTCTGCGGGGGCGTCAGCTCGTCGGTCTTCTGCTCGCTCTCGGCGGGCTCGTCGGTCTGCTGCTGCCCGGCCTCTCCGCGCCCCCGCTCCTGGGGTCGGGGCTGATGCTTCTCGCAGGCGTCGCATGGGGCGTGTACTCCCTGCGGGGAAGGGGCGCGGGCGACCCGACCGACGTGACCGCGGGGAACTTCCTGCGCGCCGCTCCCATCGCGATCGCGTTGAGCATCGCCCTGCGCGACCGCGCGTCGTGGGATACCGCGGGTCTCTTGTACGGGGTCTCGTCGGGCGCGCTGGCGTCCGGCCTCGGGTACGTCATCTGGTACACGGCGCTGCCCGCGCTGAAGGCGACCAAGGCGGCGACCGTGCAGCTCAGCGTGCCGGTCCTTGCGGCGCTGGGCGGCATCGTGTTCCTGCGCGAGTCCCTTACCTTGCGTTTCGTGCTGGCGTCCCTGGCCATCCTCGGCGGCATCGCGCTCGTGATTCTCGAGAGACGGGCCGCCGAAGACGCTCCGCGTCGCAGCTGAGGTCCCGAGGGGCGGAACGTCCGGCTCCGCCGGGGGCGCCGGGTCAGGCCGGCTTCGCGGTGCCGAGCAGACGCCGCGCCGACCAGTATCCGGCGCGGATCAGCACCCACGGGACGAGCAGGAGGCGGCCCGGATGGGAGAGGTAGCGATCGACGAGCCAGAGGAGGTCGCGCGCCCAGGCGACCGGGTAGACCCTCGCGAACCAGAGCCGGTTCGCCATGCGTCCCTCGCGGACGACCCGCAGGATCGACTCCGGTCCCCCCGCCCCCACACGCAGCGCCGCATGCCGCTTCAGTTCCGCGGCGAGCCGCGGGAACTCGCCCGGCCCTCCGAAGAGATCGAGGACGATCCAGAGGACGTTCACCGAGATGCGGAGGACGTTCTCCTCGCGCCGCCGCTCGAAGAAGCCGGCCCAGTCCATGTCCGGATCCGTCGAGGAGAGGATCTGGCGCACGTCGAGGAGGTGTTTCAAGCGGCAGGCGCTCCGACCGATGTCGTGCGCGATCGAGAGGAGGAGCAGGAGCAGCGCGGACTCGTCGGACGGCGCTCGACAGACGATGCCGTTGATCGCGACGTCCTGCGCCCCGCTCCAGACGCCGCTCTCCTCCACGCGGTAGGCGGGGGCGGTGCGCAGGCGCCAGTGAAGGTCGATCGACACCTTGCCGCGCCGGAGGCCGAGCGCGTGCTCCGTCCGCAGCCGGTGCGGGCGGATCGAGGGGCCCTCCGCCGCGTCGCGGATCCTCCGGCGCTTAGGGCGGTATCCGAGGCCGAGGAGGACGCGCAGCCCGCGGTCCGCGTCGGCGCGATGCACGAGGAGATCGATGTCGAGCTGCCGCCGGAGGGCGGGGTCGCCGAAGTACCTCGCCGCGAAGGGCGTGCCTTTGAGCACGAGGGAGTCGACCTGAGCCGTCGCGAGGGCCGTGACGACCTCGGCAAGCGCCTCCGGGATCCCGTTCATCCCCGAGCGGCGCAACTCGACCTCCTGCCGCAGCCCGCGGACGGCGCCCTCGGGGAAGACGCTGGCGGTGCCCTCCGTCTCGATCCTCCGCAGCACGTAGTGCGCGAGGTGTTGCTGCGCGAGGAAGGCCGGGAGGGCGTCGGCGTCTCCCTCCTGCCAGAGGCCCCGCAACTCATCCCAGCGGCCGCGCGTGACCAGCTGGACGATGCGCGCGTAACGCCCGTAGCGTGCCACCTGCTGCGTCCGATCGCTCATGCCCGCCCGCGAATGGTACCGTCGCGGGGGTAGAAACTTCAGCCGGACGGTGAGTCGATGGTCGCGCGACCGCGAGGCCCCACGCCGCCTCTCGCGTCGGTCCGCCTTGCGACACGCGAGGATGCACGAGGCCGATCGGAGGTCGCCTTGTCGCGCGGGCGCTCGTCGCGCGCCCCGACTCCTCGAGCCGACCGTTCGCTCGCTCCATTGTCACAAGTTATTACGTGACAATATGTTATGTCTGTCGCCGTGTCGCGTGCCGGCGAGCTCGGCGCCCAACGGGCGCTGGGCCGAGGTTCTTCGGTTCCGTGCAACGATGGCGATCCGTGGAGACCGTCATCGTCGGCGCCGGGTTCGCGGGCGTCTCGACCGCGTACCACCTCGCACGGCGGGGCGCGAAGGGCATCCTTGTCCTCGACAAGGAGGCGGCCGCAGGGATGCAGGCATCGGGCCGGAACGCCGGCCTTCTCCGCCAGTCGTCCGAGGACCCCGAGATCGCGACGTTCCTCCAGCGCGGCGCGCGCGCTGCTCGCCGGGCGCTGCGTGGCATCCCGGGGTCGATGCTCAACACCGGATCCCTGATCCTCGGCGGCGGCATCCGCCGCCTCCGGTCCGGCCCGCGCGCCCGCGTGCTCGAAGCATCCGGGATCGTGAAGGGCCTTGAGGGAAGAGGGCTCTACGATCCCGACGATGGCGTCATCGATCCGCAGGCGCTCCTCGGCGTCTTCCTAAAGGGGGCACGGGGGAGGGGTGTCGAGTTCGGCTTCGGCGAGCGCGTCACCGGGATCCGGACGTCGCGAGGCCGGATCGAGGGCGTCGAGACGACGAGACGGAAGATCGCGACGAGGACCTTGGTGGTGGCCGCGGGAGCGTGGGCGGGCGATGTCGCGGCGCTCGCGGGCAGCACGGGGATCGCGATCGAGCCGCGGAGGCGCCACCTGTTCCGCGGCGCCGTCGACCGCCCCGAGGGCCGCTCATGGCCCTTCGTCTGGAACGAGGAGAAGGGCGTCTACTTCCGGCCGGAGGGGGACGGGATGCTCCTCTCCCCGTGCGACTCGGAGCCGCACGGGGCGGCGGAGCCGGAGGTCGACCCGAAGCGCCGCGACGAGCTCGCGCGCAAGGTCGCGGACGTGTTCGGCGTCCTCGGGGAGTGGCGGCTCGGGCCCGGCTGGGCGTGCCTCCGCACGTTCGCGAAGGACGAGCGGTTCGTGATCGGGCCGGATCCGGGCGTGAAGGGTCTCTTCTGGGTGGGGGCGCTCGGGGGCCACGGCATGACCTCCGCGTGGGCCGTCGGCCGGCTGGCCGCGCAGGCGATCCTGGGCCGCCGCGCGGGCGGCCCCTTCGACCCTCGCCGGTTCGGCCGCTGACCGTCAGTGCCCCGCTTCGAGCGGCTCCGCCGGTCGCGCGAACCGCCGGTAGACCGCGGCGAAGTAGACCGCGACCAACCCCATCCCGGGCAGCCACCAGAGGAGCCCGATCCTGAGCCCGTACGCCGGCGCGGCGGCGCCGTGTGCCGTGAGGCCGAGGGACGGGTCGGTGTTTGAGGGAAGGAGGTAGGGATAGAGGCCGAAGCACGCGCTCGCGAAGAGCGCCGTGATCATGAGGCAGGACATCAGGAAGGCACGCGCGCCGCGGCCGGCGTCGAGAAGCCGCCGCGAGGCGAGGAACGCGGCGATCGCGAGCGCGGGGAAGCCGAAGCCCAATGGCCTTGTGACGAGCCGATCGACGATGTGCGGCTGGACCCAGAACGACGCGGCCGTCAGCGCGGCGACGGCGAGGCCCACCGGCGCGAAGAGGCGCCGTGCCACGGCCCCCGAGGCCCCCTCCGCATCGCGCGAGAGCCAGAGCGCTCCGTGGAAGGTGAGGACGAGCGCCGCCGTGACGCCGGCGAGGACCGTGTACCAGTCGAGGACCCCGACCTTGCCCTCGGTGCCGAAGTGCGTCCAGAGCGGCGCGAAGAAGCGGCCGTTCGCGTCCAGCGGGACGCCGCGAACCACATTGCCGAGCGCCGCGCCGAAGACGACGGCGAGCGCGAGGCTCGCGAGGCCGAAGCACGCGCCCCAGAAGGACTGCCAGACGCCGCGGACGTGTTCGGCGAGCTCAAGGCCGAGCGCGCGGAAGACGAGCAGCCAGAGCACGAGGATGAGCGGCAGGTAGAAACCCGAGAAGGCGCGCGCGTAGGCGGCCGGGAACGCGAAATAGAGCGTGCCGCCGGCGGCGAGGAGCCAGACCACGTTGCCGTGCCAGACGGGGCCGAGCGACTCGCGGATCGCAGGGCGCGCTTCGGGCCTCGCGAAGAGGTGCAGGATCCCGGCGCCGAGGTCGAAGCCGTCGAAGACGACGTAGAGCGCGAGCATCAGCGAGACGATGCAGAACCAGAGCTCAGGGAGGCTCACGGGCCCTTCTCCACCTCGCGGCCGGCGAGGACCGCGAACAGCAGCGCGAGGAGCGCGTAGAGGCCGAGGAATCCGATGAGCGTGAAGAGGACGTTGCCCTCGGCGACGTTGTCGCTCGTGGCGTCGCGCGTGTGCAGGAGCCCGTGGATGACCCATGGCTGCCGTCCCAGCTCCGCGGTCATCCAGCCCGCGGTGTTCGCGATGTAGGGGAACGGGATGAGCAGGAGCAGGAGCCAGAGCGTTCCCCGCGAGGCGCAGAGCGTCCCGCGCCAGAGCTTGAAGGCGGCGAGCGCCGCTGCGGCGAGGAGGATCGTCCCGAGGCCCGCCATGATGTGGTACGCGTAGTAGAGGAGCGGCACGTTGTCCGGCCACTGATCCCTGGGGAAGTCTTTGAGCCCCTTGATCTCCGCCGTCCAGCGGTAGTGGGTGAGGAAGGAGAGGAGGCCGGGCACGGGGAGCGGGTTGTCGAGCTCCATCCGCGTCATGTCCGGCTGCCCGATGAGAACGAGGGGGGCATGGGGGGCCGTCTCGAAGTGGCCCTCCATCGCCGCGAAGGTCGCGGGCTGGTGCTCGTAGACGAGCTTCGCCTGCCCGTCCCCGGTCGGGAAGGCGAGAAGGAGTGTCGCGACGAGGCCCGCGGGCACCGAGACACGCAGGAGAGCGCGGGACTCCGCCTCGTGCCGCCCGCCGAGGAGGTAGTACGACGCGGTGCCCGCCATCACGAAGCTCGCGGTCACGACCGCGCCGAGCATCGTGTGGGCGTACTGCAGGAGGAGCCACGGGTTCGTGAGGAGCGCCGCGAAGCTCGTGAGGACGATCTGGCCGTCACGGACCTCGTGGCCGACCGGATGCTGCATCCACGCGTTCGTCGCGACGATGAAGAAGCCGGAGAGCCACGAGCCGAGGAACACGAGGAAGGCCGCCCACCAGTGGCCGCGCGGGCCGAGGACTTTCTGTCCGTAGAGGAAGAAGCCGAGGAAGGTGGACTCGAGGAAGAACGAGAACATCCCCTCCATCGCGAGGGTCTGGCCGATGACTCCGCCCGCGGCCTCGGCGAACCGCGCCCAGTTGGTGCCGAACTCGAACTCGAGCGGGATCCCGGTCACGACGCCCATCAGGAAGTTGAGGCCGAAGATGCGCGCCCAGAAGCGCGCGCACCGGTCGTAGACGGGGTCGCCCTTCCGGAGCGCAAGCGTCTTCAGGATCACGATGAGGAGCGCGAGCCCCATCGTGAGCTGCGGGAACAGGTAGTGGAACGAGACCGTGAACGCGAACTGGAGCCGGTGCAGAGCAAGCGCGTCCACGGGCTAGAGCGTAAGGTCCGCGGGGAGTGCGCGCCACGTGCGCCGGCAGTGGCGCATCAAGACCGCCGCAACCAGCTGTGCTACAACGAGTTGGGCGCGCCCAGCAGGTCAACCGTTAACATGTCGCTCATGCACGCGCTGCTCCTCGCGACGGGGTACCTCGGACAGGCGCTCTTCGCGGGACGCGTCGTCTACCAGTGGATCGCGTCCGAACGGGCGGGCCGGGTCGTCGTCCCGCGCGGCTACTGGGGCATGTCGCTCCTCGGCTCGGCGCTCGTTCTCGCCTACGGCGTCGGCAGGCACAACCTCGTCTTCGTGATGAGCGTCCTGCCGGGGACGGTGATCGCGTACCTCAACCTCCGGATCCGGAAGAAGGCGCGACGCCGCAAGCTTGTTCCCTGGGCCGTGGCGCTCCTCGCGGTCGTTGTGTGGGCTGCTTGGAAGCAGCCGCGCGTCGGCGAGGGGGTCTGGGCGGTGATCGGGCTCGTGGGCTCCCTGCTCTGGGGGCTCCGTCACGTCTTCCAATGGTGGGTGTCCCAGCGGCGCGGCGAGCCGACGCTGCCGGCTTCCTTCTACCTGCTCTCCCTCGCCGGCAGCTTCTTCCTGCTCGTCTACGCGATCCGTCACGTGGACTACGTGATGATCCTCGGCTACGCCTTCAACAGCGTGCCCTACATCCGGATCCTGCTCCTCCTGCGTCCGGCTACGGCGGCGGCTCGTAGTTCGTGAGGAAGAGCATTTCGCGGTGGCCGACGCGGCCCACGGGCGTGGCGCGGTAGCGGTCGCCGAGGGCGTCCTTGAGGGAGCGGTCCTGTCCCGCATGCGGCCTCTCGTAGCTCTCCTGCGACGTGAGCACGAGGCGCTTGCCCTCCGCCGCGAGGTGGGCGAGGACCTCCTCCGGCGTCTCGAGCACCGGGATCCGGATCCGCCGCGAATAGAGGTTGTACGCGCCCGAGAAGTGGGCGGGATAGGCGGCGATCTCGCCGGGCCACCGGTTCAGCGCCTCCGCCACGAGCCGCGGCGACTTGAAGCCGTTGATCTTCGGCGTGAGCAGGAGGTCGTAGGCGAGGAGGAAGACGGTCACCTCCGCGGCGAGGAACCCGGCCGCCCGCGGGAGGAAGCCTGAGCGGGCGGCGCGGATGCCGCGGCGCCCGAGGAGGAACAGCAGAACCGCGAAGATCGACGTCGCGGCGACACCGGGGACCGTCGCGAGCTCGCGGAGCGCGGTGGCCGCCTCGTCGTCGAACCGGCGCGCGAGAAGACGGCCGAAGAGCGCGGCCGCGAGGAGGCCCGCGCCCGCTCCGAGGAAGAACGCGTTCGCGAACCGTGCGGCCCGGCGCGCGAGCGGCGTCGCGACGGCCGCATCGAGCCACGCGCCCACCACGATCGCGAGCGGCGGGAAGAGCGGGGTCAGGTAGCGGTCGCGCTTCCCCGAGATCGCGGAAAAGAACACGGACCCGAGCGCCGCCCAGAGGAGCATCGCGCGCGGAAGGCCCTTCTGACGGAAGGCCCACGGCGCGGCCCACGGAAGGAAGAGGGCCCACGGGAAGAAGAGCCCCGCGAGGTAGGGCACGTAGTACCAGAACGGGCGCGCGTGCGACCAGGACTCGACCGCGCGACCCAGGTTCTGCTTCCAGAGGATCGCGTCGGTGTACGCCGCGCCGCCGCGGACGCACGCGGGCCAGAGCCACGCGGCGACGATCGCCGCGGTCAGCGGGACGCCCCAGAGGATGTGCCACGGCCGGCCCCCGCGCCCCCCCAAGATCCTCCACGAGAGCGCTGCGAACACCGCGAGGGCGATTCCTATAGGCCCCTTCACGAGCACGGCGAGACCCATCCCGACGTAGAAGAGCGCGATCCGGGCGCCGCCGCGCACCCAGCCGTAGACCGCGAGCGTCACGAAGAACGTCAGGACGACGTCGAGGACGCCGAACCGCGAGAGCCAGGGGAAGAAGACGGTCGTTCCGAGGACGGCCGCGCCGAGGAGCGCCGCGCGGTCGCCGAGGAACCGGCGCACGAGCGTCCACGTCAGGAGGAGGGTGCCGAGGGAGGCGAGACCCGCGACGACGCGGCCCGCGTTGAAGCCGAGGCCCGCCATCTGCCCGAGCGCCGAGAGCCAGAAGAAGAGCGGTGGCTTCTCGGCGTAGATCTCGCCGTTCAGGTGGGGGACGAGCCACTCGCCGGTCTCGCGCATCTCGCGGGCCACTTCGGCGTAGCGCGGCTCGTCGGGGTTCCAGAGGTCGCGCAGCGGGAGCGAGGGCAGGAACGTCGCCGCGCCGAGCACGCAGAGGAGGAGGACCTGACGGGAGGGGCGCAGGCGCCCGGTTTACCACACGCGAGCGCCGCGTCGGAGGTTACGCCCGCGTCGGGACGACGAGCACCGGCCCCGTCGCGCGCCGCACGACCCGCTCTGCCACGCTGCCGAGCATGAGCCGGTCGAGGCCGTGCCGGCCGTGCGTCCCGAGGATCGTCACGTCGGGCACGATCTCCTTCTCGGTCGCGAGGATGCGCTCCGCCGGCCGTCCGGCGAGCACCCGCACCGGCTGGAGCACGTTCCGCGGCACGCCCTTCGCGAGCCGGTCGAGCGCGGAGTCCGTCCACTCCTTCGCCGCGTCCAGCGTCTCGGCGGGGATGACCAGCGGCACCCCGTAGAGGCCGTACTCGGGCCCGATGTCGATCACGTGCAGGAGCGTCAGCTCGCCCTTCGGGCCCGCGAGCGTCCGCGCGATCTCGACCAGCGGCGCCGACCCCTCGCCGAGGTCCACCGCCGCGAGCACGCGCCGGAAGCCGTCGTAGAGGAAGTCGCGCGCGTCCTTGCCGCGCCCCCGGTACGTCAGCACGGGCACGGGCGAGCGCCGGATCACCTCGGCGGTGACGCTGCCGAGGAAGAGCTCGCGCCAGCCCTGCTGCCCGACGGCGCTCATCGAGATCCAGTCCGCCCCCCGGTCCTTCGCGTACTGGACGATCGCGTCGGCGACGAAGAGTGCCTCGATCACGTTCACGGTCGCCTTCGCGCCCGCGCCGAGCGTCTTCCCGACGAACCGCTCCACCTTCTCGCGGACGCTCGCGAGGTGGCGGCCCGCGGCGGCGCCCATGTCGGCGAGCTCGCCCGTCGTCGCGAGGACCTCCGCGAGCCCGGCGGTCGCGGTCTCCACCTTGAGCACGCTCAACCGCGCATCGAAGCGCCGAGCGAGCTCCGCGGCGATCCTCAGCCCTGCGCGCGAGGCCTCGGAGAGATCGACCGGGACGAGGATGTGGGTCGGTTGGGTGGACGCCATGGCGCGAGCCAATGGTAACCAAACGCGACGGGGGTGGGGTGGGGCGTCGGGGCGGGGCGGGAGGGCCCGGTTGCGCCTGCTATCCTAGAGGGACAGCCAGTCGAAGGAGGGCCCATGCGGATCCACTGCGACTTCTGCGGGACCGAGATCGAAAAGGGGGAGGCGCTCACGTACGAGATGGACAACGGAGAGGTCCTCCACTTCTGCTCCGAGGAGTGCCTCGAATCCCTCGAGTACCACGAGACGATGCACGACCCGGAGCCGGACGAGGGCGGCGCGAGCGCCGACATCCGGTAGCCACCGCGCGTTCAGGCGGAACGGCGCGATTCGGGTCGCGGGATCGGCATCACGGCGTCCCCGGTGGCGGCCCCGGACCCTCACGATCCCTTGATGCAAGCGATCGCGCGGAGGCGGCTCGCGCGACGCGCCAGCTCCCGACGCGTGGTAGCGTGGAGAGCATGGCCGGGGCGCTCGTCACCGTGGCCACGTTCGGCGATCCGGTCGAGGCCGCCAACTCGCGGGAGGTGTTGGACTCGAATGGGTTCCACGCCGTCCTCGAGGATCGCGATCTCGGCGCGGTTGCCGAAGACAGTGCCGTGTGCTTCACGACGCTGAGGGTGCCGGCGGAGGAGGCTTCCCGCGCGCGCGAGATCCTCGACGCCCTCTGGAAACTGCGTCCGGAGGATTCGGAGGCGCGGAGGGCCATGACCATCGCGCTCGTGGGAATGGTCCTCCCGCCCCTCCTCTTCTACTCGCTGTGGTCGAGTGCGCGCCTTCTTCCGCGCTGGCGCGATCTCTCCTTGCGGGACCGGCGTTGCCTCAAGTTCGCGGTGGTCGCCAACCTCTCCGCGCTCGTGGCCGTCGCCGCATGCGTCCTCTACTGGACCCTGTGACCTCGGCCCCCGGACCCCCTCGTCATCCCAGATGCAGGCGATCGGGCGAGCCGGGCGCCCTTGGCCGTGCCGCGCTCCGCGTGGTCGAGCCGGACCGACGGGCCTTAGACTGCCGCCGCGACCTCGCGGTGGCGCGAGATGCCGGAGAGCGTCCTCGCCACCTCGCGCTGGCGCTTCTCCGCCGCGGCGCCCTTGCCGGCGGCCGCCTGGACCGCGAAGTCGTTGAGCGTGACGATGCCCTGGAGGCTCCCTTCGTCGTCCACGACGGGGAGCCGGCGCACCTGGTGCTCGCGCATCGCCGCGTGCAACGCGGACTCGTCGTCCTCCTCACGGCAGAAGAAGATCTCCTTCGCCATCGCGTCGCGCACAGGCATCCGCGACAGCGCCTCGCTCCTCGTGTACGACGCCATGCACAGGTCGCGGTCGGTGACGATCCCGACGACCCTGCCGTCGTCGTCGACGACCGGCACGACGCCGCAGTCGCGTTCCCACATGATTCGGGCGGCGAGCGACATCGGGTCCTCCGGCCGGCAGGTGGCGACGTCGCGCGTCATCAGGTTCTTGGCGTTCATGGCTCTGACCTCCGCCCTCATGTTCCACCAACCCGCGCGTGCTGTCTGCCCCCCGGGCCGTGAAGCGGGGATCAAGGGCCGGGAGGGCGGCCCCCCACGATCAGCGGCGGTTTCCCCGCCCGCTGCCGCATCCAGTTCACGGCCGTGAGCACGCCGGGCACCCGGACGGCCGCGAGCTCGAGCCGCCGCTTGCCGGGGAACTCGAGCAGCGCAAGGCCCGCGAGGATCGTCACGAACCCCTGGCCCGGCAGGGGGACGAGCGGGATCCCCACGAGGACGAGCACGGCGCCGAGCACGTTCTTGGAGATGCGCAGGCTCCACCGGATCGCGGCGTGGCGGCCGCGCCAGCTCCCGGGCGGCGGCTCCTTGCGGAGGAAGTAGTCCGCCGGCATCCGTGCGACCACGACCGGCATCAGCAGCGCGGCGAGCAGGAGCGTGCCGAGGGAAAGGCCGAACATCCACCACAGCAGCGCGTCTTGCCCCTCGAGCCACGCCCTCATGGGAGGGCTACTCTACCGTGCGAAGAGAGGGGGCGCGGGGGCCGTCAGAACCCGCGGTCGTCCTTGGTCGCGATCATCATGTTGCCCGAGTCTTCGAAGCTGAGGATCACCGGGAGCTGGCGACGCAGGCGCGAGAGCTGGCCCTCATCAAGCAGGGGCAGCAACTGCTTCTCGGCCCCGAGCTGGAGGTCGAGGAGCGCCGTCCGGAGCCGCGCGCGCGCGTCCGGCGGGAGCTCCGGCGGGTCGTCGCCGAGCTGCCCGAAACGTCGGAGGACCTCGCGGGCGTCCAGGGCGTAGGTGTCCGCGATGCCCTTCACCTTCTCCTGCTGCGCATCGGTCAGGCCGTAGTGGTAGGTCAGCTCCCGGAGAACGCGGACGCCCATCTCGGGGCCGTTGCTGCGGAGACCGATCTGGAGGTAGCGCTGGTTGCCCTCCTTGATGGCCTCCCAGCTCGGGGCCACCTTCCGCCACGCCTCCTTCTGATCGGCGCCGAGCAGCGCGTCGATCCGCGCGTCCGCCTCGGCCATGACCTTCTGCCGCCAGCCGTAGGCCTCGATGGGCGTCATGTCCTTCGGGTCGGGTACCGACGCGAGCAGCGTCGCCATCTCCCGCTCCAGTTGTTCCCGCTGCGCGGGCGACAGGTCGGCGACGCCGCCGACCATCGCGCCGACGATGCGGGGGAGGAACCGGGGGTCGAGGATCGGGTGCGGCGTCGCTGTGCGCGCCTTCGCCGCGGCGGTGCTCCACTCGAGGACCAGTTCCTGGGCGACCGCCTGGTCCTCGGGCGACAGCGTTCGCATCGAGGCGCGATCCGTGTTCCCGATGCGCGCGAGGGCGGCCCTTGACCGCGCGATCGCAGCCTCGAGCCTCGCCCAGTCGATGTCGCCGGGCGCCCCCTTCGCGTCCGCCGCACCCGCGGAAGCGCCCTCGGCCCGCTCCGCGGGGGCGCCTGCGGCGGCCAGACGGCCCTCGAGGTCGGCGACCTTCTGCTCGAGGGCCTCGGCGTGCGAGCGGAGGTGGTCGCGCTCCGCGGTGAGCGACGCGACGGCGCCGGTCGCCTCCTGCGCTCGGGGCGTCTCGGCGTATGTCCGCCTGCCCCACGGCATGACCCACCCGACCGCCATCCCGGCGGCGAGGAGTCCGAGGATCGCGAACTTGCTTTTGGCCATGAGCAGTCCTCCCGTGATGACGCCGCCGGCGGCGGGCTCCGCCGGCGCCGCGAGCGGCGCGAGCAGCGCGGGCCACAGAGCGCCGTGGCGCGCCTCGAACTCCTCGCGCAGCAGCTCGAACGCGCGGCGCAGGCGGTTGCGCACGGTCGCCGACGTGACGCCGTGGCGGCGCGCGGCCTCCTCCGCGGAGATTCCCTCGAAGAATCTCTCGACGACGGCGGTCCGGCAGGGCTCCGGCAGCGCCTGGACGGCCTCGACCACGGCCTGCGCGCGCGAGAGCGTCGCCGCGGTGTCCGGCGCCGCCTCGGGCCGCGCGGCGAGGGCTTCGCGGGCCCGGCGACGAGACTCGCGGCGAATGAACGTCAGCGCGGTGTTCCGGCCGACCCGCGCGAGCCAGCCGCGCAGGGCGCCCGGCTTCGAGGGGGGGCTCCTCATCGCCGCGAGCCAGGTCTCCTGGACTGCGTCCTCGGCGAGATGCTCGTCGCGAAGCACGCCTTGCACCACCCCGCGGATGAAGTCGCGGTGGCGGAGGAGGAGCTGCGGGTCCAGGGTGCGCACGCCTTAGTAGACGCCGCCGGGGCCCGCGGCGAAAACCCTCACTTCCGAAACGCCCGGTCGTTGTAGCCGGGTCGTGCGGCGTCTCCGGACCTAACGTCCGTGAAGTACTCGATCGCCGCCCACGACCCCTTCGCGGCGCGGAGCGCGAACGCGCTGAAACAGACGATCAGGGGGACGCCCACGGCCACCTGCGTGCCCGGGGGCCAGTCCGTGCCGAGCCAGAGCAGGGCGAAGACGGCCGCTGCAAACGGCAGTGTGAGCACGGAAACGAGGTACATGGGGCCGGTTACGGCTCCGGGCTCGCGCTCGAGCGTCCAACGGCACGCGGAGCAGGCGCGGCGGAGGCGGAAGAGGCTCTCGAAGATGCGTCCCTCGCCGCAGACCGGGCAGCGACCGAGGAGCCCGCGCTGGAGCATCCGGAGGAAGGGGGGCGGGGGGGACCGTTCAGTCACGGGGGGTCAAAGAGCCGATAGAATGGGTGGCGGTCAGGAAGAACATGAGCGTCATCGACGCGTTGGTCCTGGGCATCCTTGCCATCGGACTGGCCTTGGGGTGCGTCCGGGGGTTCGTCTCCCAATTCACCGGCATTGCCGGGCTCTTCGGGGGACTCTATGCCGCCGCAAGCTACCACGACGGGCTCCGCAAGGTCCTCGACCGCCACGTCTCGACCGGCCACAACGGCGAGATCGCCTTCGGCGTGATCCTCGTCTTGACCGTCCTCTTCGCCGCGTTTTGCGGCTGGATCGCGAAGAAGGCCTTCGACAAGCTCGACCTTGGCGCCTACGACCGGCTCATGGGCGGCTTCTTCGGCGCAGTGAAGGCCGGGCTCATCTGCGCGGGCGTGCTCCTCGCGGTCGTCTACTTCGCGCCCGACGGCGGGCAGCTCGAGGCCTCGATCAGCCGGAGCAAGTCGGGACCGATGCTCTGGGGCGCGATGGACTCGGTCGCGGGCGCGCTGCCCAAGGAGTACCGCGGCAGCGTCAAGGGCTTCCTCGACTCGCACGGCCTGCCGGCGCAGCCGCGCTCCGCGGAGTAGTTCTCCCCGCCCTCCCGATTCCGCCCCGATTAGGCGGACGCCTGTTTGGGTACACTGCCCCGCATGATGCCCCTAGCTCTCGGTGGCGGCTGGATCGCGCTCATCATCGTCGGGATCCTCGCCGTCTGGTTCATCGCCCTCTACAACGGCCTTGTCAGGCTCAAGAACATCGCGAAGGAGGCGTGGGCGCAGATCGACGTCCAGCTGAAGCGCCGCCACGACCTGATCCCGAACCTGGTGGAGACCGCCAAGGGCTACATGAAGCACGAGAAGGAGACGCTCGAGCGCGTGATCCAGGCGCGCAACGCGGCGGTCGCGGTGACGGCGGACCCGTCGAAGGGCCCCGCGGCCGTCGGCGCCGCCGAGAACATGCTCACGGGCGCCCTGCGCCAGTTCTTCGCGCTGTCCGAGTCCTATCCGGACCTCAAGGCGAACCAGAACATGCTCAGTCTCCAGGAGGAGCTGACCTCGACGGAGAACCGGATCGCCTTCTCGCGCCAGCACTACAACGACTCGGTCCGCAGGTACAACACGGCGCTTGAGCAAGTGCCGACGAACGTCGTCAAGAGCTTCGGCGACTTCCCGCCGATGGAGTTCTTCGAGATCGAGAACGCCGCGGAACGGGAAGTCCCGAAGGTCAGTTTCTGACAGGACCGGCCGCTCAGCCGCGGGCGGCGAAACCGATCGCCGGCTGCAGCGGCCCGACAACATGGACTTAGGGCTCTTCGACCACATCGACCGGAACCGCCGGCGATCGGTCGTCCTCATCGTCGTCGCGGTCACGTTCCTCATCGGCCTCGGCGCGGTCCTCGGGCGCGCGTCGGGCACGACGCCGTGGGGCGGCATGGCGGGCGCGGCGGTGATCGGCCTCGTCCTCGCCCTCGTCTCGTGGTTCCAGGGCAGCTCGATCGTCCTCGCGACCGCGGGCGCCGAGGAGGTCTCGCGGGACGAGGACCCGGAGCTCGTCAACGTGGTCGAGGAGATGGCGATCGCCTCCGGGCTCCCGAAGCCCAAGGTCTACATGATCGAGACGCCGGCGATGAACGCGTTCGCCGCGGGCATGAACCCGAAGGAGGCGTGCGTCGCGGTCACGCGTGGCCTCAGGCAGAAGCTCACGCGCGAGGAGCTCCAGGGGGTCGTTGCGCACGAGATGGCGCACATCGGCAACTACGACACGCGGGTCATGGTGCTGATGGCGGTGATCGTCGGGAGCGTGGCGATCCTCTCGGACTGGTATCTGCGCAGCATGCGGTTCCGGCACTCCGGGAGGGGGAAGGGAGGGGGCAAGGGGGAGGGGATCGTGATCCTGATCGCGATCCTCTGCGCGATCCTCGCGCCGCTCTTCGCGATGCTGATCCAGTTCGCCGTGTCGCGGCAGCGCGAGTACCTGGCGGACGCCACGGGCGCCGCGATGACGCGGAACCCGGGCGCGCTCGCCGACGCGCTCGAGAAGCTCGGCGGCTCGGGCGCGAAGCTCGACACCGCGAACCGCGGGACGCAACACATGTACATCGTGAACCCGTTCCACCTGCACCAGAACTGGAACACGCCCTTCGCGTCGCACCCGCCGATCGACGAGCGGATCCGGCGTCTGCGCGCGCTCGAGGGGAAGCGGGCGCCGCGAACGGCGTGAGCGGCTGCCGAGCGATACGAACCCTGCGCCGGGACGTCGGCCTCGGTTCACGCGGCGAGCTCGGTCGTCAGCCCCTTCCTCGCCACGAGGCCGTAGGTGGGCGGACCGGGCTCCGCGACGCGGTCCGCGTCGGAGCCGCCGCCGCGCCGCACGTCATCGTCGCCGTGGGTGACCCAGATCTCGCCGTTGCCGAAGCGCCAGACGAGGCACTCGCCGGCGCGGCCCTCTACGGTCAAGTGGCCGTGGTGGATGCCGCGCAGGTGGTGCGGGACGCAGAGCCTGGTCTTGTTCCAGGGGTCGTCCGTGCCGCCGTGCGACCGGTAGCGGATGTGATGCTCATGGCGAGCCGGCAACGAGCAGCCGGGCACGTCGCAGCAGCCGCCGTTGTGATCGAGGACCTCCTGCCGGGCGGGCGACGGTCGCTTGCGTTTGTGCCTCGACCACACCCCGTCGAAGTGGTCCGCGACGAGTGCGAGCGCTTCGCCCGCGTCGATCGGGCGGCCCTCGCTCGCGGACCAGCGCCGCGCCGAGAGGATCGCGGTGACGATCGTCCGCATCACGTCCCTCGGCGCCCAGAGCCGACGGATGCCCTTGGCCCGGTTCCTGCGGTCCTCCCGAGCGGTCGTCTCGCGCTCGGTCTGCTGCCAGGTGGTGTCGGCGGCTTGGGCGATCCGCTCGGCGACGTTCCCCGGGGTCGCGTCGCGGGCAACGAGGAGCGCCTTCGTGTACGTGAGCCGGCCCGACGCGAGCGCTTCGCGGAGGGGCGGGAGTGCGAACATCCGGCGCTCAAGCCAGACCCGCTGGCGAAAGACGCCGGCGGACATGCCGAGCCGCTCCGTGCAGTACTCCTCGAGGGTGCGGCAGCCGACCGCAGCCCAGACCCGCTCCTGCACGACCCGGAACGCGAGGTGCCCGAAGGCCGCGTCGTAGCCTTGGCGCGCCTTCGCGAATCGCACCGCCCGGGCATCGAGCTGCTTCGGGTCGCTCGTCGGCGGGGCCTTGTCCTCCACGAGCGCTCTGGCCTCCTCGATCGCGGCGAGATGCTCCGCGACGCGGTCCGGCAGCGGCTTGGCCTTGGCGGGAGGTTCCGACCCACGCCCCGAGTCGTGTCTGTCAATGTGGTGTAGTTCCCGTTGATCTCCGTCCTGTTCTTCGCCCCCTTTCCCCCCGCGGGGGGAAAGGGGGCGCGGCGCGCCTCCTTACCCCGTCGCCGACTCCTTCATC